>Ga0134099_1002793_pt1 | contig 13815 bp, 10 predicted proteins | sample 10_taG_2_FD_105482 | JGI IMG/M metagenome (GOLD analysis project Ga0134099, IMG submission 105482) | Switchgrass degrading microbial communities from high solid loading bioreactors in New Hampshire, USA - 10_41_5_180_A2 metaG | ecosystem: Engineered > Bioreactor > Semi-continuous > Anaerobic >...
CCGGAGGCTGTATAATACAACGGCCGGTGGTGGGGTTAACCAATTAAAATGAGACAAACGAAGGGAGGAAAATGTAGCTTAAAATTTTTGAAATAGTGTCTTGACAACGGGGGGCACTACAGTTCATATGTATAATGGCCTTTTCTTATTATGCTTTTTGCTTCTTCCGGGTCATTGATTCCCGGTACTTCTCCTTTTTTAATTCTCTCTTTCATTGCAGTAATTGCAGCATCATATTTATCCGAAGGTACTTCAATTTGCATCGGTGTTCCATCAGGATTAATATAACGGAATCTTCCGTTCTCAAAACATTCAGAAACACACTGGCTTCCTGAATTATAATACTTAGATTGAATTTGGATACCATCAACGATACGGTCAGCTCCGTTTTTGGCATTATTATCTCCAATAATCTTTGCATCATGACCTCTGATTGTATCGTATAAATGATTCGCTCTTTCAGCAGCAAAACCATGACCAGTTGCCAAATGAATTTTTTCCTCACCGTACAAAGTCGAAGCATTGCTTACATTTCCAAATGTTATTCCTGCAATCATTTCCCCAATTCGTTTATTGTTGAAATGAGGAAGTTCAATGTTTAAAATATCGTTTTTTTCACTATCAGAATAGTTATATTGTTCACTACTAAACTCAAGAAATTTCTTTATTGTTCCTACATTCCATATTTTTGTTGTTATAAAATAAGTATTATTATCATAGTCTGTTATTGCAAGTTCTTTTATAGCTGAAAAATACTTCAATTGTGTAATATCGTCATAACGTACCCTAAATCTCTTATCTTGGTTCTTCGGTGAGTTAACATATATAGCTTTAGATGTAAAAAATATACCTTCTGCTATACTATCCCAATCACCTAATATACATATAAGATCATCTACATCTTCTCTAAGTATTTTTTTACTTTGTAGATCTTTTATAAACTTGGGAATCTTTTGTTGAATAGTTTCGCTAGTGCTTGCACTAAATATTGCTATTGGACTCGACCATAATTTTGGCTCTCCATAAAACGAATACTTTTTATGGAATTGGTAAATAACATCTGCCAAAAGTAATTTTTCGTCCATGTTAATCCTCCTAACAATTCAGTACTTACAAATGTTAAAAATTCTTTCAAAATACCCCCTACAGATACTACCATTTTTTCGATCAGACGTTTTGATATCTACCCACATTTTTCATCGGTAAATTTTTCATTTCTATAAAGCAGTATTTCTATCATTTATGGTAATACTGTATTTTCTTTGTTTGCCTGTATTCCAAAGTAAATAATAATAGAATTGCAATCTTATGCGATAGTGTAATAGAATTTCTTGTATTTTGGGAAATTGCCAACAGCCTGTATAGTAGATCAGTCTTTTTTCCAAATTATTAGCATTCACTAAACAATAATTAAAATCACAAATCCATTCTAATACCGTATTTTTTCAGCCATTCCTTACGTCTCTCATAGTCCGGCATTATTGCAGCCAACATATCCCAAAATTCCTGGGAATGGTTTTTATAATACATATGGCACATTTCATGTACCACTATATAGTCCAAAACATGGGAAGGAGCCATAACGCACCTCCAATTGAACAGCAATTCATCCTTGGAAGTACAGCTTGCCCAGCGTTTTTGCTGTTCTTTCGCTTTTACGTCATAAGGCTTCTTCTTAAAAAAATGCTGATAGTACTGTATCCTCTCCAAAACCTTTTCCCGTGTCTTTTCTCTGTACCACTGCTCCATTGCCTGCTTAATCGTATCTTCATTTTTACTTGGTGCAATAACATGAAACTTTCCTTGATATAACCGCACTTCCGGCTTTTTATTATTCTCATCTACTTGAATCTGCAGAGAATAATTCCGCCCTAAATACATAAAGGATTCCCCATTTACATATTCCCGGGGAATTCTTCTATATTCCATATCCCTAAAAGTATACAGTTTTTGAACAATCCACGCCGCTTTGCTTTTGACTTTGTATTCTATAACCTCTTGGGTTGCTCCTAAAGGTGCCACTACAGATACCTTATCCGGCGGCTCAACACTAATTTCCATTGTCTTTCTGTCTTTATATTCCACATCAAATTCTATTATCTTTGTTCCGTACCGTATGGATAACTGCATATATTCCCCTCTATTCCAAATTGGCAAAGTGTTTTTTTGCAAGCTGTAATAACGGCTGCACAAGCTTTTTTCTGTCTGCCATTTTTATCTTCTTAAAATATTTCGTATTTAAAAGCATAAATATCTGCCGCTCTATCTCAGACGTCTTTGCCTGGTTATTAACCCAATCTATCATATAGTTCTTTTGCACAATATCTGCGACGTTTTTTGCAATATCCTTTGACAGTTCAATTACTTCTTCAGTTATGAATAATGTCGCACCTTCTTTCATTCCCTTTGATTTTAAATCATCGGAATCGGACAAATGCTTTCTAACGGTCTCAAAGAAAGCATACTCTTTCTTTGTAAGTCCCAATGCATCTGCTTCCTCAATTTCACCGGTTTTGACATCCCTACTGATAAATTCTTCTAATTTCTTCTTTCGCTCTATCCAGTTGTTTTTGGTTTCATCCAATATCTTTTGTAACTTTTCCAGCAAACTTGTATAGTATACAGGGTTGTCGTCCATTTTAACGTAAATTATATGTTTCACAGCATGTTCCATAGCCGATGCCATGGATTCATCGGATTTCAATGTTTTAACTTTATTATGAAAATCAGAATCAAACAATGTTATCGGACTTATCCACTGTTTTACGCCCAAAGACTTTAAATGGTCGTTTATAATGCTCTTTACCTTTTCTCCGCAATCGGATATGTCCAAATCCTTTTGAGGCTCAAATCTTGCCTTTGCACCGGCACGGATGTACGAGAGCCACCTCAAATCATTGATGTTTTCCGTGGGAACATGGTTAGGAAGTATCTGTTCCATTGTACTTGCAAACCTTTTATATGCAAGCTCAAATTCCGCCCTTTTATCTTCAGGCTCCAGCACCTTTACCAGTGCATCCAGATTATTTTTATCTATCCCTGTAAACATCCCCATAACGGATTCCCGATAAGACAGCATCTGCTTGTAAATACCGTCCGTGGATTGCATCGGCTGTCCCAGTTCTTCCTTGTCAAATATCAATAAAGCCTCCTCAAGGAAGTTTGAAATACCGAAATAATCCACAACATACCCACATTTCTTTTTTTCACCACAGGTTCTGTTAACCCTCGCAATTGCCTGTAAAAGGTTATGCTCTTTTAACGGCCTGTCAAGGTACATTACCTGCTCTATTGGAGCATCAAAGCCCGTCAAAAGCATATCCTTAACTATGAGGAAACATAACTTGTCCTTGTCTATGGGCTTTTTAAACCTGCTTATAATGGCATCCTGTTCTGCTTTAGTAGTAAAATGCTCTTTTAAATGCGGCGGGTCATTGAGGTTTCCTGAAAATATTATTTTTACTTCCAATGGCTCACCCATGATTTCTTCCATGTATTTGTTCAGGGCATTATAATATTTAACACATGCCTCTCTGGACACACATACAACCTGAGCCTTGAATCCATTGGGATATACCTGTTCTTTGTAATGCTGAAGTATATCTTTTGCAATATCTTCAATCCTGTCATCCGCTTCAACAACTGTAGTTTTGTTTGCATACTTTTGCTTTATGGCTTCCTTTTCTTCTTCCGTTTTGTCTTCGAATGTCTGGTTAAAAAGTTCCTCAAGAGTATCCGCCTTTATTTGAAGCTCCGGCTTTCTTCCTTCGTACACAATCTTTACCGTTGCTCCGTCATCCACTGCCTGCTGAATGGTATATTTATCGATGTACGAGCCAAAGGTCCTCGGTGTGGATTTATCTTCCCTGTCAATAGGCGTTCCTGTAAAACCGAGAAATGCCGCATTGGGGAGTGCATCCCTCATATTTTTAGCCATGCCTTTATATTGGCTTCTGTGTGCTTCATCGGCAAGAACAATTACATTGGATTTTACAGTCAACACCGGAAATTCTTTTTCAAATACCAAAACTGATTCCTGACTTTTATCCTTTAAAATTTCCTTATCATCTTTTTCACTCTGGAACTTTTGAATGGTTGTCATAATAATTTGCGGCTGTGCCCTAGACAGCAATTCTTTCATTTGTGCCACACTATCAGCTCTTACCGGTGTGGTAATGCTCGAAAGAGTCCTTACAAATGTGTTGTATATTTGCTTATCCAAATCTATTCTATCGGTAACAATCACAATGGTGGCATCAATTAATTCGGGAGTTCTTCTGATTTTCCGGGCAAGAAATACCATTGTTAGAGATTTCCCTGACCCCTGGGTGTGCCATATAACCCCTCCGCGAGACAGGGCATCCTTACCGTTGACCAACCTTTGCAATGCCTTGTTTACCGCTCTAAACTGCTGGTATCTACAGATCTTTTTAATCCTTGTTCCCGAATCCTCATCAGCTTCAAATAAAATAAAATTTCGCATAATGTCCATCAGATTGTTCTTTTCCAATACTCCTTGAAGCAAAACATTCTGTCCGCTGTTTTCAACATCATCAATCTGATTTTTGGTAAAAGGATAAGGGTCTTTCCACTCAAGATAGTACCCGTATCCCGAACTGATAGTGCCTATATATCCATGGTATTTATTTAGAATACAAGTAAAAAAGTTTGTATAGAAAAGCCTGGGAGCACCTTCTAGAATATCTGAGTTTCTCAAATTCATATATCTTCTCAGTTGGGTAAATGCCTCATACTTACCCATGTTCTCATTCTTGCTTTTTTCCAAAAACGGGGACTTGCACTCAATGACAACAACCGGTATACCGTTTATAAATATCACAATATCGGGAATGATTTTTTCACTGGGTCCTTGCACTTTGAATTGCCTTGTAACTATAAACTCATTATTATCGATATTATCCCAATCGATAAACTTTACTGTATGGAACTTCTTCTGCCTGCTTCCGCCTACAGCCTGTTCCAACGCATAGTTTAAGTTAACCATTGCATCGTAAATCTTTTCATTTATTTCAAGCAATGATGCTCCCAAGTTCTCAGGCCTAGTCAAATAGCGAATAGTCTTATTGATACTGTCTATATTCATCCATGGATTGATTCTTTTAAGTGCCTTTTCAAGCCTGTTGACAAGGATTACTTCCGTGTATGAATCCCTTTCTCCCTTTTCGGGAGTCAACAGGTCTCCATGGATAAACCGATATCCCAGCTTGTCCTGTAAATATTGGATTGCCGGCAATTCTACAAGTGTTTCCTCATTCCCAAGATAAGACATGCTGTCGCCCCCTATGATACTTTTACTCTGATTTTACCTGTAAGTAGCTTCTGCATAAGGCCTCGTTTTAATATGCACAATTTATCAAACTTATGTTTGTATTGCATAATTTGTTCATCAAACTCATTTATAATAGTGCCTATTTTCTTTTGCTCTACTAAAGAAGGTATAGGAACTTTAAAACTCTCAAGACTTTTTTTAGTAATATGAACTAATCCTGCACTTCCATGAGCATTTTGCTCTATTCTTTCAGTTATTATCTTTAGTGCATAATATAAATAAGTTTTATCTATGCCTTCATTTATTTTAACTTTAAAAATATGCTGATTAAGAACTCCTTCTGTACCTCTCCAAATATGAGGACCAAATGAAGTGCCTCGACTACCCGACCATGAAAATAATAAATCATAGGGTTTAATATAATACTTTTCTTCAATTTCTCCTTTAAAATAATTAAACTCGTCTGAACCATTTAAATTTTGTATTCTTATTATCGGAATCCCTTCATTGCTCCAATCAGATGGTTTAAATGCTTTACCATTTATAAACTCTCCACATTGTACTAACTCCTTAACTTCCCACTCAACAGGTATCTCCCCAACTTCCGTCTTTTTAAAATCCGTATGTCCAATCCCTTTTGTTAATAACCTCTGCATTAATCCCTTTTTTAATTCTTTTGTCTTTTCAATTAGAGTATCAGTTTGCTCTATCAACTCATCGACTGTGGATAGGATTTCTGCAATTTTTTGTTGTTCTTTTTGAGATGGGATAGGTATTAATATACTCCCAATTGCTGTTTTAGATATTTCAAGGAAAGTACTTCCGCCTGCTAGTTTAATAAGTTTATCCTTCATTTTTAACACTAAATAATACAAAAACTCATTATAAATATCTTTACAAACAAATGCTTTAATTCCTTGATTAGTTGACATTGGTACAGTATTTATGCAGCATTCTCCAATAGTAGCTCGACTCGTCATAAGAACACTACCAGTCGGTAACAAATTAGCAGAACTATTTTTTAGGCCATTATTTGTTATATATTTTTCTGTAGTATTAATATATTTTTTTGTTGAAGTTATATCTGTTGGTGTAGCCCAATGAATAGTTCCATTTTCCCAATACATGCTTACCTTAGTATTAGGCGTACCTCCATTAATGATATTTGTAACGTCGCCAATTTTTTTAATTTCCCACTCAACAGGTATTTCCCCAAACTCAGTTTTTTTATATCCTTCTCTCATGTCTCCACCTTCAACACCAATATTCTTTTACTAAAAATCAAATTTTAGCAACTTATCATTCTCAGACAAAATAATCGCACTGCTTTTAACTACCATTTCTATAATATCTTCATAATCTCCCAATTGATATTTATTTACAGCAATAATCACTTGCTTCTTCTTTTGCTTGGCTATATCAGCCGCCACTGATATCATGCCGGCAACTTGCCTCGGGTCAATTCCGTTAAAACAAGCTGAGTCTTGAACTAATATATCAGTAACATTACTAAACTTAAGGATTAAATAATCCACTATATTCTTTTTTACTTCATTTACTCCTTCCCCTGTATCTCCCCTCAATGTTAATTCAATAGAAACAGGTCTAGTCTTTTGATGTTTTTTAATGATTTTTATATCAAAATACGAATTTACATCTTCATCATAGATTGCTTTGGTTATACCATATACAAAATCACGGAATTCACTTACTTTGTCATTGAATTCCTTCATTAATCTACTTGCATTCTCGAATTCCGCTGTCAGCTTCATATCCTCTTCGGCTATTTTTTCGTCTAAATCCTTTATCTGCGATAACTTTCCCTCTTTATATTTCAAATCTTGTAATTCTTTACTGTACTTTTCATATAGAGCTATTGATTCTTCATAGACTTCATTTAACGATATAATCTCTCCCAATCTATCAACGACTGTTGATAAATCATTTATTTCATTTTTTAGTTCTGACATTCTTATATTTAATCCTTTTATTTTATTCCCAAGAAATTCTTTTCTTTCTTCATAAACTTTTTTATTAAATAACTCAACATCCTCAACATTCTTTTTAACCAATTCAGGTACTTCCACTTTAGCCTTTTCGTAAATTTTCAATATATGCTCGCTGGTCACATCAATTTTATTAGAATTCTCCAAAAATTCTTCAATTCTTTCTCTTTCAATTCTTAATTTCTCTAATTCACTGCTTAACGATTTTAACAGCTTATTTTTCCCAGCGAATTCCTCGATTATATTTGTCTGTATTTCAGCTATCTCTATTTTTTTAATTTTAGAAGAAATATCTGCTAACTCCTTAATCAGCCTCTCTACCTCTTTATCAACAAAATATATTTCCTCGTCAATTTCCTTTTCATCTATATCTCCATAAAACTTAACCAATTCTTTCTTGCTCTGTTTATGTATTTTTATTAAATCCTGTGATTGATAAATTTTTTCAATACTTTCAATTAAACTTTGTAATCCCAAAAAGTAAATAAAATCAACAACATCATCTTTGTTAGGATGCTGAGTGTTTCCGATTTCATTTAATTTCTTATTTACAAGTATTTGTTTACTTACTCTGGACCTCTTAATATTAAAAAACTCTTTATACTGCCCTAAAGTTCTAGGTGGATCATCATTAACAAATATTTCTTCGCTATTTCCCAAAACCCTTACAATGCGGTAATTTTTATTATTATACTTTACAATTGCATCTAATGTATAACCATTTATTGCTTCTTTAACAATCTTTGGATCTTCGTTAGCTCCATAGATATAATCAATAAACTTAATTAACAATGTTTTTCCTAAACTATTTATTGTAGCACGCTTATTTTCAGGGGCTTGTATATCTCCATAAATAAAACTTATTCCTTCTTCGGAAAAATCAATATCACGAACAATAATATTGTCTCTGTCTTTAATCTTTAAATTTAATATTTTCATTAAAGATCTCCCTCCTCTCGTTATAAGAAATCATATCACACATGTACATGAATTCCAGAACATAAATGAACTTTTGGTATGTAGGAGGATTCTTTAGTTTCCGTGACAATATATATTTTCTCTCAAAATTATTCCACAACTTTTCGATTGTAACTGATTTATTCTCTAATACATCTAAAATTAAGGCACTCAAACCAAAATAACTTTCCGATAAAGTAACATACTTATTTGGCAATATCATAAATCCACCTACTCTTTTTCAAAAATATCACACTTGTCAAAAATATAAACAATCAAAAATTCCATCGGTATTCGAACAAAATTTTTATTTCGAGTGTATGACAATGTTTCTTCAATCAATTTATCATATAGTTCCACTCCATTTAAGTTTGCAGCCAACTCACTGTATTTATTTACTATAAACTGTTTTACTCTTTCAAACTTATCTTCGCATAATATATCCTGATTTATTGTATTTACAGCTTTTTCCACCACATCCAGTTTAGAAATGATTTTTTCTATCTGCTCTCTCTTCTCATCAAGTTTATTTATTTGAATCTTTTTTAAAGACGATACCCTTTCATATGTACTTTGAAAGTTATTTTTTAATGCCAGTTCATTTAAATTACCCGAGATTTCTTCGATAAGATCTATAATCATTGTTTCAGTAATAGCATCTTCGTCAATAAGATTTCTTATTCTTAACGTTGCTGATATCTTTTCAAGGACTTTAATATCATCAATTTCTTCCAATATTTCTCTTACATATTCGGAATTACATACTCTATAATTAAAATCTATATTATACTTTTTCTTTAACTCTACAACTGTATTCTCAAAAAAATCTTCATCGTCAGGGGGCAAATTATTATCAAAGGTATTTACAATAAATATGTATTTTTTTATTTCACCTTTCCACTTCTTCTCTTCATATATGATTTTTAAAAGGCCTTCCAAATCCTCTCTAAATTTTTTCTGTATCTCTTTTTTAAGAGATTCTTTTAATCTTGTGGGTGCAAAAATTTGATAAAATACCTTATCATCCTTTACCCAACCGTCATTTTTCCGATCCCCACCGTAAAAATCAGGCATCTCATAAACTTTACCAAAATAGTCATAGTAATTTTTAAGTATAGTTCTTAATTGAAGTTGATAGTCTATGCCGGTAATTCCATTCAAGAACAGTACAATGCTTTCTATATAATCGTATTTGTCCACTAAAACTCCCCCTCAAAAATGCAATTCAATAATACAAATATAATAAATTGTATATATTATACCATAAATTATTAAGTGAGAAGGCCATCTGTAGACATTATACGACAATATATTGCATAAATTTCAACTCAACATTAAATATTGTAGAGAATGATAGTATCTCCCAGTCAACCGAACAATATCGTCAATACCAAATAATCTCAAATATTCAGCTTCTCTGGTTTCCTATATCGGACAGGCATAGTGGCTGTATATTCTCTGACACTTACCCTCACTCTTACCGGTGCTTTACCAAGGTGCTATACATAAAAGGTACTACAAATTTCTGTGTTGAATCATAAATAATAAAATATTAGCAGGAAAGTCACCTATCACTAGTATAGGCAACTTTGGTTTAATTTTTAGTATTTTACTTTTTATCCGTTTAACCTATGCTTTTTATATATTCTTCAACAACTTTTTTGCCATATTCATTTTCAGGCATAGCACCTAAATATTTATATTTCCATAAAATATGTTGTTTCCTTGGACTTGCTTCTGATAAATCAGTATAATCATAATCAATTTTAAATTTCCCACTGCTTTCTAATATAAATGTCAAATTAGTCCATTGCTGTTGTCCATTATTTTTAAATTGATACCACAGTGTATATAATTCATCTGTCAATTTATCCATCAAATTATCATATTCATTTTCACTTATTTCAAATAATTCAGGAATGTCAAGACAATAAACAAACTCATTACTTCCGGTAGGATAATAGTAAAAAAACACTTCGCTTACATCCTCTATTAATTCAGCATACATATATACTTTATCCCATTTTTCTGGAATTACATCGTTTAAAGCATTTGCAATTTTCACATATATTTCATTTAATTTTTGTTCCATACTATTTACCTCCCGGGGTATTATTAAATTTTCTCACTTTCCATTCTTCATCTGCAATTTTATACTTAATTTTAAATCTTACAGGACGTTTCGAATCACCATCATATATAGGAGTTATTTTTACTTTAACTTCATCTCCGTTATCTAAAGCATCTTTCCAATCCTTTTCTAACTTTTTCCACTCACCTTTATTTAAATTACTATCCATTGGTACAAGGTTATCAATATCACCGGAACCTTTAAAAATACTTGCTATTAAATGTCCTCCTTCATCATCCGGTAATCTGTCTTTACCTCCTACCGTCCTTTGTGCATATTTATTTCTTTCAGCTAATCCTTTTTGCAAAGTACCTTCACAACTTATTATACGTCCCAATTCATCCGTTCTGTATGTATATCCTTCCGGTGTAGTATATTGAATATTAGGCTTTAAAGCTTTTCTTCTTCCATCTTTAGTAAAATGTTCACCATATTTTACAATAGTTACATTATTATTATCCTGAATTCTCTCTTGCTTTTCAAGTCTTTCGGAAAAACTCACAACAGCTTTTCCGGTACTTGACGTTTTCTTAACTACTTCCTGATTATGTATTTTCTCTTCTAATTCATGTACAGGGTTTGAATCTGTTTTATTAGTATCGAATACTTTTTCAGCTACTTCATCTGCTTCATCAACTTTAATATCTCTTGCATAATACTGCCGGAGATGAATTGTGAAAATTCCTACACCTTTATCAATAGAATAGTCTTCTGAATAACCTACTACAAATGCTTTAGAAAAAGTAGCTTTTCTTAATAGCTTACCTGATTTATAATATTCTACAGTAATCCCTTTATAACAATCCGGATTAGTTGGTGGAAGTAGTGCCCAATTATAAAGTCCTACTGTGCTTTCATCTGTATCAATATAACCTGTTATTTTAGCAGAATTTCTATTATTGGTATGATTACTGCTACAATCATCGGACTGCAGAGTATAAAATCGGACATCATTAATACATTTTTCTAATACAGTACCATCTGATACAGTAACCTTATAAGACATTTTTGTGCTCCTTTTCATATCTTTTACAAGATATTATATCATAATATACTGTTTGTGTAACAATAGAATAGCAGGAAAAGGAGTTTTATATTATTGTCAAGGTGCCACAAAATTCAGTGTTGAACCTAAATTATCTCGAATCCTAACTCTTGCAAATACTCATTCAACTTTTCTTCTGTATCTGCTATATTCGTTTTCAATTCCCTTATTTCCTGCAATACCAAATCAATATCCACTTCTTCCTCTTCTTCTGTTGTATCAACATACCTACTGATATTCAGGTTATATTCATTCTCTTCAATAGTCTTTAAATCTACCACTGCCGCATACTTCTCCACGTCTTCATAAGCATCAAACGCCTTCACAATTTTCTCTATATCTTCATCCCGCAGTTTATTCTTATTGCCGTCTTTTACAAATCCCTGGCTGGCATCAATAAACAACACCTTGCCTTTCCTCTCCTGAGGCTTATTCTTGTTTATAATTAGCAGTGCTGCCGGAATACCTGTTCCGTAAAACAAATTACTTGGAAGGCCAATTACCGCTTCTACAAGGTCATCTTTAAGAAAACCTTTTCGAATATTTCCTTCTGCCCCTCCTCTAAACAGCACTCCATGAGGTACTACTGTACCCATCTTACCTTTATTGTTAAGACTTGCAACCATATGACATACGAAAGCCAAGTCTCCATAGGATTTTGGTGGTATACCATATGGAAACCTATGATACGGGTCAGCCTGAGCCTCATCGTAACCCCAATTATCCAAAGAAAATGGAGGATTTGCAAGCACCTTGTCGAAGGTTTTCAGAACACCTCCCTCAAGATGCATCGGCTCTCTGATTGTATCCCCTTTTTGAATATCAGCACCCTTAGCATTGTGGAAGAACATGTTCATTTTACAAATTGCCCATGTAGACAAATTTATTTCTTGTCCGAACAATGAAACATTTTTCCAGTTTCCACCACGTTCTTTTATATAGGACAATGACTGAATCAGCATACCACCGCTACCGACTGTCGGGTCATATATCCTATCGCCTTCCTGAGGCTTTAAAATGTTAACTAAAACTGTAACCACTTCAGAAGGAGTATAGAATTCTCCTCCCTTCTTCCCACCTTCATCAGCAAACTGCTTAATCAGGTATTGGTAAGCATCCCCCAGTACATCAGAACTATCAAGGTTTTCATCGGAAAGATTTATTGAATCAAATAAAATCAATAGTTGTGATAATTTCTTATCCGGAACCCGTTCTTTGTCATTATAGTTTGCTGTAGTCAAAACACCAATTAATTCCGAATTCTTTGGTTCATCTTCTATAGCCTTAAAAGCCTTGTCCAACTCAGGGCCAATATTTAGGTTTAAGTTTTTTAATTTGTCCCATCTTGCACTCTCCGGAACAAAGAAGTTTTCGTATATGGAGGGCTCTTTAAAAAGTTCCTCTACTTCCTTTTCATCCATTCCCTGTGATATAAATTCATTTCTTTTCAATTGTTTTTCGCTTTCAAACTGGTCATTCATTCTTTTTAAGAATAGTAATCCGAATATATAATCTTTATATTCCGCAGCACTCAAATTACCTCTAAGGATGTCAGCCGCTTTCCATAAAGTTGCTTCCAACTTTTGTAGTGTCAGTTTTTCCATTTAATCATACCCTCTCGTATTGATTTGAATTTTCTTTTTCCTATCAAACTAACAAACTCAAACATTATTCTACTATATTTTTAGTTAGATTTAAACTTTTTATAAAGAACTACGCTAAGGCCCAAATAACTTATTCATTGCCTCAACTATTTGACTCCCTTTAATATTCTTCCTATCATAAATTAATTGTATTTATTTTTACATCATCTACTTCGTTAATATCTATAATATTTGTTACATTGGAAATTTTATTTAACCATCCTTCTATTCTATAAACAAAATCATCAGATACTTTTTCGGTAAGTTGTCAATACGAAAAAATAAATAGAGTATTCTTAATAGCATGATGTATTTCTAAGCATATTCATAGGGTTCAAAATTACATAATTTTTCATATAGAATTATATCATCTCTTGAAAATTATTTGTAAAAAACTTTCTGCAAATTTTTATAAAAAATACTTGAAATCAAAAAAGATATTTCAATATACTACACGAAAGTTGAAGAAAAGGAGCATTCCTGTAATGAAACAAACTGAATTTTGAAAATAGAAGTACCTCCTGTTAGAATACGAGGTGTAAGGCCTGCAGGGCTTACACCTAATGAATAAGACTAACAACGGAGGTACGTAATATGAAGTATACACAAAATGAAAAAACAATGCAAATTTCAGAAGAAATTTTAGTCGTAGGTGTGGATATTGCCAGCGAGATCCACTACGCAAGAGCGTTTAATAATAGGGGCATTGAAGTAGGTAAGCTTATCAGATTCACTAATTCAGA
>Ga0134099_1002795_pt1 | contig 13809 bp, 11 predicted proteins | sample 10_taG_2_FD_105482 | JGI IMG/M metagenome (GOLD analysis project Ga0134099, IMG submission 105482) | Switchgrass degrading microbial communities from high solid loading bioreactors in New Hampshire, USA - 10_41_5_180_A2 metaG | ecosystem: Engineered > Bioreactor > Semi-continuous > Anaerobic >...
CAAATGGAAGGTTGTGCAACTCCATTTTACTTGAGATTTCAACTCCATGCTCTCTTTTTTGCAAAAAATGTTGGAGCACCGAAGTCGTCTCCCTTCAGCACCCCAACATTTATTATAGAACCGTAAAAAAGCAGATGATCTATGATGACCATCTGCCAATAATACATATACTACTTCATTTTACTTGGTTCAACCCCAACATTTGACGTAGAGCCTGTAAAAAGGCAGATGATCTATGATGATCATCTGCCAACAATACATATGCTACTTCATTTTACTTGGTTCAACCCCAACATTTGACGTAGAGCCCAAAAAAACGAGAGCCGGGATTTTTCCCGGCTCTCATTCTCATCCTAACGATGATTTTGCGATGTCATGCCTTAGTTCTTAATAGTAACGGCCTTCTTCTCGTATGCTTTGATCACCAGCGCGGGTGTAGCATAGTCTGTAATTGAATCAGATCTCGAGATGACGGAAATCTTGTATTCCTTGCCAACCTGGTCGTTAGCGAAGGTGAGCCTGATCTTGACGAATCCCGCACTCGGTTCTACAACATTGTCACTGCCGTCAATGAACTCAATCTTCGTGAGCTTGCCGGGAGGTGATGCCGATGCCTGGGAAATTACATTTCCGTCAGGATCTTCGATTATCAGAGCGTTAAATACTGCATCAGTGGTTGATGCCTGTACTCTCTCGGACAGCGTGATGTTTACAACCTTACCATCAGCTGCGGCAATCTCCTTGACATAAGGAGCTATTGCGTCATTTATACCGGCATCCAGGGTGGATGTATCCAGCTTCTCGCCATAGATGTTCTCGATGACATTGTTCAGGTTACCAGCAAGTGTGAAGTTCGTTGTAGCAGAGCTATCAAGGGCATTCACCAGGGTGAAGATTACCTTGTATTCAGTGTTCTCTTCGTCATTCTTAATCTCGAAAGCGCTGAATGTCGAGAAGTCAACTCCGCTCTTCTTCACCTTGAATGCGCTTGGATCAGCCTTCGCAATAGGACTGTTGAAGTATACTTCAATCTTGTTGGTTGCCGTAGCCTTGATGGTGCCGATTGTAATTACACGGTCAACGTCGTTAATCTTTTGAACCACCTTGGACTGAATCATGTTACCAGCAAGGTCCTTAATGGCAAGAACACGTATCTTTTCATTAATTGTAAATCCTCCAGCACCAGGGAAGTAGAATGTAATGCTCTTGCCATCGGCGGCAAATTCCTTAACCTTTACATCCTCAATGGAAGCAAAGTTGAGATTCTTAAGGCTTGCATAGGTGCCTATTGCGTCCTCAACAATATAGTTGCTGAGGTTCGTTGCTGTTTCACGATCCATGGCTTCGCTGAAGTAGAAGGTAATGGTATCCTTCTTGTTGTCAGAACCATCAGCCTTAACGGTGTAATGATCCTTAACTACAGGACGATTGGTATCCTTCACCGTGATCTGGATCTCTGTCTTAGGCAGAGCATTCTCCCTGATGGAAGCATCCTTGAAGTTCTCCAGTATCACAGTGTAGTTGGCAACATCGACATTGTTCAGATTAGCATCGTTGCCTGACAGCTCATAGGTCTTATTGTCATCTTTCCAGGTACCGGTAGCGGTAACATCTGTAATAACTTTTACTTCGTTGCCATCCTTGTCTTTAATAGTTATCTTGCTGCCAACGCTTGTATGCACCAGCATAGTCTTCGTAAACTTGAAGACGAGCTTATTTGCATCTTCAACACTTACCGAAACAGACGGAAGAGAAGTGTCATCCGGCACTGTGAAGATGTAGGTGGTCCAGTCTTCTACCTTGTTGTCAACAACGTCCTTCTGGTCCTTGTATTCAACCTTGACCTGGACAAGAGCGCTTATACCAAGCCTGTCATTATACGGCAGGTCAACTGTTATCTTATTGCCATCAAGTGTGCAGTTGCTGGTCTGATCCTTACCGTCGATCTTTATTGAACCCATGGCAGACAGGTTCTCGGTAAAGATAATTTCAAGCTTCTGATTGCCCTTGTACTCAACGCTGGCTATGGCAGGAGGAGTCTTGTCTTCCTCTACTGCAATAGTAAACTCTTTCTCAACAGCCTTCAGAGAACTCCAGTCCTCCATATCCTTAATAACGATTTTGTGAGTTCCAGGTGTCAGGGCATTGGCCAAGGTAACCTGAATCTTGTTGTTAACATAATCAAACTTGGTAGTACCGATAGGATTCAGATCATCGATCTTGATGTTGCCGAGAACCGTGTTAGTGGGATTGATATACTTGATCGGCTCAGATGCAAGAATTTCGAAGTTCTTGGCATCTTTTACAACAACACCCAAGATCTCCGGAACGGCCAAGTCTCTCATTGTAACTTCCATTTCGGTCTCGTCGATCTTGTTGCCGTCCGCATCCTTAACGTCCTTAATCTTAACCTTCACTTTAGTGCTCTGAGTAACAGCGCCAGACAGAACTGCATAAACGACGGTCTTGTCATCGGAAACCTGTACTTCACTAATGGTTCCGCCATCAGAGAAGGAAATGTTCGTTGTGGTAGCAGTGTCCTTATCTATCGGCTTTGAGAACACGATCTTAACAGCCTTCAGGTTGTCGCCTGTCATGCTGAGAACTTCGAATTTAACAGGCTTAGCCTCAACAAGACCAACTTCAACCGCAGCAGCTTCGCTGACAAAGCCTACGTCGATGAGGGACTGGATGAACTTCTTGCCGTCTGCGTTCACACCGTTCTTGCAAGCGCCGTAAAGGATACCAGCGCAATCGTCACGGGTGAGCGTGCCCTTCGACTGGAATTCCAAAGCCTGGTTCAGGGTAATAACACCAGCTTTTACAGCCTCGGAAATTACCACATCGGTGCCGAAGCTGTAGCCCATGCCGATGTTCATGATCCAAACCAGCAGTTCCGTCACGGTTATTTCCTTCAGCGGCGAGAACTTGATCTTCGGAGCCACTGAGGCATCGGTACCCGAGGTGTAGCCATTCTTCACGGCATAAGCAGCCCACTTGATACCCCAGGCAGGAATCTCGTCGGCATCAACGACATTCTCTGCCAGGATAGCAGCGGCTTCCTCATCGGACATGGCATTCACTTCGGATGCCTTGCCACTTGCTTTAATTGCGAAGATTAGACCCTGAAGCCTGTTGGATTTGTCCCCAAGGCCGTAGCCCTCCATGAGTCCCAGCTTGTTGAGGATCTCAGCTTCCTCTTCATACTGGAAACCCTGGGCCAGTGCAGGAACTACCATCATCGATGCGAGCATGGCGATAACGGTAATCGCTGCGAGAATCTTCTTAAGGTTTCTCATGATGAAAATCCTCCCTTTCGTTTTTTGGAAGCAGGCATTATTTTTGCAAAGCCGGATTACGCCCGCTTCCGTGCCCAGTAATCCGACTTTGTTTTTATTTAATCCAGACAAGCCTCGCGACTTGTCATGAATTCATTTTGAATTATATCACCGCCCAAATAAAGGGTCAACAATACCGCTGCTAGTGTAAACAAATTGTAATTTAGCCTTTGCTCCGTAATACTGCATTAATATAATCCTAGAAAATGGCGGGTTTTCCCATGATATCCGATAATAAATATCGGTTTAAATTCGCTGCCGCTGAAGACCCTGCGGAATATCATGGCAAGCCGCCCAACCGTTTAATATATTATATATCATCCTGAGATTATTAAGCAATATTTCCAATTCAAAGGACCCGGCAAACCCAGCCGGGTTATTGCCGCTCCCGGGCCGACATGCTATTGCAGGCAAAGCCGGTCCCAAGCAGTATCCAGAATACCGAGGCCACCGCGACAACGCTGTCATTAAATAGGCCGGTAACCAAGTATGAGCATATCCCGATGAACACGGATGTTCCATAAGAGGCAAAAGCGCTACTGACGTCTCTGGCAAAGTACAGCTTGACACTTGAAACAATGTAAACGGCGACCAGTGCCAGGAAGGCGAGCAATGACACGAGGCCCGTGTTTACCGCAATTTGGAGATACAGGTTGTGGGGTTTGTCCACTATCATGTTCGGCGTGCCATAGGCGTTTACCTTTCCAATATAATCGTCCTGAGGGAACTTGATAGTAAAGGTATCAGGGCCGTAACCGGCCAGGATCGAATTCTTAAGGAGCGGGATAACCCTGGACCAGATATAGATTCTTGCGGAACCCAGCTTTTCATAGCCCCTTACATTTATCGCTTCGGGCTTGGATATATGGACTACATCATTTCCGGCATTCCCGACCAGGGCCAATGAATCCTGCCTGATCCTGAGGTATAACTCGACATCATTATTCCGCACTTTCAGGATGTCGCCCGTAAGCTTCAAACTGTAGTCTTGATATGCAGGATTCCTGAACCTTATAACTGTGCTTTCCCCGTCTTCCGACATATCTATCTCAAGCCGGTTGTTGTCCGTATCGTAGAAGTAAAGGTGCGGTTTTTCATACGTTATAACCAGGGTTTCAGTGGAACTCACTATCTTCGCGGTGTTGCCTTCAAAAACCATATCCTCAAGATAATACTCCGCCGCGCCTGCACCGGCGCCGGATAAAACCCTTGATGCGGCAAATCCTGCGCCTGCCAGCACAACTGCCAGGAATAAAGCAATTATTATTTTGTTTCTAAATATTTTCTTCCTGAAGAAGATAACAGCAACAACCGCGCCGGCTCCGAGCCCTACAAGACCCGCGTCGGACCTGCTTCCGACCAGGTTAACCAGCAGGAGAACCGACAAGACAGCCGCCGCGATCCTCAAACCTTTTCCCCTGGCCAGGAAGACTGATGCCACAGCTATGGGAAGGACGAGAACCGCATAGCTTCCCATATAGTTCGGGTTGGAAAGCGTTCCGTATACCATGTTGCCGAATTTGAAGCTCAATTGGCTGGGCGCATATTTAGCCGGCAGTATAAAGGACTTCCCAAAGCTTGTACTGAAAAAGTCGCGGCCTGCCAGTTGGGTAAGGCCCAAGAGGCACATTATGGACGCCGAAACAAGCAGGGCGCCAAACAAGATCCTTACTTGCCCTTCCTCGTTTATGAGGGTTGAGACGACAAGCATGTTAAGGATATAGAACAGCAGGACGAACATGCCCTCGTACCTGGCTACAAATCCGGAAAGCGCAATGGAAACGTATTCCGATGTGACGGTTGATAATATAATCAATATTATATAAAGAGCGGCGGGAATATGCAGGCCGGGCTTCCATCCTATCCGGACGCGCCCCTGGATGATTCTGAAAACGAAAAGGCATTGGCCTGCCGACGACGCTATGATGAACCATCGGCTCTTCCACCATGAGAGAAAATCGGGGTATTGGTCACTGCCCTTCCAGTTGGCAACTTCGATCGGCTCCAGGTTATCCAGGTAAAGGTAGACGATAAGGGGGACCACCGCTACTATGAAGATATAAGGTATTATGTCAACCAGGGCCGTTCCCTGCCCTGCTCGTTTTTGCACCGGTCTTTTGGTTGCTATACGTTTTTCCCTGGCCATAAGCATATTGTACCCTTGTTATATTTTAAAATCATTATATCATATCGTATACAGCTTTCCAGGACCGGAAATCCGGTTCGTTTTTCGTCTGCGGAAGCAATGCCGCCGAAACCCGGCGTTTCGAGTTCATAAAATGCCTGATGCGATGTTACACCGCTATATCGAATTCAAATATTCCCGTATAATTTCCTTGGCACGGCTTATATCACATGTTCTGAAGATCTCCGCCTTCACCTTTGCGCAGCCAGGAAGCCCCTGGATATACCAGGCCGCATGCTTTCTCATCTCCAGCAGGGCCGCCCGCTCCCCCTTTTCCTTTTCCATCATCCCATAATGCCTCATTATGACCTTAAGCCTTTCGGATGGCGGTACTTCCTTGTCGTATGTTCCGTTTTTCATGTAGGACTTGATATTCTCAAAGATCCAGGGATTGCCCAGGGCTCCCCTTCCCACCATGACCGCGTCGCAGCCCGTTTCCTCGAACATCCGGCGGGCGTCCTCGGGCGATCTTATGTCCCCGTTGCCCGTCACGGGTATGGCAAGGGCCTGCTTGACCCTCTTTATGCAATCCAGGTCTGCTTTCCCCGAATACATCTGGTCCCGGGTCCTTCCATGCACCGTGACCATGGCGGCTCCTTCCTCCTCGCATATGGACGCTATCTCGACGGCATTGGCCGACGCCTGGTCCCAGCCCTTGCGGATTTTCACAGTAACAGGCTTTTTTGAAGCCTTCACTGTCTCTCTCACGATCTGCCTTACCAAGTCCGGCTTTTGCATGAGGGCGGCTCCATCTCCGTTCCTGACTATCTTTGGAGTAGGGCAGCCCATGTTTATATCGATGAGGGCAACATCAGGCTGTTCGGAAAGCCAGGCAGCCGCTTCCGCCATGATGCCGGGATCGCTTCCGAAAATCTGGACGCCCACGGGCATCTCTTCCGGCCGGGTGCGGGCTATGTCAAGGGTTTTTCTGTCGCTGTAATGCATGGCCTTGGCGCTTACCATCTCGGTAAAGACCAATGACGCCCCCTTTTCCCTGCAAAGAAGCCGGAACGGGTAATCGGTCACTCCCGCCATCGGAGCCAGGAAGATATTGCCCCAGGTCGCGAGGGGTATGGAGGTTTTACTATTTATGCCCAATAAAACAGCCTCCCGCATGTAAAATGGTTGGCTTTAAGCCATATCTTGAATTATACCAGAAACGGGGCAAAAAAAACCTCCTGTCACCCAATCATGGACAGAAGGCGAATCTGCATTCATATATTAAGGTATTATATGACGGATAACCTGTTCAGAAGGGAAGGTCTTCGTCGTCCCCGCTGAACGGATAATAGCCATCACCGCTCTCAGGCTGCTGCAAGTCGTTGATCTCCTGTGCCATGGGCCCCGGAACAGTGCTGTTATATGAAGGCGCGCCGGCAGGCATGCCGGAAGGCGCGCTGTCACGGTCGCGCTTGCTGTCCGCGAAGAAGACGTTCTCGCAGTGAATCTCGGTCCGGGTATGCCTGTTCCCCTGCTGATCCTGCCAGGTGTTGTTCCTCAGGTAGCCTTCCACCAGAACCTGCATGCCCTTTCTGAAATACCTGCTGACAAAATCGGCGGTACTCCTCCAGGCCACGATGTCGAAAAAGTCCGCGGTTGGCTGGCCTTCCTGCTGTTTCGCCTGGCGGTTCACAGCAAGCCTGAAACGGCTCACGGAGATATTGCTCTGCGTGTAGCGCGTTTCCGGGTCTGCCACGAGTCTTCCCATCAGGATTACCTTGTTCATAAAACACCACCTGTTCCGCCTGATTGAGGTGATTCTCGGCCCAATACGGCCTGCCTTAAGCCAACCGGCCGATAACCGGGGCAGACGCCCCGAAACCTTATTGCGGCCTCAGCCGGGGATCAGTCCCTGCTGACTACAAGATACTTGAGAACTTCTTCAGTGATCTTGAAGTTTCGTTCGAGCTCGGCGGGGAAGTCCGGGTTTGCCGAGAAGGTCATGAGTACATAGTAACCTTCCCTGTGCTTCTTGACTTCGTAGGCCAGCTTCTTTCTGCCCCATTCCTCTGTGCTCTCGAGTTCGCCGTACTGGGAGACCAGATTGTTGAACCTCTCAACGACGGCCTTAATCTGCTCTTCCTCGAGGGTGGGAGAAATGACGTAGACGCATTCATACTTCCTCATGGCAAAGTCACCTCCTTCTGGACTTATCGGCCCTGCGTCAGTGCGCAGAGCAAGGATATGCCGCAATTATCGCGGCTTTCCGCGTGCCGTCATTTGTTTTGCCGGCTTGCGGGCTAAACAGTATCATAACACAACCGGCGGCGGGCTGTAAACCCATAGGGTTTTCTTATTTCTTCATCCGCTCGATGGTCTCCTTGAGGAGGCCGATCTCCTGGACCAGGGTTTTTATCCTGAGAGCCTGACGGGACACGGCCACCGTAAGTGTGAATACGATCATCATGAGCAGGAAGATGACGCATAGGTAAAGGGCGTTGACCGGCAGCTCTATGTGCATAACCGCCGCAATGAAAAACAGGATCTCCGGGAAAACGGAGAGGAGCACAAAACTGAGGCTCGTCAGAATCCATGTGAGGGCATACTTGAGCTCCAGCTTCTTGGTCCTTACCATGTTCATGATGAATATGAAAAAACCCAGGGATCCGATTATCAGGATGATCCTCAGAACGCTGCTTATCTGGTTCATTTGTCACCATCCCCGTTTCTTCTTGCTATGGCCGCCAGGATAACGGCAAGCGTTACCTTTATCATGTAGTAGGCGGCGAGATTCCCGGTAATTGACGATTCCCCCGACTGCCTCGGGCGCATGATCACTGGAACCTCGGCAATACGGTACTTGTTCCGCAATGCCACAACGATGGTTTCGGGTTCAGGGTAGTCTTTCGGGTAACTTTTGGCGAAAATCTTTATAAGCTCCTTGCTGCAGGCCCTAAAACCCGAAGTGGGATCGGATATATACTGGCCCGTAAGAAGCTTGATAAGCCATGAGAAGAACTTGATGCCGGCACGCCTCGAGAGGGAGGACTGGTATCCCTTGTTCTCGATGAAGCGAGAGCCTATGCTCATATGGTAACCTTCATGGATGCGCGACAGGACGAGCTTTAGGAATTTCGGGTCATGCTGGCCGTCGCCGTCCATCTGGACCGCGATGTCATAGCCGTGTTCCAGGGCATACTTGTATCCAGTCTGCACCGCTCCGCCTATCCCCAGGTTGACGGGCAGCGAAACCACGGGTATCCCGTACCGGCGGCATACCTCCTCGGTATTGTCGGTCGAGCAGTCGTTTATGACCACGACATCAAAGTCCAGGGAAACTTCCTTAAGCTCCTCGAAAAGCCTGGGAAGGTTCTTCGCTTCCTGGTACGCGGGTATGATGACAAGTGTCTTCAAGGCGTTCTTACCCCTTACTTGTTTATACTATTAGGTTAACACAGGATGACAGCTTTTACTATAATGCCTGAGGTTTTTCGGCGTTATTGAGAGGAGCGGCCGGGCGAAGCAATCATATCGCTTCACCCGGCTCTGCCGGACTCGCTATTACAGGGCGGCAACCTGTTCCGCTTGGGATGACATCCATATTATTCCCCCGGAGGCCTTATAAGTTCCCAGACCTGGTTTACCAGGAACGCCGCGCCGACCATGAGGAAGAACATCATCTGGTATGCGTAGCGCGTGTCAGGGACGAACAGGAGCTGGATGCCCAGGATGATCAGCCCGTAAAAATACAGGCAGAACCCCTTTATGTTTCTTATTGAGTGCCATATCATCCCGGGGATGCCCGCGTAGATGATCAGGCCATGCATGATTTCACTCAGCCTTTTTATCTCCGGGACAAGGTTAACCAGGTAGGGTTTCTCAAAGATATGCCAGGTTTTGCCCACGGTAAACCACTTGATATAGAGCAACGGATCGGTTGCAAGCCCGTTTATGATCCTGCGGATGCCCCACTCCCTCTGGGCGTCGTTTACGCCCTTTATGCTCTCGGGTATGTCCTGGAAGTAATCCTGCCAGTAGGGGTAGGTTCCGGCAAGAAAAGCGTTTCCGTCGCCCTTGGCCGTGATGATCAGCGCCCCTAGGGAAACTGCGTTCCTGATCCACCACGGCGCCATGATAGCAACGAATCCGGCCAGCTGCAGCGCGAACACCTTCATGGTCCTGGCAAGACTTCCCCGGACCGCGCCATAAGGCGTATACTGCCTTTTCCTCCCGCTTATCGCAAAGTAAACGAACGGCACTATGAAAAGGGGAAGCAGCGTTGGCCGGACCAGGATATGCAGGCCGAAAGCCGCTCCCGAAAGCAGGTGCATCAGCTTCTTTCCCGTATCGAATGCGACAGCCGCGAGATAGAAATAGACCAGCATGGTGAAAAGGCCAAGCCCTTCGGTAAGGATCAGGGTGCAGGACAGCACATAGGTCGGGTACACGGCCACAAGCAGCGCGGTAATAACCGCCGGGAGGTCCTTTGCAAAAACCCTCCGCACGAAGGCAAAGGCCAGAAGCGCGCAAAAGCTTCCCAGGAAAGCCTGTATCAGCCTTACTGCCGTTATCTGGCGCCATGGATCTCCAAGAACCTTGTACACCAGCGCGAGAAAAACCGGGTACCCGGGCATGACCCGGGCATTGGAAACGCCCGGCGAGCCGCCGTAGGGATTGCCGTCGTACCAATAGCCGTAGATGCCGGTATCGGCAAGCTGGTGGGACATGAGCCAGTAATTCCTGGCATCCCCCGAAAGTCCCATATTGTCCTTGAACCGCATGAAAGCCATGCCTCTCAGGGCCAGGGCCAGCAGGAATATGCAAATCAATACTGCCCACAGGGCGGGACCGATCTTTCTTTTGGTATTCATTTCGTCCTCCGCGGCAAATAAAAGGTTGGAGACATAAATAGTTTACCCTACTTTTTTGTGGGCAGCATCCCTTTTATCCGTGACGCCCCGAAACCGGCCAGTATTATGAACAGCGGAACCGCCGGCATATGGTACCTGGGCTGAACCTCCAGGAAGCAGTATGCCAGGAACAGGGCGCCGATAACAAGCCATAGCAGGGCAGGCACTATGCTTTTCTTATCATACGCCGCCCGACACCCCGCCACGGCAAGGATCAAAACTACCAGGTAGAAGAACTGGGAAACCGCGTAGAATGCCCGTGGATGCAGCTTTATGAACTCCTCCGGCCTTCCCCCGCCGTCTGCCGAAATGATGCTCCAGTAATAACCGTAATTCTCCTTGCCCCACTGGTAGTTTATCTTTTTTACCACCAGCTTAAGGAACCGGAGGGGATCCTCCTTTATCCTCTGCACGGCGAGCCTGCTCGCCTCGCTGTGAACCCTGTCAAAATCGAAATCATACTTCGCTATTATGCTGAAATCCTCCTGGTTGAACATGCCGTTTGCCTCGTAGTTGGTTCCCACCAGGAAATTGTAGCCCGATCCGGACCGGGTGATGTCTATGCCGGAAAGCTCCTTTATGGGGACGCTTATAAGCTTCAGGGCGGCAAAGTAGGAAAGCGCCGTCAAAACTACGCAGAGCGTTTTTTCGGCGATATCCCTGCCTTTTGCCCCGCGGCGGGGCATGAAAAACAGTATGCATACGGCGGCCGCAGGGACGAGGACCATGGCCATCGGGCGCATTGCCTGGGCAATGGCCGTAAGGACGCCTGCCAGCACGAGCAGGGCGTAGCCCTTGCGGCTTCCGTCATGGCGCCTGAAAAAAACCGCCAGAACGTAGATCGCGGCGAGGAATGGCGCCAAAAAGCTGTTTTCGGCCGCCACGACCGAGCAGTACATGATCTGCGCCGGCCACACGGCATAAAGCAGCGCCGCCGGGCGCGCCGATCCCGGCTCTATTTCCCGGGCAACAAGGTAAACAAGGAAGACCTGGACCAGTGACAAAAACACGTTGAAGAGTTGCACAACCAGGGGGCTAGGGCCAAAAAGCGCGTAGAGCCCGCCCACCAGGAACCCGAACCCGAACTTGAACGGGAAGCATGAGTAAAAGTCCACGTAGTTGGTAAAATCGCCCCGGGAAACGGCGACGCCGTAATTGTGCATGTGGAGAAAATCCGAGAACGGGGCGGTGTCTACGGCAAGCACCCAGAACAGCCGGGGAACCAGGGTGAGTATAACGGTAAGCAGGGCGAACGTGCGGCCCGATAAATTGTTTCCCCAGTTAAGCCACTTTCCGGCCAGGACAAACGCGGCTGCCAGCGCCAGCGAGACAGCCAGGAAAAACAGCTTGTAGTGAGTGAAGATATCGGCATGGGACTTTACGGCAAACAGACCGATGGTGAACAGGATACCTATCGCGCCGACAGCCAGGAACGCGTATAAACACCTTGACAGCTTGCTTGACTGCACTTGCTCCACCTCATAGCTTCTTCTGGCTGAGCGCTTCGACTATGGTGACCATCTGGTTCTTAATATGCTTTTCGGAGAGCTCGGCAGCCAGTTCCTCGTTGCCGTCCTTGATGGCGTTCAGTATCTGGAAGTGCTCATGTTCCACGTGCTCGGCTATATTCACATCCCGCAGGTAGAGCACCCTGAAACGGTAGATATGCTCCCGAAGCGAAGATAAAACCCCGATGAGCCGCGAATTCCCCGAGGCGGCGTATACGGCGTCATGGAACTCAATATCCTTGCGGACCGCGCCGTCGATGTTCTCCTTCTCGACACAGGCGATAAACTGCTTGTGAATGGATTCAAGGGCACGGATCTGCTGAGGCTTCATGCGCTTTACCGCAAGGGAAGTCGCCAGCTTGTCAAGCGCGCCTCTCACTTCCAGCACGTCGATGATATCCTTGACTGAGAGCTCGGATACATGAGTGCCTTTGCGGGGTACCATGGTGACCAGTCCCTCGGCCTCCAGCCTCCGGATAGCCTCGCGCACCGGGGTCCTGCTCACGCCCATCTGTTCGGCCAGGGAAACCTCCATTAGCCTCTCACCAGGCTTTATTTCCCCGCTGATGATCGCCTTTCTCAGGGTTTCGAATATCACGTCTCGCAAAGGCTGATAGCTGTCCAGTTTGAGCTTTGGTACCTTAACCATGCCATTTAACCTCTCTTCCTATAGTCTCTGTATAAAAAACCTCCTCGTACCTGCTGCTGAAATGATCGAAGGCTTTTTCCGCAAGCTTGTCGTCGTCAAACAGGGCAAACACGGCCGAACCGCTTCCGCTCATCCTGCTCCCCAGGGCGCCCAGTTCCAGGAACTCCCCGATTATCTCGCCGATCTCGCCGTGGGCCTTTACCGCAACGCTTTCCAATACATTTCGCATCCCGCGGGCCAGGGTGAGGATATCCATTTCCTCGATGGCGGAAACCAGGGTGAGGGTGTCAGGCCTTTCTCCCAGGGCGCGAAGGTTGAGATTCCTGTATACCCAGGCCGTTGAAACCGGAAAAGGCGGCTTTACTACTACCACACGGATCCCCGCGAAATCGGGAAGGGGAATGAGTTCGTCGCCTATACCCCTGGCCAGGGCCGTTCCGCCTTTCAGGCAGAAAGGGACATCCGCCCCTATCCTTCGGGCGATATCCACGAGCTTCACCTCGCTGAAAGGCTCGCCGTAAAGCATGTTCAACGCCTTTAGGACACCCGCGGCATTGGCGCTTCCCCCCGCCAGGCCCGCCGATACGGGAATCTTCTTTTCCAGCACAATCCTGGCTCCCCCATTACCCGGATACTCGTCAAAAAAAGCCTTGGCGGCCTGCCATGCAGTGTTGCCGGAACCGCTGGGAACATGGGGGGAATCGCACCGGACCGACAGCCCGTTTTCGCTCTTTTGCACGGTTATATTGTCATAAAGCGAAATGGACTGCATGATTGTTTCCACGTTGTGATAACCATCTTGCCGCTTGCTGATGACGTCCAGGGAAAGGTTGATCTTCGCAGGGGTCTGTATGGTAATCTCATCCATGTTCCCACCTCGCTCCGCGGAAGCATCTGGCGCTCCCTTTTCATGGCACAGTGATCCGGACAGAGGCAAACCCCTCAAAATGCCAATTATGACTGGATTCCTCAAAATCTGTTACCGTATATTATATACAAAAAACATGAACGGGGCAATAAAATAATGAGAAGTTCGGGGCTGAGCGATAGAATTGCGCCGCCCGAAACGCCGTATTTTAAAGCGTTCAAGGGAGCAGCCCGAAAAATAAAAAGTGCCCGACCCCTTTCAGCCCGGACACGTCCAGACAAGTTAAAAAGGCTCTACGTCAAATGTTGGGGTTGAACCAAGTAAAATGAAGTAGCATATGTATTGTTGGCAGATGATCATCATAGATCATCGGTAGTATCCCGAATTTTGTGTAAACTCCAAATACGGAGC
>Ga0134099_1002800_pt1 | contig 13794 bp, 17 predicted proteins | sample 10_taG_2_FD_105482 | JGI IMG/M metagenome (GOLD analysis project Ga0134099, IMG submission 105482) | Switchgrass degrading microbial communities from high solid loading bioreactors in New Hampshire, USA - 10_41_5_180_A2 metaG | ecosystem: Engineered > Bioreactor > Semi-continuous > Anaerobic >...
CAACATTACAAAACAATTAAATGCAATAGTGGAGAAGTTGTTATTAATAATTTAAATCATCCCAAAATGCTGAAACGCTTTCTTTATATCCTCTTGTTTTTTTTTCGGACATGGATGCTCTCGTGCCATTCGGGACAAAAAAGACTGCTGACTATACTTAGTCAACAGTCTGAAATCCCACCCTACTTTTATTGTAGAGTGGGATTTTTTTCTTGAACATCGTCGGAATGGACGATATTGAGAGACGATTTTTTAGTACATCCTTTGACTCAAAGTGAACATGAAATGCTACACTGACAAGTCAATTTCCAGCAATATAGGCGTATGATCTTGTCTTTGTCCCGAATCAATCATTTCCGATCTCCGCACCCTGTCCGCAATCCTATTGCTCACCAGCCAATAGTCAATTCTCCAGCCGGAATTGTTGATTTTGCTGGTTTTAGCCCGCTGGTTCCACCAGGAATAAACTCCGGTCACATCTCCGTGCAGATAACGAAAGGTATCCGTGAATCCTCTTTTCAGCAGGTTGGTAAAGCCTTCCCGCTCCTGGTCGGTAAAGCCTGCCGTATTACGATTGCGGTCAGGATGAGCCAAGTCGATTTCTCTGTGGGCTACGTTAAAATCGCCGGTGGCAACCACAGGTTTTTCTTTATCCAGCTTTTCCAGATAGTCAGCATATTTTACATCCCAAATCTGCCGTTCCCGCAAACGGTTTAAGCCTTCACCGGCATTAGGGGTATATACCTGGGTTAAGTAAAAATTATCAAACTCCAAGGTGATAATTCGGCCTTCAAAGTCCATAGGGTCAGGCGCCCCGATTTTGGGAAAGCTTACCTTTGGCTTTAAACTATCCTTATATATAAACATGGTACCGGCATAACCACTGCGTGCCGGTTCTACCGAGCAATTCCAGACAATTTCATACCCCGGAAACATATCATTTAATATTTCCAATTGCTTTTTGCTGGGTCCCTCGCAGGGCAGTTTTGTTTCCTGCAAGGCTATAACTTCCGGATTGATTTCGGCTATGGAATTCAGTACTTTACGACTTAATACCGCTCTTTCCGAAACACCTGTTAAGGCTGAATTTAAAGAATCAATATTCCATGAGATAAACTTCAAGCCCGCTCCTCCTCTCCTTATTAAAGGGTTAATCTCAGTAATTAGATCATTATGGCTTAACCTCGAATACTGAACCTACTCTTCGGTATCCGAGTTTTTCGTAATATGGGTCTATATCACTCATAACATAGACGGGTTGATTCGGAAAGTCCTGACACACCCGTTCCATAAGGCTTTTGCCAATCTGCTTTCCCCGGTAGGTTTTTCTTACAAGCAAGTCAAACACATAGACCCCAAAACCGTCATCTTCTCGGCAACGGGCGTACCCGCACACAAGATTTCCATCGCAAGCTATATAAGTAATGCTCGATTCAAGTGTTCTAATGTACTTAGCGCGACCGGCCGGTCCATGGTAAGCACTCCACTCCTCTCCTTCATCGACAAGTAGGTCAAAGAGCAAAGATTCATAGTCTTTGCTGTATTTTTTAATCTCCATATGTTAACCACCTATATAAGGTTTCCTTTCTTCTTACTATACACATGAGAAACCCATATTTTCAACTTATTTCGGAATATTACCATATATAGGCCTCGACCGCATTCTCAATTAACTTTCGCCAACCAGGCAATTTAATCCAAATGCTGTTTCTTTATCTCCTTTATTAGATATGCTTTCAGCCTCTCCAAATCATCTTCCGGAAGTTCATGCTGTTCTCCTTCATACCATATCTTCATAGCAAGCTTCGGCAAATACTTTAAGTCATCAGGAACACGATCGATCATCCATAATCCGGCGTCGTATTTGGATAATATTCGCTTTGTTTCCTTTGATCCTTCATTCCGCATCTTTGCGCCGGCTTTTATGTTTCACTTAATTTTGCCTCGGCTTGTATTGTAGTTTTAGTTTCCGTGATAGCTTTTGAAAAATCTGCAATAACTGAAAAAATATTACTCTAGCTACCTGAACGAGCAGTGGCTAATATTTGACTAGTATTCATTATAGAGCAAAAATAAAAGAGATCACAGGGTTCCTTTCCAAAAATTCACAACTGTGGTTCTCTATAACTTTTCCGGTTCGAGGTGAGTTTCGTGAATCAGGCAAAAAAGGTTTCCGAATTGCAAAATATCATCAATTCGTCAAACAACATAGTTTTTTTCGGAGGCGCAGGCGTTTCCACCGAAAGCAATATACCGGACTTTCGAAGCGCTAAGGGGCTTTATGCCGAACGTTCGGGAAAAAAGGGTTTTTCGCCGGAAGAAATGCTGTCCCATGCCTTTTTTATGAAGCATACCGAGGATTTCTTTGATTATTACAGGAGTAAATTGGTCTATAAAGACGCCCAGCCCAACAACGCCCATTTGGCTTTGGCCAAACTGGAACAGATCGGCAAACTTAAGGCGGTTATCACCCAGAATATTGACGGACTTCATCAGAAAGCCGGCAGCAAAGAGGTACTGGAGCTGCACGGCTCGGTGTACAGGAACTATTGTATGAAATGCCGCAAGTCCTTTACCCTGGATTATGTGTTGGAATTTGAAGGGGTGCCAAAGTGCGATCGCTGCGGAGGTATTGTCAGACCCGATGTGGTTCTGTACGGTGAAAGCTTGGATAGAAGTGTTATAAATAAATCCATTTGGTACATTGAGAATGCCGAGGTGCTCATTGTCGCCGGAACGTCTCTGACGGTGTACCCTGCTGCGGGATTGATCAGGTATTATTCCGGCAAAAACCTGGTTTTGATTAATAAGACTCCGACGCCATACGATTATTTGGCTAACCTGGTCATAAGCGCAAGCATCGGCGAAACCCTTAAGGCTTGTGTATAAAGTCGGGGTTGTGAATCTGCCTATACCATAAAAATTACCGCCTGTTTTTTACAGACGGTATTTTTATGAATATATCGTCATTTTTCCTTTTCATTATCATTTTAAATTCCTTTTTACTTCATTATTATCAGTTCTTGATTATTAATATTTTAACTCATTATAATATTTTAACTCTTTTAATATTTTAATTTTTTTTAACGGGAAAACAAATTTCAGTTACCAGCTCATCCGGGTTTGACGTTTGGGCCGGACTGACATGGTAGATAGTAAACATAGGACCGTTAAAGTCGTACCCGTTATCCCTGATCCAATTGGCTACTGCTTGATTCACGGCTGTAAGTTGATCATAACTGCCTTTGAAAGTTGCCGAAGCGACAAGTACGGAGGGAACGGTTTTGAACACCACATTCTCCGTATTTTGATAGCTTCCCTGCACCGAAATCTGAATTTCCACATCCGGATTTTGTTCTTTGTATTCTTCGTCATGAAAGACAGCAATTGAATAGCAAGGGTTAGCGTAACGCACATTTTGAGGAGCTATTTCTTTCATCAGCTGCTCCCAAAGCATGCCCTCCATATCATAAGAGGGTATTGTTTTTCTTAAACTCGCCACATACCGTTGTGGTATTTCCTTTAAAACTACGCTATACTCCATTACATTATCATCCTTCCCTATCCGCTTGATGGTTGTTTCCAAAATCCGTAGTTGCCTGTCGATTCTTTCTGCCTGTTCTTTCAACTCCATCTGCTTCAATAAGAGGTATTCCTTCAAAGCCTGTGCATCATTGTAAACTTTCAAAATCTCGGCAATAACAGACAGACTGAATCCCATATCTTTGAGAGAATTGATCCGATTGGCCAGCGGTAATTGTTCTTCACTGTAATACCGGTACCCAGTAAACTTATCAACGCTTTCAGGTACAAGCAGCCCGATTTCGTCATAATGACGCAGCATCCGAATGCTGATTCTGGACAGTTTTGAGAAGTCTCCGATTTTCAACATAGTATTATCCCCACACATGTGTGTATTTTTGAGCTCATTCCCAGTTTAAAGTATACCATTATGGTAGAGTCAATAGGTTTTTGCTTTTTAAAAATTATTCATCGTCCCTGTCCCGAGCTTGACTGATAAAAAACGTTATAAAGGCGATGAGCAGAGCCACCCCTGCCGTGACAAATAGTATTGGCGCGCTTATTTCTTCGATATGGCCAGGACTGCTAAGGCTCGTGTTTTTAGCCAAAACCAAAACAGCCACTGATACCAAAATAGCCAGAAATACGGTCAAAACGACTTTCAACAGCGGTCTTTGAGTTTTGGCAGACGGCCCTAGGAAAGCATTCGCGGCTATTAGACGAATAACATAGATTCCGGAACATATTGACAGGATGATCATAATATTTGCCGGATAATTAATCCATCTAAACCCCAAACCATACAGTGCGGCATCTATCAGCAGCAAATATAACAGCAATATAAATGTTTGGTTTCCGATTGAATCCCTTATCCGGACTTGCCTTTCATCCAAACCTTTATTAGCCACTTTGATCATCCTCCCAAAATAAATCATTTAACGTTTTACCCAATACTTTACATATAGCGATACATAAATTGATAGTTGGGTTATAATCACCGTTCTCAATAGCATTTATGGTCTGCCTTGTCACACCTACGGCATCGGCCAAATCCTTCTGTGACATGTCTTTCGCCGCCCGTGCGGCTTTTAATCTTAAATTTTTTCCCAAAATATCACCTCTGGCCTTAAGTTGCTTAAGTAAAGTGTCTCATATTTTTGATAATATGTCAATTATATTTTACATTTTATCTTAAATATTTTACTCAAAAGCAGAAAAAACTATCACCATTACGGTGATAGTTCTCAGCGGTTCCGGTATTTCTCGGGCTTAAGTGGCAAACTTTCCTCGCTTCTCCATGAACTTTCTCCAGTCTCCGTCCGGCACCAGGATTCCATTTTCTTGAGCATACCTCTCATTAGCATATATGTATACCCAACAGGCTACCTCTTCCCCGTCCTCGGTCAATATATTTCTTACTTCTCTAACGTATAAATTAGAGTTTCTGCCTTCAGCATAGTCTTCCAACCTGTCCAGGATTTGCAAAAGCTTTTCATCGACAGGCTCGATGATTTCACCTTTAATCGGCTGATTTCCCGCTATCAAAGCCGGATAACCTTCGGGCAAATGGTAAAGAAGTCCGGATGTTGTCCCCGACATTACGCGGTTTATCCGTCCTTTAAGGTATCTTTTGTAATTCGAGAAATTTTGCATAAGGGTGCCATAGACGAATACCTTATTTATTTGAGTCCTATTATCTGTTACATTATCTTTGTCTGTTGTCGCCATTTTGTCCTCCCTGCCTTGCTCCGCACTACCCTATTCTTTTAGCCTTCAATAATCTTCACATAAAACTCCCGAATCCTCGGCCCGTCAAATTCGCAGAAGTAAATTCCCTGCCAGGTGCCAAGCAGAAGTTTGCCGTCCTGAATTGGCACGGTGCAGGAAGATCCCAGCAGAGAAGCCTTGATATGGGCGTGGGAATTGCCTTCGATGTGCCGGTATTCTCCGTGGACCGGACAGATTTTGTCCAGCGCGGCAAGCATGTCCCTAACCACGTCCGGGTCGGCGTTTTCGTTTATCGTGACTCCGGCCGTTGTATGGAGCACATAGACGACCGCGATGCCGTCCCGTACATTGCTGTTTTTGACATCGCTAACCACTGTCTCGGTTATGTCGATGAACTGCTGCGGTTTAGAGGTTTTAAGTCTGTGGCGCATTGGGGGGACTCCTCCTTTTTCTGAATACTTCTGAATACTTATCGTGAATATTTATAATGAATAATTGTTTTCTTAATTTTCCTCTTACCGATTACTTTTTACCCAGTTTTGCGTTTATACGTTACTTTCTTTAACCGGGTGATTTTTTATAGTATAATTTTAGCCATCAAAACAACAGGAGACAAATAATGAATACGGCAAGCTTTTCTAAAAAAGAAATGAAATTTTTACTGAGCATCGGCTCAGCGCTGGCTTTAAGACAACTTGGTTTGCTGATGGTCATGCCTTTTCTGGCGGTATACGGGCGGGAATTGGCTTACAGCACTCCAGGTCTGATAGGCTTGGCGCTGGGAATTTACGGATTATCCCAAGCCGTCTTCCAGATACCCTTTGGCCATTGGAGCGACCGGCTCGGACGAAAACCGGTTATGCTGATCGGGCTGTTTATTTTAATACTGGGATTAATCCTGGCGTCATTGGTCAAAAACATCTACTTGTTTATTTTGGCCCGAACACTTCAAGGCAGCGGAGCAATCATGGCCGTGGCCTATGCCTGGGTCGGGGATAAAATTGACGGTCACAAAAGAAACAAGGGTATGAGCATTATCGGCATGCTGGTGGGAGTATCGGCAACCTTGGCCTTCATCGGCGGTCCGCTGATACATCGGTGGCTAAGCGTACCCCAACTGTTTTTATTGTGCGCGCTGCTCGCCATAATTGCTTGGCTTTATATTCTGGTATCCTTGGAAAACGACAAAAAAACCGAACCGACCGCTTTCATTGCTGAAAAAACCGATTTTCGCCGTTACCTGGCGGATAAAAATTTGGCCAGGATAACAGTGGCAGGTTTTTTCAATAACTACATCCTGGTCAGCCAGTTTTATATCATCCCGCTCTTGCTGGAAAGCAGCTTAGGAACAGAGGGCTTGTGGAAAGTTTTTGCCCCTGCAACCATAATAGCGGTTTTGGTCATGCGCCTTGCAGCCAAATATGCCGATAAAGGTTATTTCTCCCAAATGGCCGCTCTGGCTTTCGGTATAATAGCCGTCGGCGGATTTGCTTACTTTTCCGCAAACCCGTTATTAATCACCGTAGGGGTAATTCTTTTTATGAGCGGTTACATGTGTTTGGTAACTTTGCTGCCGACCAGCGTTACCAAGCTGAGTCAAAAGAATCATCGCGGCACTGTTACCGGATTCTTTAACACCTGCCAGTTTATCGGTTCCTTTGTCGGAGGCTCGTTAACCGGGCTTTTATGGGGTATCAACCCGATTTATTCAATAGCCCTGCTGTTAGTCATTGCAACGGTCGGCGCCGTATTATGCAGATTTATCGTGCTCAGGAATGAGCGTTATTAGCTATATGTTATTAGCTATATGAAGCATTATTAGCCTATTGTCTTTCTGCCTTCAATAAATCACGGATCTCTTCAAGAAGTCTGACTTCCGGAGATGGTGCCACTTCAACCGGTGGCGCTTCTTTTTCTTTCTCCTGTTCTTTCTTCTTCATCAGGGAAAACAGTTTAACAAATAAGAAAATCGAAAAAGAAATTATTAAGAAATCTACAACAGTCTGTATAAATGACCCGTAGAGAATGGCCACTTCCGGCAGGTCACCGCTGGCCGGTTTGATGACATATTTTAAATCTGAAATGTTTATCCCGCTTAAAATAACCCCAAAAACGGGCATAAGTATGTCGTTAACGAGAGAGGTAACAATTTTGCCGAAGGCTCCGCCAATGATCACCCCAATGGCCAGATCGATGACATTTCCTTTGACTGCAAATTCCTTAAATTCTTTGAGCATACTTTATCCTTCTTTCCGTCAATTTTTTGAACGGGGATACTCCGATATTTCCAATCATTTTTTTGTTTTTCCACCCGCATTGTCTTTAGCGATTCTAATTTGCCTTACAACTGCCGTTACTTCTTGCCCACTTAAACATTTTTTATACTTCTTGCCTGCTTAATTTTTTTCAAAACTAAAACTGATTAAACTACCTTTTCTTTCATCTTTTGCAGAAGCTCCAATACTCCTGCTTCCACCTTTTGAAGATCTTCTTCCTTCGGCGCTCCTTGAAACTCTACGGAGGCAATGAAATCCCATTTCATATTGTTTCTCTCGATTATTTCCTGCAGTTCTTTTTCGGCTCCGCCGGACCAGCCGTAGGACCCAAATCTGAAGGCCACCTTTCCCGTAATCCTCTTTCTGCCGAGCTCATTCAAAGCCGCTGCCACCGGTGGAAAAAGCTTGTATTCATAGGTGGGCGCCGCAATGATTACCCCTGCGGATTTAAAAACGGTTGCGACCATTTCACTTTCGCTTGCCAGCGGCATTTCCAGCTTGCTGTATTTCACGCCTTCTCTTTGCAGTATGCTTTCCACGTGATTTACCGCCTTGGCGGTCATTCCGTACATGGAACCCCAGAGGATAGCCACTTCATTCTTCCCCGCTCCTTCAGCATAGCGGGAATACCTTATATAGTCATCTATGATTTTTCGCGGATTTGTTCTGTAAACAGGGCCATGACCGGGGGCTATGGTGCTTATTTCCAGCGTTTTTGCTTTCTCGATGGCTTTGCGCAAACTCGGGGTGAATGTCGTCATGACATTGGAGTAGTACCTTATTCCTTCAGTCTCAAAAAATTCTACTTCTTCAGGAGTCATCTGATCATCAAGACAGTGCTCATCGAACCTGCCAAAAGCTCCGAACATGTCACAGGAGAACAGGGTTTTGGTATCCCTTTCATAGGTATACATGGTGTCCGGCCAGTGAACGTTCGGTACCGGATGGAAACTCAATACCTTGCCCTTTCCCAGGTCCAGAGTATCCCCTTCCTTCACAATCCTTATCTTATCTTCACCGTAAAAGGAAGTTACCAGCTTGGCCGCTTTATCGGTGCATACAATCGTAAAATCATCCTTAATTTTGCGGAAGTTGGCAAGCCAGCCGGAATGATCCGGTTCCATGTGGTTCACGATTAAATAGTCGATGTTTTGGGGATCAACGCCTATTTCTGCCAAGTTTTTATAAAGGGTTTCCGGCACACCGTCCCAACCGATTACCCCGTCAATAATTGCGGTCTTATCGCCCTGGACTATGTAAGAGTTCAGGGTTACGCCGTTGGCAATTTCCCAAATTCCCTCGAACAATATATCCTCAACGTTCATTGTAAACATATATATGCCATCCGCAATTTTCACCTTTTTCATACTTCATCCTCCTTAATTTTTATAATCTTAGTATATCACACATAACCGTCCATTAGTGTTAACTTATTACTGATTTTCCATTTTTCTGTAACACCTTATCTATACCAACACTTTTTTAACGAAAAACGTATTATTATGGGGTACATAAAAAAACCGCCTGCCTTTTGGCAGACGGTATATTTGTATTTAATTGTCTGTCACTACGTCCGCAATACTTAGTTCATCCGGCGCAACGTTGCAGGGAAGGTACAGCACCTTTACCCCTGCCTCCACTGCCGCTGCCAGAGCCGTACCAAATTCCGGATGGGTTGTTACATTAGGCAGTACTTTGCGGACGCTTGGCATAGTGATGACAAAGGCGATATAGCACTCATAGCCCTTGCTTACCGCTTCGGCCAGTTCGTACAAATGCTTTACCCCGCGCTCGGTCGGTGCGTCGGGAAAATAGCCGATGCCATTTATTTCCAGCGTGCAACCTTTGACCTCAATCAGAATCTTACGGGAGTCACACTCCAGATAAAAATCCACGCGATGTTTGCCCAAAGTATATTCCGGTTTGAGCAGGGTGATGTTCGGAAAAAGGGCCGGCGACTTGTTCAGCCATTCCTTCATTACCTGATTCGGCGCCTGGCTGTCGATGTTGACCCAGCCAAGTCCGTTTTTATAGACGGCTATCAGATCGTATTGGGTTTTCCTGGCCGGGTTGTCCGTTTTCGCAAGTACCACGTCACTGCCGGGCAAAAGCAGTTCTCGGCAGCGCCCGGTGTTTTTGACATGTACCGTTTCTACCCTGCCGTCAAACTCCGCATAAGCTACAAAACGGTTCCGGCGCTCTAGGAATTTAGCATAGGTTATATTTTTATACTTCATTGCTGTTTCACGGAATAAATTATCGTCATAATTCTTCTCTATTCCTCTCTCCGGACATTTATCGCAAGCGACTTATTTTTCTACTGTATTTTCCCTGAGGCAGTTTGTCAAGTAATAAGATTAAAAAAAGAGTGCATGTTATAAACATGTTAGAAAAGTGTTATATAATGTAGATACTTGTGGCTTTAACTTCTAAAGATAAGGGAAGAGATATTGTGCCCAAAATCCTGATTGTTGATGATGAGCGATCCATCCTGGATCTGCTGGAAATGATATTAAAAAGAGAGCAATTCCAGGTGGCTGCGGCTTCCGACGGAAAGTCGGCCATGGCTCTGTTCAATTCCTTCAATCCGGACCTTGTTATACTGGACCTTAGGCTGCCGGATACGAGCGGGCATGACCTGTGCCGCGAAATGACCGCCAAACGGAGAGTTCCGATAATCATGCTTACAGCCAAAAACGATATTGTCGACAAAGTCCTCGGTCTGGAGCTTGGGGCTGACGACTACATTACCAAGCCCTTTGATTCAAGGGAGTTGGTAGCGCGGATAAAAGCCGTACTGCGGCGTCTGGAGAAGAACAGGCCTGACGATAAAAAGATTCTTAGACACCTTGACCTGGAAGTGGATCTGGAAAACCGCACTGTCACCAAAGGCGGCAAACCTATTGAACTGACCTTGAAGGAATATGAGCTTTTGGAAGTATTAATCAAAAACCCGCGGAAAGTATTCGGGCGGGAGGAACTTCTTCAACAGGCCTGGGGCTATGACTTCATGGGTGATACCAGAGCCGTGGATATTTGCGTTACTCGCTTAAGAAAGAAGATTGAGGATGACAGCAGCAAGCCAAAGCACATTTTAACCGTCTACGGCTTCGGCTACCGGTTTGGGGGTACCAGCAATGAAGCTTAAAGAAAAGCTGATCCTCTCCTACCTGGCAGCCACATTCGTGATTCTGTTCTTCGTCGGTCTTGCAGTCCTTAAGGCAATCGAGACCTTAAGCCTAAATACGATCGAACAGCAGTTAATCCACCAAAGCAGCCTGGCGGAGCTGTACATTTCCCAGTTGCACGCTCTTGAAAACGAAGGCTCCGGCGAACTGAGCGACGCAACAGCCCAATATGTAAGCGGAAAGCTGGGGCTGGTTTTGGGCAATATCCGTATCTATGATAACAGTTTACGGCTGCAGGCTGCTTCGAAAAATACCGGAATCGGCATTACGGATACGGAAAACACCGAAATACTGAAGGCTGCAGCCCAAGGAAACTATGCCTATCTGGTGCGCAACGGCACTGCCTTCTTCGCGTCACCAATCACCTTTGAAGGCCAGACGATCGGTATTCTGGAAATTATATACCCTATGAGCTTTCTTGAAAGTCTGATTTCCGGAGTTGCCAATATTCTGTTCATCGGTGCCTTAATATTTGCGGCACTGATGACCCTTATCAGCATTCTTATCGCCGCAAGGCTCACAAAGCCAATTAATAAATTGGCTGAAGCGGCCAATAACTACGCCAACAGGATTTTCACACCGGTGGAAACCAAAGGCTCCGACGAAATAGCCCAGCTTTACCGAAGCTTCGCAGCAATGGGCAGCCAGCTCCAGGATTACATCCAAAGACAAAAACAATTCGTGTCCAATGTGACCCACGAACTCAGAACACCTCTGACGGCTATCAAGGGCTATGCGGAAATCCTGGCCGAGGAAATCTGGGACAGACCTGACCTGCAGAAGGCCGTCTTTCACCTGAAGAATGAGTCGGAGCGGCTGGCCAAGCTGGTGGATGAGGTATTGACTCTATCCCGGATAGAAACGGGTCGGGAGGAGTTTCACCTAGATAGAGTTAATTTCTCGAACCTTGTCAAAGATACGACCGAAAAAATGCTGCTTAGGGCCCAAAAATATCAGATAGAAATGGTTTCAGCCATAGAGCCTGAGGTTTATGTGCGAGCAGATAAAGAAAAGCTGGTTCAGGTAATAGTGAACCTGCTCGATAACGCCTTCAAATTTTCACCCTCCCAGTCTACGGTGAGGGTGAACTTATACCAAGAAGCAACTGAAGCAGTCCTTACGGTCGCTGACCGGGGAATCGGCATCCCTGAACAAGACCGGGCCAAAGTATTCGACCGCTTTTATCGGGCTGAAAATGCCCGCAGTATTTCCGGAACAGGGTTGGGCCTTTCCATCGTAAAGCATATCGTCGAGGCTCACGGCGGTTCAATTGAACTTTCCGAAGGAGTCGCAGGCGGCACGACCGCGATACTGAGGCTTCCCTTAGAAGCCTAATTGTTACAACTTTGAAACAAGTTCGACGTGAATATGAAACAGGATGCTGTTATCCTATATATAGTAAAACACAATTGGAAGAAGAAACAAGAAGATCCAATTAAAAGGAGGAGTTTCATGAAAAGAAAAACCATAGTCATACTTTTATTACTTGCGCTGATATTTACAGCGACGGCCTGCTCCGGCTTTCAGCTGAATACCGAAAAAGTCAAGGTCATTGAAAAACCGGATACCGGCGACGCAACCCCTCAGGATAAAGATAAGAATGAAGACAAGGATACCGGCCAAGGAGGTAAAGGAACGCCGAACAGCGATCTCGAGGACAAAGGCGATGTGCTCCAGGCAGACACCGAGGAATATATCAAAAGCATAATCGAACACAGAGCCCTTGATGTTCTGACAGCAATAAAAAACTATGATCTGCAGAAACTTGGCGACGCAATCCATCCGGATAAAGGAGTTCGCTTCTCCCCCTACGGCTTTGTGGATGTTGCCAAAGACCTTGTCTTCACTGCCGAAGAAGTAAAAAACCTGGCTGCCGACTCCAAAACATATCTTTGGGGATATTACGACGGTTCCGGGGAGCCAATAACGCTCAATTTCTCTGACTATTATAAAAGGTTCATCTATGACGCGGACTTTGTCAATGCTGAGCAGGTAGGCTACAACAAAACCCTGGGCCACGGCAATACCGTGAACAACAGCTTCGAAGTTTATAAAAATTCGATCATTGTCGAATACCACTTTTCCGGCATTGATCCCAGATACGAAGGCATGGACTGGAGAAGCCTCCGACTCGCATTTGAAAAGAAGGATAATATCTGGTACCTGGTCGGCGTCATTCATGATGAGTGGACAATTTAATCCAGTAACCCGGCACAAAGAAAAGGACTTTGGAATTCTCCAAAGTCCTTTATGCATTATTTACTTTGCTTCAAGTACTTTTCTCTATACTTATCCCCATTTCACATGAGAAGGTTTTTACAGCAGTCTCGCGAATTAAATAATTAGACTTGCTTTCAAGCCTGTTGACTGCAAAAGATTGCGAGAGGTAGAATTTAGATATTAAATCAAGGAACTTATTGATTTGTACCTTAAAATTTACACCAAATTTACACCGGATTTCTGAGGAGGAGTTGTCTATGAAGGCTATGTGTCCCAGTTGTTTTAAGCTCTACAGCGATATTGGATCTAACCCCTATTGTACATGCACGGCTAAAACTATCGCAATAAGCGAGGAACTGGTAGACATAGTCAAAATGCTTATCGAGAGAGGTTTTCAAATAACCGGCGCTAAATGCGATACTCAATACAAACGCTTCGAAAGTGGTAAAGTTACCCGAATCGATATCGATTTTGAGGCTATGTATCCGTCATCGTTATTTGCTGAGCTGCCGCCTAACTGGGAATTAACCGATTCTTACCCCATAATTGATAATCAGTATTTAGGGGAGCCATTTTCAGTCCTTGCCTGTGAATGTGAACATCCATCTAATCAGTGCGACCCGGAAAGTATTGACCTTGCCAAAAAGGCTACAATAAGCAATCTTGAGTCATGGCTAAAAAATAAGGACCCCGAAACCTGCAGGGCTCAACTGAAACTCGCCGGATGTTAATAAAGCGGACCCTCTTGAGCGAATAAAACGCTTCAAGAGGGTTTCACGTATTTCATTTCTTGGCTTTTTCTTATTCTTCTTCCAAAACATATGGCAAAATAGTCTTGATTATTTAATGTTTGGCCAAAC
>Ga0134099_1002803_pt1 | contig 13770 bp, 10 predicted proteins | sample 10_taG_2_FD_105482 | JGI IMG/M metagenome (GOLD analysis project Ga0134099, IMG submission 105482) | Switchgrass degrading microbial communities from high solid loading bioreactors in New Hampshire, USA - 10_41_5_180_A2 metaG | ecosystem: Engineered > Bioreactor > Semi-continuous > Anaerobic >...
GGGATCCGTCAACGCCCACGTACACGGCCCCCCGGAACACCTGGGGGGTCTTCTCGCGCGCCGCCGCGTACAGGGCCGCCGACAGCTCCGGGCAGATGGGCGGGTTGAGCCGGATGAACCCGTAGCCCTTGCCCACGAAGAAGGTGGGGGGGAGGAGGCGGGTGAGGTCGATCACGTCGGCCGGCACCACCAGGTCGCCGGGCTCCAGCAGCGGGCTCACCGCCTCAACCCGCGCCGCCGCCAGGACTGCCGTAGCGCCGGCCGCCTTCGCCGCGTAGATGAGGGCACGGGGGTCGGTGCCAGCGCTGCGGACGAGCGCCAGGCCCCGTTGCTCCACCCGCCCGTAGGGCGTCTCGTGCCGCGCAGCCCGGCTGGCGTGCCCGGCCCCGGGGCTTCCGTCATCCGAGCCGCCGGTGCGGTCAGGGCCCGCCTCGCCGACGATCTCCGCCGGCAGCAGGTCCTCCGGCAGGATGTACAGCGTTTCACTCACCCGCGCTCGCCTCCTCCTCCAGCAGCCGCCGCATGATCCCGAACATCAGCTGCCCCACCTCCGGCCCGAACAGCCGCTGCTCCGGCCCGTCGAAGGGGACGCCGGTGGCGTAGTTGGAGACCCAGCAGAGGGAGCCGAAGGCCATCCCCAGCTCCCGGGCCAGGAAGACCTCCGGCGCCAGCGTCATCCCGACCAGCTCCGCCCCCGCCTGGGCCAGCAGGGCGATTTCCGCCCGGGTCTCCAGCCGGGCGCCCTCGGTGGTGGCGTAGACGGCTCCCGGCGCGGCCCGGTGCCCGCAGGCGGCGGCCGCCCGCACCAGCTTCGCCCGCAGGTCCGGGTCGAACAGTTCCCCGGCCGCAGCGGCGCCCGCCGCCGTACCGAAGCTGTCCGGCCGATGCCGGGTCCAGTCGATCAGGTCCGACACCACCGCCAGGCTGCCAGGCGGAAGCGAGCGCACCAGCGAGCCGGCGCTGTTCCAGCTCAGCACCCGCCGGGCGCCCAGGGCCCGGGCCGCCCACACGTTGGCCCGGTAGTTGATGAAGGGCGGCGTCACTCCCAGCCGCCCCTCGCCGCCGTGCCGGCTGAGGAAAGCCACCGGCCGGCCCGCCACGGTGAAGAGGCGGAACGGGCCGGCGGGGCCGTACGGCGTGTCCACCATCCGCTCCGTCCAGCCCGGGTCGAACGCCAGGTGGTAGGCGGCCGTGCCGCCGATGATCACCGTGCCGACCATGCTACCCCTCCGGCTCCGGCGCGGTGAAGTAGTCCCGCAGGTTCCACGGGGTGAACAGACCCCGGTTGGTGGCGATCACGCTCACGAATTGCGGCGGCGTGATGTCGAACGCCGGGTAGTACCCGCAGATCCCCTCCGCCGCGGTCCGCACGCCGCGGCAGTAGAAGACCTCCTCCGGATCCCGCTCCTCGATGGGAATGTCCGCGGCCGTGGCCCGGTCGGGGTCGGGGCCGTCGTAGCCCAGCACGATGAAAGGCACGCCGAAGTGATGCGCCAGCACCGCGTACTGGAAGGTGCCGATCTTGTTGGAGACGTGGCCGTCCAGGGTGATCGAGTCGGCCGCCGTCACGTACTTGCTGATCATGCCCCGGTAGAAGAGGTAGCCCGGCATGTTATCCGTCACCAGCGTCACCGGCACGCCGATCTCCCGGGCCTGTGCGGCCGTGAGCCTCGCCCCCTGCAGGTAGGGGCGGGTCTCGGTGGCGTAGAGCGCGATCTCCTTCCCCGCCTGCAGGGCGAAGTAGAGCATGTAGTTCAGCGCCGCCCCCGCGAAGCAGTGGGTGAGGATCCGGTCGCCGTCCGCAAGCAGGCCGGCCGCGTGGCGGCCGCTCAGCCGGGCGGCGCGGTCGCCGGCCTGGATCTGCCTGTCCACGAAGGCGACCACCGCCGCCTCCGCATCCCGCCCCTCGTCGACGGCGGCCAGCGCCAGGTCCAGGGCCCGGTCCAGCAGCGGAAAGATGTCCGCGCCGGTCGGCCGGGTGGACCGGAGCTCGCGGTGCGCCTGCTCCAGGGCCTCCCGGTACGCCTGCGCGGGCAGGTCCCGGAACCGGCGGGCCGCCAGCGCCAGGCCGTACCCGGCGGCGTAGGCCAGGGGCGGGGCCCCCTGGATCACCATGTCCACGATGGCCCGGGCCACCTCCCGGTAGTCCCGGCAGTCGACGAAGACGATCTCCTCCGGCAGCAGCCGCCGGTCCAGGATCCGCACGACCCCGTCCACGTACTTCAGCGTGTCGGCCCGGTTGGTGAGAATGGGCAGCCTGGGTTGCTTCACCGCGCTTCCTCCCCCGGATTCTGTCTCCTCCCATCATGCCGCAGCGGCGGGCGCCCGACCGGCCGACTCGTGTCACAAAACGGACAATGGCACGGAATCCGCCCCCGCGGCGGCCCCATCCCCGCTACAGTAGAGGGAGCATTCCCCGACGACTCTCATGCGGAAGGAGCGGAGACATGGGCGCCAGCAGCCTCCTGGAACGGACCCTCGACGCCCGCCTGGCCCCCATCCACCGCAAGGTGGTGGCCGGCGAGCGGCTGTCGTTCGACGACGGCGTGGCCCTGATGACCCACCCGAACCTCTTTGCCGTCGGGCAGCTGGCCAACCTGGCCCGGCGGCTGCGCGTGGGCGACCGGGTCTACTTCAACAACAACGCCCACATCAACTACTCCAACGTGTGCGCCATCCACTGCAAGTTCTGCGCCTTCGGCCAGAGCCGGCGCAGCCCCAGGGCGTTCACGCTGCCCATCGACGAGATCGTCGCCCGGGCGCGGGCCGCCGTGGCGCAGGGCGCCACCGAGCTGCACATGGTGGGCGGCCTGCACCCCGATCTGCTCTGGGAGTGGTACCCGGCGATGCTCCGGGCGGTGAAGGCGGCCTGCCCCGACGTGCACCTGAAGTGCTTCACGGCGATCGAGCTCATCCACTTCACCCGCATCTCGGGCCTCTCGCTGGAGCAGGTGCTCCTGACCCTGAAGGAGGCGGGACTCGGCTCCCTGCCTGGCGGCGGGGCGGAGATCTTCGCCCCCCGGGTGCGGGAGGCGATCTGCAAGCCGAAGGAGACGGCGGAGGAGTGGCTCCACGTGCACGACACGGCGCACCGGCTGGGGCTCAGGTCCAACGCCACGATGCTCTACGGCACCATCGAGACCCCCGAGGAGCGGGTGGACCACCTGGTGCGCCTGCGGGAGCAGCAGGACCGGAGCGGCGGCTTCCAGGCCTTCATCCCGCTCCGGTTCCACCCCGAGAACACCCATCTCGACCACCTGCCCGGCCCCACGGGCTACGACGACCTGCGGGTGATTGCCGTGGGCCGGCTGATGCTGGATAACTTCCCCCATATCAAGAGCTACTGGATCGCCAGTTCTCCGGCCATCACGCAGGTGGCGCTCCACTTCGGCGCCAACGACATCGACGGCACGGTGCGGGAGGAGCGGATCTACCACATGGCCGGGGCGCAGACCGCCCAGCACACCGAGCTGCAGCAGCTGCTGCGCATGATCTGGGAGGCCGGGCGCATCCCAGCCGAGCGGAACACCGTGTACGAGGTCATCCGGGAGTACCCGCCGGAGCCGGATCCCGACCTGGTGGCGGCCGGTGCCATCCACGGGTACACCGCCGAGACGGTGCACCTTTCCCCGGCGGAGCGGGCCATCGCCGAGGGCCGGTTTCACCCGGGCGGTCGCAGGGGGCGGCTCGCGCCGGTCCAGTTCCTGGATGAGCCGGAGACCGGAGGCGCCGGCGAGCGCATGGCGGAAGGGAGGGCGTGAGCGGTGGAGCAGATGGAACAGCTGGAGCGGGCCGCGCGCAAGCAGGCCGGGCCGCGGTGGGGTGAGCCGGAGCGGACCGAGCCGGGTTGGACCGAGCCGAAGCGGACCGACGCCGGGGCTGCCGAACTGGAGCAGATCCAGGCGGCGCTGGCCCGGCCCGAGCCCACGCCGGCGGTGGAGCGGATTCTGCACAAGGCGCTGGACGGCCTCCGGCTGAGCTACGAAGAGGGCTGCGTGCTGATGCGGGAGGGCGACCTGGGGTCGCTGGGCCTGGTGGCCGGGGAGATCACCCGCCGGCTGCACCCCGACAACATCGTGACCTTCGTCGTCGACCGGAACATCAACTACACCAACGTCTGCGTCACCGACTGCAAGTTCTGCGCCTTCTACCGGCACGAGAAGGACCCGGACGCCTGGGTGCTGAGCCATGACGAGATCCTGCTGAAGGTGGGCGAGCTGGCCCGGGGCGGCGGCACGCAGGTGCTGATCCAGGGCGGCCACCACCCGAAGCTGCCCTTCGAGTACTACACCGAGATGTGCCGGCTCATCAAGCGGCACTACCCCGAGATCGCCATCCACTCGTTCTCGGTCTCCGAGATCCGCCACTTCGCCCGGGCATACAAGATGCCGGTGCGGGAGGTGGTCGAGCGGCTGAAGGAGGCCGGTCTCGACTCCGTGCCCGGCGCCGGCGGCGAGGTGCTGGCCGACCGGCCCCGCCGCATCATCGCCCCGCTGAAGGACCCGGCCAAAGACTGGCTGGAGACGTACGAGATCATCGCCGACGCGGGGCTGCGGGGCTCGTCCACGATGATGTTCGGCCACGTGGAGACGCTGGAGGAGCGGGTGGAGCACCTGCTCCGGCTGCGGGAGATCCAGGACCGGACCGCCGCGAAGCACGGCGTGGGCGTCTTCTGGTCGTTCATCTGCTGGACCTTCCAGCCCGGCAACACGCCGCTGGTGGCGGAGGGGCTGCACAACGGGGTGACCACCTCCAGCTACGAGTACCTGCGCACCCTGGCCGTCGCCCGGATCTTCCTGGACAACATCCCGAACATCCAGGCCTCCTGGGTGACCCAGGGGGTCCGGATCGGCCAGATCAGCCTGGACTGCGGCTGCAACGACTTCGGCGGCACCATGATGGAGGAGAACGTGGTGGCGGCCGCCGGCACCGTGTTCCACGCCACGCCGTCCGACGCCATCCGGCTCATCCGTGACACCGGGCGGATCCCGGCCACGCGCAACACGTTCTACGAGATCCTCGAAACGTACTAGGACGGTGGAACCCCATGGGTGACCAGCGATTCCGAACCGGAGCCGCCCCGCAGGATGCCGGCGGCGCCGCGGCGGGCGCGCCGCAGGCCGGCCGCACCGGCACCGCGGCGCCGGAGGCCCCCCCGGTCCGGCTCGGGTACATCGACTACCTCAACTGCCTGCCGGTGTACTTCGGCATCGAGCAGGGCGCGGTGGACCTGGACGTGACGGTGCAGAAGGGGCCGCCGTCGCAGCTCAACCGGGCCTTCCTGGAGGGGTGGCTCGACGTCACGCCCATCTCCAGCATCGAGTACGCCCGCCACGCCGCCGACTGCGTGATCATTCCCGGCCTCTCCATCAGCGCCGACGGGCGCGTGGCCTCCATCCTGCTGTTCCACCGCCGGCCGCTGGCGGAGCTGGACGGCCGGCCCGTCGCGCTCACCGCCTCGTCGGCCACGTCGGTGGTGCTCACGCGGATCATCCTGGAACTGCGCTACGGGGTGCGGCCGGAGTACCGGGTGGCGCCGCCGGACCTGGAGGCGATGCTGGCGGAGCACGACGCCGCCCTGCTGATCGGCGATGACGCCCTGCTGGCGGCGCATGCACACCCCGAGATTCCGCACGTGGACCTGGGGACCGAGTGGAAGGCCTTCACCGGCCACCCCATGGTCTACGCCCTGTGGGTGGCCCGGCGGGAGCTGGCCGAGACCGATCCCGCCGCCCTGCGCCGGGTGACGCGGGTGTTCCATGCTTCCCAGGAGTACTCCTGGGACCACCGGGCGGCCATGGTGGCAGAGGCGGTGGCCCGCAGGAGGCTGCCGCCCGACGTGGTGGACGACTACTTCGACCTGATCCGCCACGAGTTCGGGCCCCGTTACCGCCGCGGGCTGGTGGCCTTCTACGAGCACGCCCGCCGAGTGGGCGAGCTCGATGCGGTGCCACCCCTGAACGTGTGGGGAGAGGACTAGACGAAGGCACCCGCCGCGCACTTGCGGGCGGGTGCCTTCCACGTCGCCGCGGGCGACTTCAGGGCTGCTTGACGCCAATCAGGAGTCCGCACTCGTTCACGCCGGTCTCCTTATACCACTCGATGTTGATGATCACGTCCATCTCGTCATTTCCGCCCATGAAGCCGTAGTAGATGTGATCCTCCTCTTCGTTACCGATATCGAGGGCGTCGATGCCCTTCTCTTCAAGCACCTGCGCGTAGAAGTCCCTCACCGCCTTGAGGTCGTCGGTGAAGGTGAACTCGGCCATGTACTGGATGCCATCCCCAGTCTCGACCTTCGAGGAGAAACCGATCGTGGCACCGGGGTAGAGCGGGAACGGGAAGTCGGGCACCAGTTCGCCCTGCGTGCTGGTCACAGCCATGTCTTCTCCGTCCACGGTGAAAGTCACCTTATCCCCCTCGATGTCGACGTCGGAGATGCCCATCGACTCCAGGACCTTCTCCGCGGCTTGTTCCGCGACCTTCTCCGAAACCTTCTCCTCCGCCTCCTCGGCTGCCCGCTGGGCAACGCCGCAGCCCGCCAGGGTCAGCACCAGGAGCGCCAGCAGCGCCAGCGCTCCCGGCCTCAGCCACATCCGCTTCAAGCAAGGCGCCTCCTTCCAGCACGGTTCCTGATTGTGGAACTCACTCTCCAGAAATTACCGAGCGCCACTAAAAATCCAGTCAAAGAGAGATCAAAACAAGAGCGCATCCCGCCAGGCATGCGGTGTGGCGGGATGCGTTTCTGCATCTGCAGGTGAACCGCAGGTGAATCAGTTCGGAATGCGGAGTTGCCATTTTGAACCCTGTGCGGCTCGAATGGCGGGAAAAGCGGGGCCCGCCACAGGTTGGCACGCATATTGCGTTGTAATCTCGCGGGACAGCGCAATATCCGGAAAGGGGGACGCCTTCCTTGACTCAGCCATACGTCATTCCAGGGTTGCTTGCCATCCTGGTCCTGGTGCTGACCCTTCCCTTTCTGATCAAGGCCGTCGAGCATCAACTGGAGATCTTCCTCTTCGTCATGGGCGTGGCCGCGGCGCTGATCAGCGGCATGATGGGACAGGAACTGATCCTGAAGGCGCTCGAGGAACCCATCATGATTTCGCTGGCGGTCCTGGTGGCGGGCATCCTGTTCAAGATGCTCCAGACCAGGATACAGAAAGCCATGCACGGCGCGCTCAGGGTCATCCCGTTCGGCGTGTTTGCGGCCCTGGTCATCATTGTGCTCGGCCTCTGCTCCAGCGTGATCACCGCTATCATCTCCTCCCTGGTCCTGGTGGAGATCGTCAGTGTGCTGGGGCTGGACCGGAAGACCGAGGTCGCCTTCGTGATCATCGCCTGCTTCGCCATCGGCCTCGGGGCCGCCCTGACCCCGCTGGGCGAACCGCTGGCCACCATTGCGGTCTCCAAAATGGGCGGGGATTTCTGGTACCTGGTCCGCATGCTCGGAGTCTACATCGTTCCGGGCGTGATCGCCCTGGGCCTGTTCGCAGCGTTCTTCCTGAAGCCGCGCCCGGGCGAGGCGCGCGCCGAGGGCAGCATGGCGGGCGGGGCCCAGACCGAGAGTTACAAGGACGTCTTCTTCAGGGCGTTCAAGATCTACCTCTTCGTCATGGCCCTGACCTTCCTCGGCGAAGGCTTCAAGCCCCTCATCGACCGGTATGTGCTCGGCCTCTCCACGGGGCTGCTCTACTGGATCAACATGATCTCCGCCGTCCTGGACAACGCCACGCTGGCTGCTGCAGAGCTCAGCCCCGCCATGAGCGCCGCTCAGGTGAAAGCCGTCCTGATGGGCCTGCTGGTGGCCGGCGGCATGCTGATTCCCGGCAACATCCCGAACATCGTGTCCGCCGGGAAGCTGGGCATCGGCTCCAAGGAGTGGGCGAAGCTCGGCGTCCCGATGGGGCTGAGCCTGCTCGGCGTCTACTTCGTCATCCTGATGCTGCTCTAGGCACCCGGCAGGCCGAACTGGCGCATCTTCCGGACCACCGTGCTCTGGCTGATGCCCAGGTGGGCCGCCGCCTTGCGGGTTGAGCCGTACTTGGCCAGCGCCTCGGTGAGCAGCTCCCGCTCGAGGTCGGCAAGCGCCTCGCTGAGCCGCTTCCGGGTACCCGCCTTCTCGTGGCTGTGGGACGTGTGGCGCAGCGCTGAGAAAATCTGCCGGCCGTCGATCACGTCTCCGGGGCAGGTGACGAAGCAGCGCTCCAGAATGTTCTCCAGCTCCCGGATGTTCCCCGGCCAGTCGTAGCGCAGCAGCACGTCCCGGGCCGAGTCATCCAGTTTCCGCTCCACCCCGTACCGGTCGAACAGGCGGGTGAGGATGTTCCTGACGAGCAGCGGGATCTCTTCTCGGCGGTCCCGCAGCGGCGGGATCACGATCGGGACGACGTTCAGGCGGTAGTAGAGGTCTTCCCGGAACTTGCCCTCGCGGACGAGTTGCTCAAGGTCCTCGTTCGTGGCGGCGACGAAGCGCACATCCACCCGCACGTACTCGGTGCCGCCGACCGGCAGGAACTCCCGTTCCTGAATCAGGTGCAGCAGCTTCACCTGGAGATGGTAGGGGAGGGTGCCTACCTCGTCGAGGAAGAGGGTGCCGCGGTGCGCCAGCTCCACGAGCCCCTTCTTGCCCCTCTTCTGGGCCCCGGTGAACGCCCCGGGCGCGTAGCCGAAGAACTCGGACTCCATGAGCGTTTCGGGAATGGCCCCGCAGTTGACCTTGATGAAAGGGCCGATGCCGCGCGGACTCAGCGCGTGCAGGAGCCTCGCCATGGTGTCCTTGCCCGTGCCCGTCTCGCCCAGCAGCAGGACCGTGGAATCGAAAGGTGCAACCTGCCTCAGCTTGGCGATGACCTCTTTCATCGCCGGGCCGGCGGCCACGATGTCGCGGAACGCCGACACCTGTTCCAGGGTAACCATGTACTCGTGGATCAGCGCATCCAGAGACCGTAAGACTTCTTTCAGTTCGAAGAAGTCCGTGACCTCGCGGGAGATGTTCATCACCATCTGCACGTCCCCCTTGGCGTCGAACACAGGGTTGGCAGTGGTGACGAACCGGCGGCCCGACCGGATCTCCTGGTAGGCGGTTACGGGCTTCTTCGCCTTGATGGCGAGAAGGCCGATCGACGGGTAGAAGAGCCGTTCGTCCTCCAGCTCCTTGACGTTCCGTCCCAGGAGTTCGCTCTCCGGGATGCCGTACAGGTCTTCCGGGTTGGTGATGTGGAGCGTGCGGCCTTGCCCGTCCATCACCCACAGTTCCGTGGGCGGTCCTTCCAGCAGGTTCCGCAGGGTCTCCACCTTGGCCTGCAGCCGCCGTACCTGTTGGAGCAGCCGGCTCTCCTGGTGGATGTCCCGCAGAAACACGACGCCCAGGTCGGGCTTTCCGTGCAGCGGCTCGTAGATCGCAATGCATTCCACGTCTCGCAGCTTGGTGCGGGTGACGAGCCGGGTTCTGGTGCGGACGGCGTCCTGAAACTCCGCGGGCAGGTAACCGAGTATGTTCTGTCCGACCAGTTGTGTGTGCGGCTTTCCGAGCAGCAGACTGGCCTGCCGGTTGCACTTGATGATCTGGCCTTCGCGGCCTACCATCACCAGGCCGTCCGCCGTCGGGGCCTCAGGGTAGTCTGACCTTCCCCCTTTCGGTGAGATCATAGGCGGACACCCTCCTTCAATCGAGCACGCGCGTCCTGTGCGAGCGGGTGATGAACAACGTGCTTCCGAGCAGCGTCCAGGCCAGCACGATCGCCCACTCCACCGGGCTGAGGGCGGAGGGGCTTCCGGGCACGGCCATGAGCAGCAGAATCGCCGTGGCGATCAGGATCGCCGCGCCGATGCCGGCCAGACCCCCCGGCACGCGGTACGGCCTCACCAGGCCCGGTTCGGACAGCCGCAGCGTGAACGCGGCCAGACAGACCATCAGGCAGGAGAGGACGTAGACGAAGGCACACACGTTGGTGAGCGGCACCAGCAGGCGCTTCCCGAAGAAGGGTCCGGCCAGCGTCAGGACCGTGAGCAGGAGGTTGCCCCCGACCGGGGTCCGGTGGTCAGGATGCAGCCGGGCGAACACCTCCGGCAGGTCTCCCTTCCGGGCCATCGCCAGCAGGATCCGCGCCGTCGCCCCAAACATCGCGTTGAGCGTGGTGACGATGCCGCAGAAGGCGGCGAACATCATGAACTTCGCGAACAGGGTGAGGCCGAGCACTTGGTCCAGCACGGTCAGGGCCGGCACCGGATAGGTGATGAAGGCTTTCCAGGGGATGAGCGAACCGAACGCGAAGATCGCCGCCACGTAGAAGGCGCCCGACGAGAGCAGCGCCACGGCGATCATCCGCCCGAGCCTGCTCCGGTCGAGGCTTTCCACGGCTTCCTCAGCTTGCTGAGGAATCGTGTCGAATCCGGTGAAGAAGAAGGGGGTCATCACCAGGACCGGCAGGAGGGCGATCCAGAACCCGTGAACAGAAGGTGACGGCAGGCGCGAGGGGACCAGGTTGGCCGGTGATCCGAAGACGAGTGCGACCGCGATGGCGGCGAACATGCTGCCCAGGAGGATCCTGGTCATCCAACGCTGGATCCATGCCGCATACTGCACGCCGCGATGGTTCATGTACGCGATGTAGCCGGAGACAGCCAGCGAGAACAACAGGGTGAACAGGTAGACCGGTTCTCCGTCGACGGTGTAGAGCAGGTGGGACTTGAACGCCGGCAGGAACTCGGCGGCGAGACACGAAAGGGCGATGGATTCCCATGGACAGAGAATGCCATCGCCCAATGCCAGCAACCAGCCGGCGGCGAATGCAGCCCGCCGGCCGAAGGCGCGCCCGACGTACTCCACCGTTCCGCCGGAAGCCGGAATCGCGGACGTCAACTCGCCGAAGACTGCACCGATGGGCACCAGCGCCAGCGCTCCGAGGGCAAAAGCCGCCATCGCCGGCGCCGGGCCGCCACCCAGGTCGATCCAGTCGCCCACCATCAAAAGCCAGCCCGTGCCGATGATCGCTCCGAAGCCGATCGCAAAGTAGTCCCACAGTCCGAGTGATTTGCGCATGCCACCTGGCGGGTGCGCATGAGTGGTCACGGTCATGCGCCTCCTCAAGCTGAGCTCCAACTCCGGTGGTCCCGGGCAAGCCTCGGTTGATGCGTTATTCAGTTGAGGGGAGACAGACCAAACCGTTTCATCTTGCGAACGACAGTGCTCTGACTCACGCCCAGTTTCTCTGCTGCTTTTCTGGTGGAACCGCCCGACTGAAGGGCCTCGACGAGGAGCTTCTTCTCCACCTCCGCAATTCGGTCGCCCATCGAGGTCTCATTCGCAACCTTCTCAATCGAAAATTCGGGATCACGAAGCGATTCTCCTGCCGCCCTGGCCAACTCGGCGGAGCGCAGGCAGCTCAACAACCCCTCTGCGGTGATCGTCTGCCCCGGCAGGGTGACCACACATCGCTCGAGCACGTTCTCGAGCTCCCGCACGTTTCCCGGCCAGTCGTATTCCAGAAGCGGTGTGCGGGCGCTCTCATCCAGTCGCTTGACGATGCCATATCGCTGCCGGAGGGATTCCAGGAAGTGAGCCGCCAGGGGGAGGATGTCTTCGCGCCTCTCCCGGAGCGGAGGGATGTAGACGGGGACGACGGCGAGGCGGAAGTAGAGGTCCTCCCGGAACTCGCCTCGCTCCACCAGCGCGCGCAGGTGCTTGTTCGTCGCGGCGACAATGCGCACGTCCAGCGCATGCGGCTTCACGCCGCCCACCGGAACGAACTCCCGGTCCTGGATGACGTGAAGCAGCTTTGCCTGGAGGTGAAACGGCAGGCTGTCGACTTCGTCCAGCATCAGCGTGCCGAAATTGGCCGTCTCCAGCAGGCCCTTCTTTCCGGTTCTCTGGGCTCCCGTGAACGCCCCGGGGGCGTAACCGAAGAGCTCCGACTCCATGAGGGTCTCCGGTATGGCGCCGCAGTTCACCTTCACGAAGGGGCCGTCCTTGCGCCTGCTCAGCTTGTGCAGGAGCCTCGCGAGCATGTCCTTGCCCGTTCCGGACTCGCCTTCCAGAAGGACCGTCGAGTCGAAGCGGGCGATCTGCCGGATGGACCGGACGACCTCGCGCATCTCCGGACTGTGCGCGACGACGACCTTCTCCGGCGTATCCTGGCTTGGCGGTGTGGGGAGCCGCTGCATGCAGTCCTCGATTTCAGTCAGCTGCTGCTTGATGTAGTACAGCTCGGTCACATCCCAGGACACGGTGACGATGAAACGGATCGTCCCGTCCGGGTTGAGGATCGGGGAAGACCGGCACATGATCTTGCGGCCCGTCTTGGTCTCCTGAAGCACGGTCACGGGCTGCTTGGCGGTCTGCACCAGCGGGGTGAGCGACGGGAAGAAGTACCCTTCGCGCTCCAGCTCGCGGACGCTGCGGCCCACCAAGGCGCTCTCCGGGACGCCGTAGAGCCGCTCGCTGTTGGAGACGTGCAGGGTGATTCCGGCACCGTCGGTGATGAACAGCTCGACGGGCGGCTCGCAGGCGAGACAGCAGAGATGCTTCGCCTCGGCCTGGAGGACCGTGACCTTCCTAGCCAGCTTCTGGTGCGCGCCCACATCGCGGATGAAGAGGCAGCCGGCGAGCTGGCCGAGCGGCGTCGGTTCGTAGGCCAGGAGCAGGACGGAGGAGTCGGTGGGAACCGTCCGCACGACCGGGCGACCCTCTTTCAGTGAGTCGCAGAACTCGGCCGGCAGGATCTCCGAAAGCTGTCTCCCCACGAGGCGCCCCAGGGGGATGTTCACGAGATGCGCCACCTGCGGGTTGTAGTAGGCTACCCGGTGGTCCCTGTCCACGAGGACGATGCCATCGCCTGACAGCGGCCCCCTGCAGTCGGTCAGCGCACCCAGGTACCACATCGCGACACACCCCTTCAGGGAACCGGGAGACCAGGGGCGGAGGCCCTGGTCTCCCGGTTGCGGATCCGCGAGGCGCTAGGCTCCCCGGACGAACGTGCCTTCCTTCATGATCACGTCCATCTTCTCGACCGAGAAGCTGGCGATGTCTTCGAGCGGGTTCAGGTCGACGACCAGCAGGTCGGCGAACTTGCCCTTCTCCAGCGTGCCGGTGATGTCGTCGATCTTCAGCATCTCGGCGCCGTTCTTGGTGGCCGCCATCAGGGCCTCCATCGGGGTCAGGCCGGACTTCCACAGCGTGATCATCTCGCTGATGGCGAACTTGCCGTACGGCGTGAGGCTGGAGCAGAAGGAGTCGGAGCCGACGACGATGCGGACGCCCATCTTGTTGGCATGCTGCAGGTTGCTGACGATGCGGTTCAGCTCCTTCTCGGCCGTGGTCTCGCCCGGGTAGTTGTCCAGGATCGGGCGATAGGGCGGCTCGTAGACGGTGAACCAGTCATAGAAGAACTGCATCGTGGCGCAGTAGGTGATGTCCTTTTCCTTCATGATCTCGAGGGTCTCATCGTTCAGCTCCTGGCCGTGGATGATCGCGGTGACCCCGGCCTTGGCGGAGTAGTAAGCGCCCTCGTAGCCCTCAGCGTGCGACCAGACGGGCAGACCGACCATGTTGCACTCGTCGACCACAGCCTGGATCTCCTCGAAGCTGTAGTGCAGGTCGGCCTTCTTGTCGTGCCGCCAGATGCCGCCGCCGGTGGACCAGATCTTGATGGCGTCGGGGTTGTCGTCGCGGATGCGGCGCCGGATGGCCTTGCGGAGCTCCCACGGGCCGTCGACCCGCTCAGCCCACGGATGGCTGGCGTTGTTGTACTCCAGCGGCAGCTTGTGGGA
>Ga0134099_1002811_pt1 | contig 13746 bp, 8 predicted proteins | sample 10_taG_2_FD_105482 | JGI IMG/M metagenome (GOLD analysis project Ga0134099, IMG submission 105482) | Switchgrass degrading microbial communities from high solid loading bioreactors in New Hampshire, USA - 10_41_5_180_A2 metaG | ecosystem: Engineered > Bioreactor > Semi-continuous > Anaerobic >...
ATCATGCTGGGCGGCAACGCCGAGTTTTTGGCAAAGGCCGCCCTGCGCAAGGAGGGCTACCCCGAGGAAATCATCGCCGAAGCCACCGGCTACGCCGACACCGACGATGAGGAGATTCTCAAAGCCCGCGAAAGCTACGCCAAACACCTGGAGAAATACAAACAGGAAATTAGCGTGGAAGCCGAAAAGGTGAGAGCGGCGGGAGGCCTTTTGATTATCGGTACCGAGCGCCACGAAAGCCGCCGCATCGACAATCAGCTCCGCGGCCGCGCCGGCCGTCAGGGGGACCCGGGCGCCAGCCGCTTCTTCCTCTCCCTGGAGGACGACTTGATGCGCCTCTTCGGCGGAGAGCGAATCCAGCAGATGATGGACACCCTCAAGCTGGACGAGGACACCCCCATCGAGCACAAGATTCTGTCCAACACCATCGAAAGCGCCCAGCGCAAGGTGGAGGCCCGCAACTTCGGCATCCGCAAGAACGTGCTCCAGTTCGACGACGTCATGAACCGCCAGCGGGAAATCATCTACGGCCAGCGCTCCCAGGTGCTGGACGGCGAGGATATGAGCGCCGTCATTCAGAAAATGATTGACGACGTCGTCGAAAGCACCGTCAACCTCTACATCTCCGACGAGGAGAGCCGGGACCACTGGAACATCGACGGCCTGCGGGACCACTTCCTGGGCTGGATTACCTCCGACACCGACCTGCGGTACGATTACGACGCCCTCAACCAACTTGAAAAAGCCGACATCATCGAAACCCTCAAAAAGCTGGCCCATGAAAAGTACGCCAAGCGGGAAGAGCAGCTTACCCCCGAAATCATGCGGGAGCTGGAGCGGGTGGTGCTGCTGCGCAACGTGGACCAGAAGTGGATGGACCACATCGACGCCATGAGCGAACTTAAACAGGGCATTTACCTGCGCTCCTACGGCCAGCGGGATCCAGTGGTGGAATACCGTCTCGAGGGCTTTGAGATGTTTGACGAGATGATCGCCAACATCCGGCAGGACACCCTCAAGATGCTGTATCTGGTGCAGGTCCGCACCGGAGAAGGACCCAAGCGGGAACAGGTGGCAAAGCCCATGGAGGCAAGCCACGGCGGAGACGGCTCTGTGAAGAAGCAGCCCGTTCGCAAAACCGCCGCCCAAAAGGTGGGCCGCAACGACCCCTGCCCCTGCGGCAGCGGCAAAAAGTACAAGAAGTGCTGCGGCGCCTGATTGAGGCAGCGCTTCCAGAACAGTGAATTGGCAATACCATGACAATCCGGTGGAAATGGTGGGGATGTTCTCCACTTCCGCCTGCGATGCGTTGGAGGCAATGGATGGATATTATTAAGATTTTTGGCAGCAAGACTTTTTCCGACGATGTGATGCGGGAGCATCTCCCCGAGGCGGTTTATCGCAGTCTCAAGGACACCAGCCGGCTGGGAAAACCTTTGGACCCTGCCATTGCCGACGTAGTGGCGGCGGTGATGAAGGACTGGGCGGTGCAAAACGGCGCCACCCACTTTACCCACTGGTTTCACCCATTGAGCAATGTGACGGCCGGCAAGCACGACGCTTTCCTCTCCATTACCCGGGAGGGCAAGGCCATCAGCGAGTTTTCCTCCTCCGCTCTGGTGCAGGGCGAGCCGGACGCCTCCTCCTTCCCCAGCGGCGGCCTGCGGGCCACCTTTGAGGCCCGGGGTTACACCGCCTGGGACCCCTCCTCCCCCGCCTTTATCCGGGACGGAACGTTGTATATCCCCACTGCCTTCTGCTCTTACAGCGGAGAGGCGCTGGACTCCAAAACGCCCCTGCTGCGGGCCATGCAGGCCCTCAACCCCCAGGCTCTGCGGGTGCTGCGGGCTTTGGGGAACACCACTTCTCAGATGGTAATCCCCGCGGTGGGAGCCGAGCAGGAATACTTCCTCATCGACCGGCAGAAATACGAAGCCCGCCTGGACCTCAAGCTCTGCGGACGCACCCTGATGGGTGCCCGCGCCCTCAAAGGGCAGGAGTTGGAGGACCACTACTGCGGCCGCATCCGGCTGCGGGTGGCCGAGTTCATGAAGGATTTGGATGAGCAGCTGTGGGAGCTGGGAATCCCCTCCAAAACCAAGCACAACGAGGTGGCTCCCGCCCAGCACGAGCTGGCCCCCATTTTTGAAACCGCCAACATCGCCTGCGACCACAACCTCAACATGATGGAAGTGATGCGCATCACCGCCAAGCGCCACGGGCTGACCTGCCTGCTGCACGAAAAGCCCTTTGCCGGCGTCAACGGTTCGGGAAAGCACAACAACTTTTCCCTTATCACCGACGACGGCATCAACCTGCTGGCGCCCGGCAAGTGCCCGGCGGAAAACAAGGTGTTCCTGGTGACCTTGTGCGCTTTGATTGAGTGTGTGGACCAGTACGCCGACCTTTTACGCATGGCGGCCGCCGCTCCCGGAAACGAGCAGCGGCTGGGCGGCGGAGAGGCGCCTCCCGCCATCATCTCCATCTTTTTGGGGGACGAATACACCGAAATGCTCAACAGCATCGCCAACGGCATTCGCCCCAGCCTGCGGGACCGGTGCGCCCTCAACACCGATGTGGCCATTTTGCCACAGCTGAAAAAGGATAACTCCGACCGCAACCGCACCTCCCCCTTCGCCTATACCGGCAACAAATTCGAGTTTAGGATGCTGGGCTCCTCCCAGTCCATTGCCTTTTTAAACACGATTCTCTCCACCGCCCTGGCCGACGTCTTCGCCCGCTTTGCCCGGCGGCTGGAGGAATGTGACGACGTGGAAACCGAGGTCGCCCACATTGTGGCGGACACCATCCAGAACCACGGGCGGATTATCTTCAACGGCAACAACTACAGCCAGGAATGGATGGAGGAAGCCGCCCGCCGGGGACTGCCCAACCTCAACACGGTGGAGGCGCTGGATTCCCTGACCAACCCCAAAAACATCGAGCTGTTCCGCCGCACCGGCGTGCTCAACGAAGCCGAATGCCTTGCCCGCCACGAAATCTTTTTGGAAAACTACGTCAAAGTGGTGGGGGTGGAGGCGGAAACCATGCTCTACATGGCGCAGCAGCAGGTGTTCCCTGCCTGCGTCAGGTACATGGAGCTCCTTTCCGACACTCTCAATTCCATGGAAAAAGCCGGCGTCAACAACGAGACGTTAAGGCGGCGGCTTACAGCCATTTCGGAGCAGGTGGAGCGGATGGTGCAGCGCTGCGAAGACCTTGCCGAAACCTGCCAGGCGGCCAAGATCGGAGAGCTGCGCAAGCGGGCCGGCATGATGCAGACCGAAGTCCGGGCCAAAATGGCTCTTTTGCGGGAAAGCTGCGATACCCTGGAAACCATGGTGGGCGCCGAATATTGGCCCATGCCTACTTACACCGATTTGCTGCACCGTATTTAATCAGTCAAATAACAAAAGCGGCTGGATGCCAAGTTTCCAGCCGCTTTATTTTTATAACTATGCATGAAATCTATATTTTTCACACCATGGACAAAAGTTTAAGTTATATTTATAATAAAAGTTAAGAAAACACTTGCAGCAAGGAGTTGGGGACGGTGAAGCGAATCGCCATTGGGGCAGGTTTGGCGCTCTGTCTGGCAGCCCTGTTTTTTTTCCTGAAACCCGCTTCCCAACCCCCTCAGGAGCCGAAAGCCGCCCCGGTGGTGGGGTATGTGGATATTTTAAGCGAAAGTAGCTGGCGGGACCGTCTGAGCGCCTCTATTCGGGAGGCTGCCCAGGCTCGGGGCATTCAGCTCCTCACCCTGGAATGTGACCGCACCCAAAACGCCCAAATTCAGGCGCTGCGCTCCCTTATTACCTACCAGGTGGACGCCATCGTCTTTACGCCTGTGGTCCTTTCGGGGTGGGACAACGTTTTGGAAGAAGCCCGGGCGGCGGGGATACCGGTGATTGTGGTGGAGCGCTCCGTCAAAATCTCGGACGGAGACAAGGTGGCCGCCTACGTGGGCTATGACTACAAGCTGCAGGGGGAGCTGGCGGCACTGCAGCTGATGACCGCCTTCCGCGACCGGGAGGATGGGGTGGACGTGGTGGAGTTGTTGGGCACCGTGGGAGCGTCCAACACGGTGGAGCGCAGCGGCGGCATCCGCTCCCTGCTAGGCAAGGATGAAAAATATCAAATTCGGTACAGCGTCAACTGCGACTTTATGTTTTCCAAAGCCAAGGAGACATTCCGCATCTACTTGCGAAACGACCGCTGCCCCGACGCTTTGATTGCCCACAGCGACGCCATGGCGCTGGGAGCCATGGAGGCCATGAAAGAGCTGGGGCTTGAACCGGGCAAGGATATTGTGGTCATCAGCTTTGGCGGCCAGCAGGAGGCGTTGGAGGCCCTGGAGGCGGGCGAAATTTACGCCATTGTGGAGACTGACCCCAACCTGGGCCCGGCGGTGATGGATACGGTGGAGGCTCTGCTTCGCGGCGAAAACCCGGAGGATATGGTGATGGAGGAGCAGGTGTTCACCGGGGAAAGCATACGGGACGGCATCCCGGCAAGAGGGTACTGACATGAAGCGGCCGAATTTTTTGCTCACCCGCAGCATCCGGGACCTGTTAAAGCTCGTTTTCGTGGTGATGATTCTCTGCTTTGTCCTCACTTCCGCCATCCATCTGACCTATATCCGGCGCATCGCCCGGGAGTACGGACAACAAATCGAAAACGTCCAGCGGGCCAACAGCCTTTCCCAAATGGTGAAGGAGGAAATCGCCCGGGAAAGCTGGTACATCGTGGCGGGCCGTACCAGCTTTGAGGACAGCCGCCTCAGCCAGATTCTTGACAAAATCAACTCCGACCTTTCCACCTTGTACGCCAAAGCCTCCCCTACCGGCGGCCGGGAACTGGTGGAAGCGGCCATGCGGGCCACCAAAACCCTTACCCTTTATGTGGAGCGCCTGCAGGAACAGTGCGGCACCGGCGCCCCCGTCTCCTACCAGCAGATGACCCTGGGCGAAATTAATAAGGTGTCCGACAACATCTACGACGTCCTTCAGGAATTCACCTACGCCCAGATGAACGACATCGCCGCGGTCAACGCCCAGATGCAGCGCACCACCCTGCGGATGATGGTTATCATGGTGGCCCTTACTCTGGTGGTTATCTCCATTGCCATCGCCGCCTACCGCATCCTCAAGTGGGCGGTGGAGCGGCCCAACGTCGAGCTGGAAGCCATGGCCGAGCGTATTTTGCGGGGGGATTTGACCACCCGGGTGCTCCCGCCCGGTTTGCAGGAGCTCAACAAATTAAGCGAAAGCATCAACTTAATGAACGAGCGAATCCAGGCCCTGCTGGACCGAAGCCTGGAAGAGCAGAAGGAGCTGCAAAAAGCCGAACTGAGAGCTTTGCAGGCCCAAATTACCCCCCACTTTCTCTACAACACCTTTGACACCATCGTATGGCTGGCGGAAAGCGGCCACAACGAAGAAGTGATTAAAATCACCATAGCCTTTTCCAACTACTGCAGAATTGGTTTAAGCCGGGGGCAGGACTTTATCACCGTGGAGCAGGAGCTGGAGCATGTGCGGGATTACCTGGTGATTCAGGAAATTCGCTACGGGGATATTCTGCGGTACACCATCGACGTGGATGAGTCCATGTACCCCCGGAAGATGCTCAAGCTGCTCCTGCAGCCTTTGGTGGAAAACGCCCTCTACCACGGCATCAAAAGCCGCCGGCAGGGTGGGGAAATCACCGTGAAAGGCAGGCTGCTGCCCGACGGCGGCCTGCGCTTCGAGGTAAGGGACAACGGCATGGGCATCCCCCCGGAAAAACTCGAGCAAATCAAGGCGGGGCTTTCGGCCAAAAGCCCGCCGGAATCCTCCGGCTATGGATTGTATAATGTCAGCCGAAGACTGGAGCTTTACTATTCCAACGCCCGGTTGGAAATTTCCAGCCGGTACAACGAGGGGACCACGGTGGCCTTTACCCTGCCCCCCAAGGAGGAAGAATGATCTATCAAGTTTTTGTGGCGGAAGACGAAACCCGCGTGCGGGAGGGAATCCGCAACCACCTGGACCAAAGCGGCCGCTATCAGCTTTGCGGCGAAGCCGCCGACGGCGAGATTGCCCTGCCCGCCATATTGGAGTTAAAACCGGACATTCTCATCACCGACATCAAAATGCCCTTTATGGACGGCCTTGCTCTGGCGGGAGCCGTCAAGCGGGCAAGCCCCCGCACCAAAATGGTGATTATCAGAGGCCACGACGAGTTTGACTATGCCAGGCAGGCCATCTCCATTGGGGTGGACGAGTACCTGCTCAAGCCTATCCGCGCCACCACCCTTCTGGAAGCGCTGGACAAGGTGGCCGACCAGCTGGAGGAGGAGCGGAGGGTTCTGGCGGCTCAGGACCCCGACCAGGAGCGGCAGAAAGAGCTGATTTTGCGGGACGCCTTTTTGGACGAGGTGCTGGTGGGGGCCCTTTCGGTGCCGCAGGTGTTGGAGCGGGCGGAGCAGTTCGGACTTTCCTTTCCCGCCAGGCAATACCTGGTGGCCGAAATGGAGCTGGACTATCAGCAGGCCAAGCCGGAGGCTGCGCTGAGTGTGCGCAACGTGGTGGACCGGCTGCTGCAGAACCGGGAGGACGTGCTGTGGTGCCTGCGGGGCGGGGACCGCATCGTGGTAGTGGCCAAAGGAGAGGGCAAGGAAAAGCTGGAGCAAACGGTTTATGAAGTGCTGATGCTGCTGCGGGACGAGCTGAGCCGGCTACTGGGCATCGGGTCGGTCAGCGGCATCGGCGCCATTGTGGACCGCATCGGGGAAATCCCCGCCTCTTATCTGGAAGCCTACCAGCTTCTCCGCCGCCTGCCGGCGCTGCCCAGGGGCGCCATCGTCAATGTGGACGATTTGGACGACAGCAGCCTGGTTCAGCTGGCAGGCGCCGACGAGCCCATGGGGCGCAAGCTGCTCCATGTCACCGAACAGGATGTGGACAGCCTGGTGGACCAAATTTGCGGCAGCAAAAACGACGTGGGCAGCCTGCTGTATGTCTATTACCGCATCACCGATTTGGTGGTCACCGCCAGCCGCATTGTCAACGAAGCGGGCAAGGACGCGGCGAAGGTGTTCCCCGGGCTTTCGGGAGCCAGCGCCATTCTGCGCAAGTCGGACGTGGAGGAGCTTCGTGCCTTTGCCAAAGACATTATCCTGCGGTTTATCGCCTTCCGGGACAAGGCGGCGGGAGGCCTCCACTACGGGCAGGTTATCGCCCAGGCCAAAAACTACATCTACGAAAACTACCACGATTCCGGCATCTCCCTCAATACGGTGGCGGCTTACATCGGGTTTTCCCCCAATCACTTTTCCACCGTATTTTCCCAGCACACCGGCGAGACCTTTATCGGGTTCCTCACCCGAGTGCGGATGGAGCAGGCTCACAAAATGCTGCTCACCACCGACCTTTCCACCTCGGAAATTGCGTTCCGCACCGGGTATAACGACACCAACTATTTCCGCTACCTTTTTAAAAAGCACTACGGCTACTCGCCCCGGGAGCTGCGCAACCTCCACCAAAGCGAGAAAAATTTACGATAAGATTTTCATGGTTTTTCTTCTTCGGAAAAACAAAGCTAAAAAATCTAGCGGTTTCGGTTTATTCCCTCCAACTTACATAAATGATAAACTAAATTATGCAATATTCTTATGGAATATATCCTAAAATTAAAAAGAAAAGAGGGACTGCAATGAACCGCAAATCCATTTCGCTTTTGTTGATTCTGGTTTTGCTGGCAACTACCGTCGTTGCCGGGTGCGGAAGTTCCAGCAGCGCGCCGGCGGCATCTTCCTCCGCGGCCAGTGCATCCTCCCAGGCGTCGGCCCCAGCGCAGTCTTCCCAAGCAGCCTCGCAGGCGCAATCTTCCACTTCGGCGGAGCCGGCTTATAAGGAGCTGACCGTCTACTCCGCCATGCCGGACAGCGAGCTGCCCACCTACTTCAACGCATTCCAGGAAGACACCGGCATCAAAATCAATTATGTGCGTCTTTCCGCCGGTGAAATGATGGCCCGTATTGCCGCCGAAAAGGATAACCCTCAAGCCTCCATCATGCACGGCGGCTCCAGCGACACCTACATAGCGGCCATGAAGGAAGGGCTTCTGGAGCCCTATCAGTCCCCGGAACTTGCCAACGTTCCCGAGCAGTACAAGGATGCAGAGGGCGTCTGGAACCCCATCTATGTGGGCGCCATCGCCTTTGCCTGCAACAGCGAGTGGTTCGAAGAGCACAATCTGGAATACCCCAAATCCTGGGAAGATTTGACCAAGCCGGAGTTTAAGGGCCAGATTTCCATGGCGCACCCCTCCACTTCCGGCACTTCCTACACCGTGCTGGCCACCATCGTCCAGCTGTACGGGGAAGAAAAGGCTTGGGATTACCTGGAGCGCCTTAACGCCAACATTCGCCAGTACACCAAGGCGGGAGCCGCGCCGCCCATGGAAGTGGGACTGGGTGAAGCCGCCATCGCCATCACCTTCTCTCACGACGGCCTGAAGCCCGCCATGGAAGGTTACCCTGTGGAGCTTTCCTTCCCCGAAGAGGGCACCGGTTTTGAAGTGGGCGCCGTAGCTCTGATTAAAAACGGCTTCCCCGAGGAGCAGGAAAACGCCAAGCGGTTTATCGACTGGTGCGTCAGCGTCCGCGGGCAGGAGCTGTACATCGATTCCGCCAGCAACCGTCTGCCGGTGAACATCAACGCCAACTATGCCGACGGTCTGGTCAGCCTGGACCAGCTGCCCATCATCGATTACGACGCCGTCTGGGCCGGCAACAACAAGGCTCGTCTGGTAGAAGAGTTTTCCAAGAGAATCGACAACGCTTCCAACCTCAAACAGTAATACCAGTTGGATGGAAGACGACAAGGTTGAGGGAGAGGCTTACAAAGCCCCTCCCTCATCCAATCAGCGCAGATATTCCAATTAGAATGGAGGGACTTCTTTGGCCGTCAGAAGGGTCAAGCAGAAGAGTGACAAGCCCCTCACCCACAACTCGGGTCGAAATGATTTTGCTCTGCTGCTGCAGCAACCTCTGCTGCTTTTAACCATTATATCCATCTTTGTTTTGCTGTTTATCTTTGTGATCCTGCCCATCTTCAACGTTTTTAAAATGGGCGCCACCAATAAGGACGGAGCGTTTTCCCTCCAACCCTTTGTGGACATATTGTCCAACCCAAGCTACCGCCAGACCTTTTATAACAGCATGAAGCTGGGGCTCATCGTCGCCTGCGTGGCAACGGCGCTGGGATACCTGTTCGCCTTTTCCATCACCCGCACCGAAATGCCGGGCAAGCGATTTTTCCGCACCATTGCCACCATCCCCATCATCTCACCCCCCTTTATCCTGTCCCTTTCCATCATCTTTTTGTTTGGGCGCCAGGGGCTTATCACCCGGGGGTTGCTGGGCATAAAGAATTTTGACGTCTACGGGCTGCGGAGCCTGGTCGTGGTGCAGGCCATCAGCTTCTTCCCGGTGGCCTTCCTCACCCTCAGCGGCATTTTGGAATCCATCGACGATTCGGTGGAGGACGCCGCCCGAAGCATGGGCGCCTCCCGCTGGCACACCTTCCGGACGGTTACCCTGCCGCTGTCCGTCCCCGGCATCATTTCCGCCATGCTGCTGGTCTTTATCCAGTCTTTGGAGGACTTCTCCAACCCGGCGGTCATTGCCGGCGACTTTTCCACCTTAAGCGTGGAGGCATACCGCATCATCACCGGCATGTACGACCTCCACGCGGGTTCCATGATGGCGATTATTCTCCTTCTGCCCACGGTGGCGGCCTTCCTGCTGCAAAAGTACTTCCTGCGGAAAAAGAGCTTTGTCACCGTTTCGGGAAAGCCCACCCAAAAGCGGCGGAAGATTCACGAAAAACACATTGTGGTGCCTCTCTTCCTTGGTTGCCTGCTGGTAAGCGCTATCATCCTCCTCTTTTACGGCACCGTTCTGGTGGGAGCCTTTGTAAAAACCTGGGGCATCAACTACACCTTTACCCTGTCCCACTTTAAATTTGTCTACTCCATGGGCTGGGACGCCATGAAGAATTCCATCATCCTGGCCACCTGGGCGGCTCCCATTGGGGGACTGTTGGGCATGGCCATCGCCTTCCTGACGGTGCGCAAGCGGTTTTTGGGCCGCCGGGTGATGGAGGTAGCCTCCATGCTCACCTTTGCCATTCCCGGTACGGTGCTGGGCATCGGGTATGTGGGCACCTTCAACCAAAAGCCGCTGCTGCTCACCGGAACCGCCTTTATTTTGGTGGCCGCCTTTACCTTCCGCAACATGCCGGTGGCCATTGAGTCGGGCAGCACCACCCTGCTCCAAATCGACAAATCCATCGAGGAGGCCTCCACCATTTCGGGGGCGGGCAGCGGGCACACCTTCCGGCGCATTACCCTTCCTCTGCTGCGGGAAGCCTTCTTCTCCGGGCTGGTCTACGCTTTTGTCCGGGCCATGACCGCCGTCAGCGCCATCATCTTCCTGGTGTCACCCCGCTGGCCCCTTGCCACCTCCAAAATCTTTTCTTTGTTTGAAGCCAGCAAATACAGCGATGCCGCCGCCTACGTCATGATTATGATTGTGGTGATTCTGGTGGCCATCGGCATCATCAACGGTCTGGTAAAATTCTTCCTCCGTCCCCGGGCCAAAGCTCCCAGACGGGAAGAAGTGGAACGAGCTATCCTTGCACAAGGAGGGGAATGCCCATGAGCACCCAGGTACAGAGCACTCCAACCCAAAAAGCCGACGATCTGCGCCAGTTCAGCGGCAAAAGCAGCGGCGTGGAATTGCGGGATATCACCAAGATTTTCCCCACCCCCGAAGGGACGGGAGAAACCGTTGCGGTCAATCACATCAACCTTTCGGTGGCGGACGGGGAACTGGTCACCTTGTTGGGGCCTTCCGGCTGCGGAAAAACCACCACCCTGCGGATAATTTCCGGCTTTGAATATCCTTCCGCCGGGCAAATTCTCATTGGCGGCCGGGATGTTGCCAATGTCCCGCCCAACAAGCGGGGCATCTCCATGGTGTTCCAAAGCTACGCCCTGTTCCCCCACCTGAGCATTTGGGAGAACATTGCCTACGGCCTTAAGGTGCAAAGGCTGCCAAAAGACGAAGTGATTGCCCGCACCGACGCGGTCATCAAGCTGATGCAGTTGGAGGGCATGGAGCGCCGCTTTCCCAACCAGCTTTCCGGCGGACAGCAGCAGCGGGTGGCTTTGGCCCGCGCCGTGGTCATCGAGCCCAGCGTCCTTCTCTTCGACGAGCCCCTCTCCAACCTGGACGCCAAGCTGCGGGAGCACATGCGGGATGAGCTGCGCTCCATTCAGAAGCGTCTGGGCATCACCAGCGTCTACGTCACCCACGACCAAAGCGAGGCCATGGCCATCTCCGACCGGGTGGTCATCATGAAGGACGGCAACCTCATGCAGGTGGGCACCCCTCAGGAAATTTACGAGTACCCCAACTGCAAGTTTGTGGCCAACTTTATCGGCAAGGCCAACTTCATTTCCGGCCGGTTCCAGGGGCTGGAGGGGGAAAGCGCCATCGTCAAATTTGGAGACGGCATGCGCTACTTAATCCCCAACCCCGGCGCCATGGAAGGACTGCGGTTTGGAAACCCCTGCTGTATGGCCTTCCGCCCCGAATCCGTCAAACTGTCCGACCAGGGAGAAGGAATCCCCGGCGTGGTCAAGCGGGCCACCTACTTTGGCTCCAAAATCGAGTACGAGGTGGATATCGGCTCCACCGTGCTGACGGTGGAAATCTACAATCCCCAGCTTTCCCGCCGCTATCGGGAGGGTGACGCCGTCAAAGCGGTGCTGGATTTGGATTGTGTCCGGGTACTGCCCGAGGAAGCGCTGACCATCGAATAGCCAAACGAAAAACTCCCCTTTGCCCCACCGACAGGGCAAAAGGGAGTTTGACTTATCGTCCAACTTACAGGTCCATGGGTTCCGGTTCGGGAATTTCCACCTCTGCATCGGGAACCCCGCCGGCAGGGAGCGACTCGCCTTTCCGCAACTCCCGCAGCACGGAAGTGGTCAGGGGGATGGCCACCAGGAAGGTGACCACATCGGAGACGGGCTGCGCCATCTGCAGCCCCAGAATGCCGAGAGGGGGAATCAGCAGCAGAAGGAACAGAATGAGGAAAACCCCTTGACGGCTGACGGCCAAAACGCTGGCCTTCAGCGCTTTGCCCATGGTTTGCAGCATCATGTTGCTGAGGATGACCCAGCCTGTCAGCGGGAAGGAAATGCAGAGAATGCGCAGGGCAAGGGAGCCGATGCGAATGACCTCCGGGTCATCCCGCCGGAAGAGGGCAATGACCTGGGGGGCGAACACAAAGCCGCAAACGGCTACCCCCAGCATAAACAGGGTGGCAAACCGGACGCAGAACCAAAAGGCGCGGCGCACCCGGCCGTACAACTTGGCGCCGTAGTTAAAACCGCAGACCGGCTGAAAGCCCTGCCCGAATCCAACTACCGCGGAACTGGCGAACATGGAAACCCGGTTGACCACCGACATGGCGGCGATGGCGGAATCTCCAAAGGAGCCGGCGCACTGGTTGAGAACGATGGTGGAGACGCTGTTCAGCCCCTGCCGGAACAGAGAGGGCAATCCTCCCCGGAATATTTCTTTGTAGTTTTTCAGCTTGGGAGAGAAGTTGCGCAGCCGCACCGGCACGTTGCCTCCGCGGCGGCACTGGATAAACAGGATGATGCAGCTGACCGTCTGGCTCAGCATGGTGGCAAGGGCCGCTCCCCCCACTCCCATATGAAACACAAAGATGAGCAGCGGGTCCAGCCCCACATTGAGAATGGCTCCGCTGGTGATGCCAATCATGCCGTAAAAGGCGCTGCCCTGCAGGCGCAACAGATTGTTGAGGGTCAGGGAGCAGCACATCCAGGGCGCCCCCAGCAAAATAAAGCGAAGATAGTCCATGGCGTAGGGCAGCACCGTTTCGGTGGCGCCCAGCAGCAAAGCCAGGGGCTTGAGCGCCAGAGTACCGACCGTACAAACCAAAGCGCCCCCCAACCAGGAAGAAACGGCGCCGGTGGCCGCCATCTTGGCGGCTTCGTCCACATTTTTCGCCCCCAGCTGCCGGGATATGTAGTTGCCCGAGCCGTGGCCGAAAAAGAAGCCCAAGGCCTGAATAATCGCCATCAGAGAGAAGGAAATGCCAACCCCCGCCGTGGCGCTGGTGCCAATCTGCCCCACAAAATAGGTGTCCGCCATGTTGTACATCGCCGAAATCAGCATGGACGTAATGGTGGGCACCGCCAATTTGCAGACCAGCTTTTCCACCGGGGTTTGGGTCATCAGCGCGTATTTTTCTTCTCTGGTCATGGTATCCGCCTCCAACAAATGCTATTATACCGCTTGTCCCAACCAGTTGCAAGGCGGAAACTTCCACGCCGCAGTCAATCTCTCTGGAATTATCCTATTACAAAAGCAAATTTTTATCTATACCTTCCAAGTGGATTGACATCGACACTCTGCCTGCCTTATAATGAAACGATACAGAAGAAGCCAAAACCTGAACTTAAAGGAGAATGGATTGTGGATACAAGAGTATTTGCAAAAACGGGGGAACCTATTTCCCTGCTGGGTTACGGCATGATGCGCCTGCCTACCGTCGAAAAGGACGTTGCAAAAATCGACTACGCTGCCGCCCAGGCGTTGGTGGACCGGGCCATCGAGGCGGGCATCAACTACTTTGACACGGCTTACGGCTATCACGAAGG
>Ga0134099_1002818_pt1 | contig 13722 bp, 22 predicted proteins | sample 10_taG_2_FD_105482 | JGI IMG/M metagenome (GOLD analysis project Ga0134099, IMG submission 105482) | Switchgrass degrading microbial communities from high solid loading bioreactors in New Hampshire, USA - 10_41_5_180_A2 metaG | ecosystem: Engineered > Bioreactor > Semi-continuous > Anaerobic >...
TAACCTGAAAATAGCCCATATTGTCCGCACAGGGAAAAAGAAGATTGGAGGGATTGTTATGACAAAGCTTGAGCAAGCGATTGCTTATTTTGAAGATGCAATAAGAGAAAGTGATGAGATTATATCAGAGTGTAGCGAAGCGTTACAGAAGGAATTGACAGAACAAAAAGGACATTTTGAAACCGCTTTAAAGGTTATGAAAAAGTGGAATGGAGAAGGCGATTGTAAATATTGTAAAAATCCATCTACATATTTAGCAATCTGTCAGAATTACGAAACGAGGATATTCATTAGCATTAGCGGCGAGTACATGCAAATATTCGATGAAGATTATCCTGGCTTCTGCGACAATCACAAAATTAACTTTTGCCCTATGTGCGGGAGAAAACTGGGTTAGGAGGGGATTGAATTGATTGAAAAAATCTACAGAAACAAATATATGGTCACTTGCGACAATTGCGAAACAGGACAAGAATGTGACAGTTGGTCAGAAGTAATAGACTTCATGAACTATGAAGGCTGGAGAAAGAAGTTAGTGGATGGTGAATGGAAACATTACTGCCCGGAGTGTCAGGAGGGGTGAAGAATATGAACTATAGGGGCAAACAAGCACAATGGGATATAGAAACATTGCAAAAAACGATAGGTGTCATTCCTTACGAAGAGATGGAACGGGATGCCCTAGAAAGAGCAATTGAAGCACTAGAAAAGCAAGTACCACAGAAAATTAAAAAATATAAAGGGCTAAATGAAACAGCGTGTCCTAATTGTGGGTTTGCGTTTGGATATTATGAATATGATGACGGAAAATTCTATTATTGCTATAACTGTGGTCAGAGATTGAGCTGGGAAAGCGAGGGTGAGGAAGGATGATTGATTGGGAAGAAGTAAAAAAATATTGGAGACGTATAAAATGGCTATGGAAACATAGGCATGAAAAGAACTGTAGGCAGAAGTGGAGAAGGATGGATAGAGAATTGAGTAATTATTAAAAGGGGTGAACACGATGCCTAAAGCGATATTGGAGTTGGAGATGCCGGAGAGTTGCAGAAAATGTCCTTGCAGTTGGCGTATACGGGATAACGTTATAGCTTGTGAGGTTACAAAACATTATTGTCCTGAAGAAGGCAGACGGCCAGACTGTCCGCTAAAGCTGGTGGAGGATAAGGAGGTTGAATAAAGTGAGTGCAATAAGCGGATTTTGTGAGAAGTGTAATAAGTTCAGGAAAGGGCATTGTGACGGAAATAGAAATACCTGCATGTCTATACTGTTTGATACCATCGAAGCCTTGCAGCAGGAGAATGAGCAATTGCAGGAGTTTGCGAACGCCAAAGCAGACGGGCGGCTGAAAATATTGCCTGCAAAACCAGGCGATATAATATACCGTCCTGAAGCGTTGCAGTTTTGCTGGGTGATTACAAAGGTGGAGATATATGAGGATGAGATAGTATTCATTGATGATTCGGACAACATTTTCAGACCTGACGACATCGGCAAAACCGTGTTCCTTACACACGAAGAAGCGGAAAAGGTACTGGAGGCGAAACGGAGAGGGGGAAAGAAGGATGACCTGCAAAATTACTTGAAATCTTAAAAAATCATTTTCTATCATCTGCGTGATTTAGAAATGTATTACAACCACATTACATAGCAAAAAAGGAGATGATTGAAATTAATGGACAAACCACTACGAAAGTTGAATACCCAGATTATTATAAATATGCTGCTGGCATATAAACAGTATGGGCTGGCGGCGATAGTACAAAAGGGATGGAGGATTAATACATGAGTATCAATAAAGTAATTCTGATGGGTCGCATGACGGCTGATCCGGAACTTAGATACACCGCAACAAATAACACTCCGGTATGTAGCTTTACATTAGCAGTAAACCGCAGATTTGCAAAGGAAGGACAACAACAGGCAGATTTTATACAATGCCAAGCGTGGAACAAGACAGCAGAATTTATAAGCAAATATTTTGCTAAAGGTTCACCGATTGCCATAGTTGGCAGGATACAGACACGCACATGGGATGACAACGAAGGAAAAAGGCATTATGTTACTGAGGTAGTTGCTGAAGAATGCTACTTTGCCGGAGGAAAGAAAGCACAACAGGACAAGCAGAAAGATGTAAGTGACGGATTTTATCCGGTGGACGAGGATGAGCTGCCGTTTTAGATACAGAAGAGGGGGTCTTTAGATGGATAAACATGAATTAATGCAGTTGAAGAAAATAAATAAAGAAATAGAGTTTTTAAAAAAACAAATAAATAATATATCCGTAGATCCAGAATACACGACAGACACGGTAAAAGGCTCCCTGGCAGAATTTCCATACACTGAACAATCGATAAAGATACACGGGATAGATATTGTGGGGCATAATAAAAAGATAGAAAGATTGAGACGTCAGTACCAAAGGAAACTGGACGAACTGATGGACAAAGCGGTGGAGATTAATGAATATATCGCAAGTGTGTCAGATCCAGAAGTGAGAATGATACTGCAGTGCAGGTACATAAATGGGCTAACATGGGAAGAAATTGAGGAAGCGACAGGAATCAATGAGCGAACGGCCAGGAGAAAATTCCGAAAATGGTGGGATAAGAATTAAGTGTCCTTGTTTGTCCAATTATATATGTGTTATAATCATAGTGTAAAAGTGTATCAAGTCGCACGGGAAACCCGGAGCGACTTTTTGTTTTGCAAACATCAACATACCTCCTATTAAGACTTCCTTTTCCTTAATTCGCCCTGGGAAACCGGGGCTTTTTGCAAAGGATGATGTATATGGAAATAACATGGATTAAGTCAGTAGATTGCCGGGATTGCGTCCGAGAAATCCAGGGCTCATCGAAAAAGAAATTGAAGCAGATAATAGAGAAGCGAAAGAAATGCCAGAAGTGTAAGGGTTGCGAGAGATTGAAACAAATAGAGGATAATTTTGTCAGTTAATAGCAGGATTTCTCCTTTCTGTGGCGAATTATGGAAGTGGAGAGGAGGATGAGAAAAATGTATGATATTATTTTAAATGAAAAGATAATTTATACTATGCTGAAACGCCTTGAAAAAGCTATGGATGAAGATGAGCCAGACTTTAAAGATATTAGGCATGAGGCGCTTGGTATATCCGAAGAAAGATGGAAGAGTATAATATTAATGCTATTAGACGAAAATCTTATTACTAAAGTAGATGTTATACAGGATGGAAATAAAAGATTGCCAAAATTATTTATAAGAGATATGAGAATTACTTTAAAGGGTTTAAATTACTTAAAAGAATTAGCTAAGAAGTGTGAAAATCATTAAAAAATAATAGAAATAAAGAGTTATTTTAAATTTATAACAATATTATAATTAGTTGAGTCGCAAGGCTCTTTTTTTTATTGGGGTTGATTAAGTGGCTAGAGAGTTTGCAATATCATTCTATAACTCAAAAGCATGGAAGAAATGCAGAGAAGCATATAAACAGTCAGTCAATGGATTATGCGAACGATGTTTAGTCAATGGCAAGTATGTACCAGGCGATGAGGTACATCACAAGATATATTTGACACCAGAGAATATAAACAATCCAGACGTGACATTAAACTGGGATAACTTAATACTTCTTTGCGCTTCTTGCCATAGTAAGGAACATAATGATAAATTTAGTCCCTTGAGAGAAGATGTTATGTTTGACGAGAATGGAGATTTGGTCAGGAGGGATGACTTATGATTATAACGCATACCAAAAGAGGCGAGTCCGTGATTAAGAAGAATAAGAATGCAATTGACATGATAGTGTATGAGTGCCTTGAATGTGGATCAAAAATATTTATTGAAAATGGAATTGACGGCATGAGGTGTCAAAAATGCGGAGGTTTTATTGATCCGATAGGAAAGGCCACAAGAGTGGGGTAGAAAGGCATACCCCCCTATCATTGATGGCTAGGTGGCCGCTGTGGATGCCACGTGCCGACCTCCGCGTAATACACAAGTTATTCTCACATAACCCCCACCCTAAAGCAAACGAAAGGCAGGTGAAAATATGGGTAAAAAGGAAGACATAGAAAAAGATGTGCTGATTAAAAGAGAGATAAGTAGATTAACTAAAATATTCAAAGACATAGATGAAAATAAAAAGCAAACAGTTAAAGGATTAATTGAAGAAGCTGCTTTTATGAAAGCAACGCTTGCAGAATTGAAAGAAGAGATTGATAAGAATGGTCCAATAGATGAAATGCCACAGGGAGACTACTCAATACTAAGAGAACATCCTGCCTTAAAAAGCTATAACACTATGGTGCAACGATATACGAATGTAATAGATAAGCTGTTAGGCCTTTTGCCTAAAGAAACCAAGGTGGTGGAAGACGATGACGGCTTCGACGATTTCGTTAATTCTCGAACCGACTAAGTATCCACGCACTGATCAGGATATTGTATATGGTAAAACTAAACCTACAATAGACAAAAGAGGATTTAGGAGATATCCAAAAGATTACAATCCTATTTTAGAATACTGGGAACAGATACAAAACGGCCAGGTATTAGTTTCAAAGAAAGTTTATCAACAATATGAGGAAATAATTAGATGGATTAAAGAGGGCGGCTATAAGGAATGGTTTTATTCACCTGAAAGAGCTAATCATATTATAGAGTTTGCCGAAAATTATTGTTGCCATTCAAAGGGAAAATTAGCAGGCAAAAAAGTTGTCCTTGAATTATGGGAAAAAGCTTATCTTGCTAGTGTATATGGTTTCATAGACATTGAAGGTAACAGGAAACATCAAAGAGTAGTACTCATTGTAGGAAAGAAGAATGGCAAGTCTTTGTTGGATTCAATCATGGGTCTATATGGGCTAGTTGCAGATGGCGAAGGTGGTCCTGAGTGCTATTGTGTTGCAACTAAAAAGGATCAAGCTAAGATTGTATGGCTAGAATCAAAAAGGATGGTGAATAAATCCCCGTCATTAAGAAAAAGGGTAAAACCATTAGTAGCAGAACTAGTTTCCGAGTTTAATGATGGTGTATTCAAGCCATTAGCATCTGATAGCGACACTCTCGACGGTTTAAATATCCATGTGGTAATCATGGACGAGTGGCACCAGTGGAAAAACGGCCGGGCTTTATATGACATTATGGCTGACGGTATAACAGCCAGAGAGCAACCGTTAATCATAATGACATCAACTGCCGGAACAATCCGTGAAGATATATTCGATGAAATATACGAAGAAGCAGAAATTCAATTCAATAATATGAAATTAGGAAACGAGGTCGATGATAGGACCTTGTTTTTTATTTATGAATTAGATAAAAAAGATGAATGGCGAGATGCAAATAACTGGATTAAGGCTAACCCCGGATTAGGTACAATCAAAAAGTTAAGAGCCTTGCAAGATAAAGCCAAGAGAGTAGCTGAAAACATAAGGTTAGAAAAGAATTTTGTGTGTAAGGAATTTAATATACGTGAAACATCAACAGAAGCATGGCTTACATTCGAAGAATTAAATAATACTAATAAGTTCATCCTTGATAAAGAGAAAAAAGTGCTTATTAAGAGGCATTATAACAAAGAAAAACAAGATTATGAGATTACAGAATTGCCATATCCGCGCTATGGCATTGGGGGTTCTGATTTATCCAGCACAACGGACCTCACTTGTGGGACGGTTCTATTTATGGTTCCTGGCGATGATACTATATATGTAATGCAAATGTACTGGCTCCCTGAAGATTTACTTGGACAACGAGCCAAAGAAGATAAGATTCCTTATGATATTTGGTTAAAACAAGGCTTATTAAGGACAACACCAGGGAATAAGGTCCATTATAAATATGTGACGGAATGGTTCCTTGAAGTACAAAACGGGCATGATATATATATTCCATGGCATGGTTATGACGGATGGTCCGCTGATTATTACGTTGAAGAAATGAAAAGCTATTTTGGAAAGGAATGCATGGAGCCGGTAATTCAAGGTAAGAAAACACTATCTGGACCTATGAAATCACTGGGAGCAGACTTAGGCAAAAAGAGAATCAATTACAATAACAACCCGATCCTCAAATGGTGCTTGTCTAATACTACTGTAGATATAGATAAAAATGACAATATTCAACCCATAAAAACCAGCAACCCCAAAAGGAGAATAGACGGTACAGCAAGTTTACTGGATGCCTATGTAACTCTTGAACGACATTATGAGGATTACATGAATCTTATATAAAGGAGGTGAGAAATTGGGATTATTTAATAAGTTTTTTGATAAATTTAGGAATGTTTCCAGAGTAGCAAGGTTTCAAATGATAACGGAAAGAGGTAACGGCTTCTATTCCTGGAACGGCAAACTCTATTACAGCGATATTGTAAGAAGTTGTATTCGACCTCGGGCGAAAGCTATGGGAAAGCTTGTTGCTAAACATATACGGGAAAGTAAGAATGGTATTGAGGTTAATCCGGAGCCTTATATGAGATTTTTATTGGAAGAACCAAATCCATTTATGAGCGGGCAAATGTTGCAAGAAAAAGTTGCTAATCAGCTTTCTCTTAACAATAATGCTTTTATTCTGATTGTGCGCGATGAATTTGGGCTTCCGGTTGAATTATATCCAATACCATGTTCCGGAGTAGACGCTATTTACAAAGACAATAAGTTGTATCTTAAGTTTTATTTTTTAAATGGAAATGTTAACACGTTCCCATATAGCGAAATCATCCATTTAAGAGATGACTTTTGTGACAATGATATTTTCGGTGAAAGCCCTGCCAGAGCATTAACATCGCTAATGGAAATAGTCAATACCACAGACCAAGGAATGATAAAGGCAATAAGAAATAGCGGTGTAGTAAGATGGTTATTAAAATTTAATCAGTCGCTAAGGCCGGAAGACCTAAAAAAGAATGTAGAGGATTTTGTAAATAACTATTTATCAATTGAATCTTCTACATTTGGTGCTGCCGGTGTCGATGCAAAGGCAGATGCGGTCCGCATAGAACCAAAGGATTATGTTCCGAATGCGGCACAAATTGACAGGACTACACAAAGGATATATGCCTTTTTTAACACTAATGAAAAGATAGTACACTCTAACTATACAGAGGATGAATGGATAAGTTATTACGAAGCGAGAATTGAACCGGATGCAATCCAAATGAGCAATGAGTACACAAGAAAATTATTTACAAGGCGAGAGCGTGGTTTTGGAAACAGGATCATCTTTGAAGCAAGTTCTTTGCAATATGCATCTATGCAAACCAAGCTGAATTTATTGCAGATGGTAGACCGCGGAGCAATGACACCTAATGAATGGCGTGCAACAATGAACATGGGCCCGATTCCTGGTGGGGATGAACCGATACGAAGGCTGGACACTGCGCCGGTAAGAGAAGGTGGTGATAATGGTGAAGACGATACCGATTAAAGGCACAATAGTCAGTAATGACGATAAATGGATTTATGACTGGTTTGGTATTGAAGCTGTAAGTCCCAAAGATGTTGCCAAGCAGCTAAATGAAGCCAATGGAGAAGATATAACAGTTGAAATAAATTCCGGCGGCGGCGATGTTTTCGCAGGCAATGAAATGTATTACCTCCTATCGCAATATAAAGGTAATATGATAATTGATATAGTAGGATTCGCCGGAAGTGCTGCATCTGTTGTAGCAATGGCCGGAAAGAATCGAATAATTCCAAGCGGAATGATGATGATTCATAATGTCTTTGGAAGCGCTGATGGTGATTATCATGTTATGGACAAAACATCTGATATTCTTAAGACAGCAAATAAAGCCGTAGCAAATGCCTATATAAATAAAACGGGAATGACGCAGGATAAATTACTCAAGCTTATGGATGAAGAAAAATGGATGGATGCGAAAGAAGCAGTTGATTTGGGATTTGTGGACGAGATTATAAATGACAATAAAAATACCGGTCCACCTGTAAAAACTTTATACAATGCAGTTTTTGCTAATGTTTTAAGTCCTAAAGTAATTGAAAAAATCAGAAACACAATCAAAAGTCCGAACGGTAAGCAGAATGCCGATTCGGATTTTTTAATACAAAAAATGAAATCGCAATTAAACTTATTAAAACTGAAAGGAGAGAAAAGATATGAAATTTAAAAACTATCAAGAATACATGGATTTAAGGAACAAAATGCTTGAAGAGGCAAATAACCTGCTTGCAGAGGGCAAAATAGATGAATGCAATGCAAAGCAGGAAGAAATCAAGCAACTTGACAATGAGTGGGATAACTATGCAAAAGCACAGGCCAACTTGAATGCGCTTAACGACGCTAAACCTCCGGTTAATGTATTAAAGAATGGAGTAATTGATACTATTAATGCTAATATCGACAATGATATTTACAACACTGACGAGTACAAGAAAGCATTTATGAACTATGTTGTTAAAGGTGAAGATATTCCGGCACAATTCAGAAATGCAGATGCCAATACTAAAACTTCTGATGTTGGAGAAGTAATTCCTACAACCACATTACAGAAGATTATTGAAAAGATAGAAGCTACCGGTATGATTTTACCACTGGTGACCAGAACTGCTTATAAAGGTGGCGTAACTCTTCCTACATCTAATGTTAAGCCAGTAGCTACATGGGTAGCAGAGGGCGCAGGTTCTGACAAACAGAAAAAGACTACCGGCTCCATTACTTTTGGATACTACAAATTAAGATGTGCAATTTCCGCCAGCTTAGAAGTAGATACAATGGCTTATCCGGTATTTGAAACTACATTTGTTAACAATGTAGTTGAGGCTATGGTTAAAGCATTGGAACAAGCGATTATAAGCGGAGATGGTAATGGTAAGCCTAAAGGAATTTTAGCTGAAACTGCTCCGGAAGGACAAAATATCAATATCGATGCCGATAAGGATTTCACCTATGGAACCCTTGTTGATGCAGAAGCTGCATTGCCTCTTGCTTATGAAAATGGCGCTGTATGGTTTATGACCAAAAAGACCTTTATGGCCTTTGTGGGTATGACTGATGAAAATGGACAGCCTATTGCTCGTGTTAATTACGGCATCGGAGGAAAACCTGAAAGAAGTCTATTAGGTAGACCGGTCATATTGAACGATTATATGGCCAGCGTTAATGCAACCCTCGACAAAGATACTGTTGTAGCCTTCTTGTTCAACCCGAAAGACTATATCCTCAATACCAACTTGAACATGACTATTAAGAGATATGAGGACAACGATACTGACGACCAAGTAACAAAAGCTGTCATGCTCGTTGACGGTAAAGTGGTTGACAAGAATAGCTTGGTAACAATCACCAAGAAAAAACCCACGACTTAATGGGGAAGGTTAATTCCTTCCCTTCCCTGTAAAAAAAGGGGGGAGATAATATGCTAAAAGATATCAAAGACGTATTAAGGGTAAGTGGTGATGATTTAGATACCGAAATTCAGGATTTAATTGATAGTGCGAAAGCAGATCTGGTCTTAAGCGGTGTTCATGCAGATAAGATTTCTGACACTGACCCATTAATTAAAAGAGCGGTGATTCTTTATTGTAAGGCCCATTTCGGCTATGATGACCCCAAAATCACAGAGCGTTTCCTTGAATCCTACAACAGCCTTAAGCATCACTTGACATTATCCATCGAGTACACTGGAGGTGGATGATGAGAGATTATCGGTATAAAATAACATTTTTACAGCGAAAGTTAGGCGAAGATGGAAAACCATTAAGAGATGAATCTGGAGAACTTCTTGATGAGTGGATTCCAGTTGAAGGCAAAACTAATATATGGGCGAGTATGGAACCTTTACTGGGGAATGAATATTTTACAGCATTAACTACTAATAGCAAGGTTGAAGTTAAGTTTAATATGCGTTATATTCCAGGCATTACAAATGACATGAGAATCCAACATGAGGATGAAATTCAACATGAGGATGAAATTTATGAAATATTATCGGTGGTTAATGTTAAAGGCCTTAACCGAGAGCTGCTATGCTATTGCAGGTTGGTGAAATAAATGGCTAAAATTAAATTCAAGGTTGAAGGCATGAATGAGCTGCAAAAAAGTATTAAAAAACTCGGAAAGGTTCCGCAAAAACACGTTACTGCATCAAGCAAAAAAGGCATGAGCATAGTCCTGAAGCAAGCCAGAGCCAATGCTCCATATGATACCGGAGCATTAAAAAGAGGCATAAAGCTTGTGGGCGAAAAAGCAAAGGTTAAAGGCAAAAAGGTCTACAGGATAGTCTTTGACCGGGCTATGAACGACATATTTCAAAAGAAAAACAAAGAGGGCAAGGTAACAGGCTATTATCCTGTATCTATGGAATATGGCTTTTACGACAAGAAAGGTGTTTATCATCAATCTTCTGCTAATACAGGATGGATAGTCGGATTCATTCATAGTGCTTTGAATGATAATACTCAAAAGGTGGCTCAAACCATAGTTGGCGAGATGAAGAAAAAAATCGATGATGAAATCAGAAAGGCGGGATTGCGATGATAGAGGCAGCATTGAGAGAAGCATTGGAAAACACAATTCCTGAATTTGCAGGAGAAATATACCCTACAAATGCACCTGAAAATGCAACCAAGCCTTATCTGGTTTATATGCGTATCACAACAAACAAAATTAAGACTTTGGAAGGGCTGACGGGTAAGGAATATTTAAGTTTCATGTTTAACGTCATGGCTCCAAAGTATTCCGATATGAAATCCTTGGTCGAAAAAGTTGAGGATTTTTTAATTTCGTTGCCAGGAACGCAGATAGGCAGCTACTACGTTGAAGACATTGACATAAACAACATCAGCGAACAATACGAATTTGAACTAAAAGTAAACCGCGGGATTATAGATTTTACAATTTATTTTGAGGAGGTATGATTATGGCTAAAAAATCACTTGGAACAAAACTGAAAATAGGGTCTGCATCACCTGTTACTGTGGCTGGCCTGACAAGTATCAACGGTCTTGAGTTGTCAGCTGACACCATTGACGTGACCACTCTTGACAGTGACAGCGGTTACAGGGATTTTATCGGCGGGTTCAAGGATGCCGGAGAAGTATCCCTGGAAGGTTATTTTGAACCCGAAGAAGGCAAAGGTCAGAAGGAACTGTACGACCTCTTTGAGAGCGGTGATGTAGAAGACTTTGTGATTGAGTTCCCAAATAATGCAAAATGGGAATTCAAAGGCGTGGTAACCGGACTTAGCACAGGAGCAAGCCTTGAGGACCCGCTGTCGTTCTCGGCAACTATAAAGGTTACAGGGAAACCAACGCTCACTATAACACCATAAGGCTAGATTAAGCATCTAGCCTTTTTATCTTTGAAAGGGGTGTGAAACATGAACGCAAAAGAAATGCACGAATTATTAAAGAATACTCTTTCACCAGAAGAATATATTGACCTTTTGAAATTAATGGTGGAAGATGTTGAAAAGATTGCGAGGAAAGGTTATGAAGTTTAAGTCTAAATTCAAACTTGAATTTGACATAGAAACGAATTCAGAAAATATGGAAGAAATTCTATACATTATTACAGATAACATCAGAAATGAACTTGAACAAAGGATAAAGGATAAAACGGAAATTACTTGCAATGCAGCAATAACCAAAATAGATATTTAGGAGGGTTGACAATGTATTATCCGATTCAATTAGACAAAATGCGCAATTTCCGCTATGGCATGAAAGCCATCAGCCTGATTGAAAAGAAGCTCGGTAAACCAATAGGGAAAATCGACCTTGAAAACCTCACCATGGAAGACGCAGCAGTGATGATTTGGGCTGGACTGGTCCATGAAGATAAGGACCTAACGCCTGAAAAAGTCATGGACTTAGTCGACGAATACTCTGACGTTCAGACGGTGCTCACGGCAATGGGAGAAGCTTTTCAGGGAGTATTCGGGAATTACGGAGAAAACGATGCGAAAAAAGAATACAGAGAAGAACAAGCAATAAAGTTTAAGAAAAGCTTAGATAAAATAGTTGAGGTATCTGAAGAAAAAAACAAGTAGAGGGTAGCGAACAAGAGTTTTCCGTCGAAGAAGCTCTTAAAACCGCTACCCTCATTGGCATATCTCCATTGGAATTCTGGGAACTCACACCTTACGAATTTTTTCTCAAAGTTGATGCTTATTCAAAAAAGAAAATTGAACACACAAAAGAACAAATAACAATAGCGTACTTAAATGCCTTGTGGACAATTCAATGGCTCGGGAAGCGACATAATCATCCAAGGCCATTGAAAGAGATATTGGACAGTATAGGCAAAGAGAAAAGAGAAATGACAGACGAGGAAATGTTTGAACGTGTTAAAGCACTTAATGCATTATTCGGCGGGGAGGTGAAAATAAGTGGCGAGAAGCAACTTCATAGTTAGAGGCGGTGCTGACTTTAGCGGCATAAAGAAAGAGTTAACAAAAACTCAAGCTCAACTACAGGGATTCCAAGCTAAAGTAAGCAGCATCATGAAAGGGATAGGCACGGTTTTGGGCAGCTTGGCCGTGGGAAAACTCATAAAAGACAGCACAAAAGCCGCCATGGGCGTTGAAAGTGCAATTGATAACATCAGCCGCAATATGGGTGAAGCTGCTTCTTCATTCCAGCAGTGGGTCAATGCTCAATCAAAAGCACTAGGTATGGCAAAGGCAGACGCCTATACTTATGGCTCAACTTTTAGCAATTTGCTAAGCAGTTTTCTGTCCAGCGCCGAGGAAACTGCCAACCAGACGCAGGATTTAATGAAGACAGCAGCTATAATTGCTTCAAAGACCGGCAGGACTTATGATGACGTTGCGAACAGAATCCGTTCCGGTATGCTGGGCTCCACCGAAGCGATAGAGGACCTCGGTGTATATGTCAACATATCAATGCTCGAAGCTACTGACGCCTTCAAAAAATTCGCAGGCAACAAGTCATGGAGTCAGCTAACCTTCCAACAGCAACAGCAAATAAGGCTGGCCGCTATAATGGAGCAGACCTACAAGCGATACGGAGATACCCTCGCCGATACCACACAGACAAGACAGGCTCAATTTTTGGCAAGCCTTAATAATATAAAACTTTCACTTGGGCAAGCATTTTTGCCCATTTATAATGCTGTTTTGCCTGCATTAACTGCATTAGCTGATAACATAGGACGAATAGTAGACCTATTTGCACAGTTTACCCAGGCTTTATTCGGCAAAACTACTACATCACAAACTAAGGCTACACAACAGCAAGCAGCAGCCGTATCTGATTTGGGAGATGCAACCGAAAAGGCTGGCAAACAAGCGAAAAATTCTGTTGCAGGCTTCGATGAGATACATCAACTTACAGAAGATAAGGGGAATGCAGCAGGTGCGGTGGCAGGCACAACGGTGTCTCCAACAACGGTGGCAACGGATGAAATAGTGGAAACTGAAGAACCAACTAAGATGCAGAAATTAGCAGAAAAAATTAAAACTGCATTTGAACCGGCAGCTACTGCTTTTGAAAGATTAAAAACAGCAGCTGAACCGGTGATTAACAATATTGGCCAGGGGTTAAGATGGTTTTATGACAATGTACTTGTACCTTTTGGTTCATGGGCTATCAGCGAAGCATTGCCGGCATGGCTAAATATGATAGCCACATCAATAGCTATACTAAATCCAATAATTGAAGCATTTAAGCCCTTGGCTATATGGCTCTGGGAAAACTTTTTACAACCCATTGCTAACTGGGTAGGAGATGCATATATAACATGGCTTAACA
>Ga0134099_1002823_pt1 | contig 13695 bp, 12 predicted proteins | sample 10_taG_2_FD_105482 | JGI IMG/M metagenome (GOLD analysis project Ga0134099, IMG submission 105482) | Switchgrass degrading microbial communities from high solid loading bioreactors in New Hampshire, USA - 10_41_5_180_A2 metaG | ecosystem: Engineered > Bioreactor > Semi-continuous > Anaerobic >...
CCTGCTTTCACGCCCGTCTCCCCGCCAACCTCCGCCCCAACGCCATCGCACCCAGCCCCAAGCCCCGCCACCTCAGCTCGCATCAGGCACTGTTTCACTTCCGCCTTCACGCCCAAGTCGAACCCTGCCTGCTCCGACCCTCAGGCGCGGGCCGACCCGAGTCGTCGGGCACCGATAGTCAGCCCGCGAAGTCCCCCGCCAGCGTTTCACAAGCCGCTCACTGCCGACTGTGGCGCCCTTACCCCCCGCACGCCCCCCTCCATGCACCCGCGTGCCGAAGCGCCAACCCCGGCAGCCCAGCTGGAAACCGGCACTCTTCCACTTGCGCCTCACTGACCAAGTCGAAAACCGCCGGTTCGTCTCCGCTGCCGCCCGGGTCTGCCGGACATGCGGCGACGCAGCGCCGGACAGTGAAGAACCCCGTGGGCCACGGCAACCCACGGGGTTCTTCGGCAACTGCGGGGCAACAGGGTGCACACGGTTACTCGGCGTCCTGCGCCGCGCCGCCGGCGTCGTCGAACAGCGACTCCGCGACCCGGATCAGGGTCTCCGGGCTCAGGGCACCGAAGACGTTGATGCGGGTGATCTGGCCGTCGTCCTCCGAGACCCAGACCTCAAGCTGGTTCTCGTAGCCGACGATCTCGGGCAGCAGCCCGAGCCTGGACCGCCGCTCGTTCTCCTCATCCGCCCGGGCGAGCGGCACGTCCTGCCGCAGGAAGGCCGGGTGTCCCGCCACTTCAAGCCGCTCCGTGCCGGGGGGCATGTCAACGCCCTGCAGCGCCACGAGGAGCGACTGGATGATGCTGAGTCTCTGTCCGTCATCGGCCCGGAAAGACTGGGTGACGAAGAAGTACGCTTCGTCCTCGACGACCTTCCACCCCTCGTCGGGGTAGTGCCCCCAGGAGTAGGCCCCGATGGGTTCATGAACCACCTCAAACCCCTCGGGGAGCCACTGCGGCGTGCGAATCGGGAAGGGTGCGATCCCGGCCGTCTCCTCCGGCGAGAAGAACTCGGTGTCGGGCCCTTGTGCGAGCCAGCCGCGGAACCCTTCGCGCAGCCACTCCTCCCGGCTCATGTTGAGCACCCTGACGGGGATGCCGAAGATCATCTCAGCCACGCCGGCCAGGGAGAAGTGGCCGGTGCTCACGAGCGACAGGCACACCGCCGCGGCTGCGGCAGCAACACACTTCCACAGGACTTCCCTCCACTGCAGGGAGGCCCGCCGTTCCTCCCACGCGGCCCGGGTACGCTCCCGCAAATCGGTCGAGACCGCCGGGGCGCCCGGCAGGACATCCCCATATGTCAGCGAACGCAGGTGCCGGTCAAGATGGGTATCCGACCACTTCGCCTCGCTCACGGCTCAACCCCCCATGCTTCCAGTTGCTGACGAAGTAGCTGCCGGGCCCGGTGCAGCCGGCTGTGCACGGTGCCCACCCGCACTCCGGTGATGCGGGCGATTTCCGGTGCGCCAAGCCCTTCGAAGTAGTGGAGCACGACTGTCTCGCGGAAGCCGTCGGGCAGCGTGCGGACCGCTCTGGCCACAGCCTGGCTGACGTCAGCCCTGACGGCTTCGGCAGCGGGATCCCCGATCGGCGCTTGCCCGACCTCCGCCAGCCCTTCCAGCCCGGAACCATCCCGGATGCGCCGCCACCACCACGAGCGCCTGAGGTCGCGGCAGGCGTTCACCGTGACCTGCAGGAGCCACGGCCGTACCTTCGCAGGATCCTGCAGCCGGTCGGCATGGCGGTACGCCTTGATGAACACCTCCTGGAACACGTCCTCCGCCTGGGTGCGGTTCAGCAGGCTGGCGTAGGCCAGGCGCAGGACGGCCTCGCCGTGCAGATCGATCCAGGCCTCGACCGTCTCGTCGCGCGTGTGCGCCTCCGCAGTGCGCCGGCACCTCGCATCGCCCCGGGCGTGGTCGCCTGTCCATCCCGCCACGCCGACATCGCCCGTCCGCTCGGCGGCATGGCGGGTGCCACGGACACCGCTCACGCGGATCGAGCCTCCGGCTGCGCCTGCAGACTCCACGACATCACCCCCCGGTTGTGTGTTCACCTATGTAACGATGCCGGGGCCGCGTCGCTTCCCGTCACGCACGAAAACGGTTCGGGGGATGCGGCGTCGGAGGCTCGGTGCGTTCCACCCCGGCAACGCCGGGGCGGCCGCACGACAAGCCGCCCAAGAAAGAAGGGCCGGAAATCCCGGCCCCGATCGTGCGAGACTCACCCGCGCCAGTGGCGCCGCAGGTCGTGGAACTCCCCGTCCAGCCCCTCGAGGATCTGGAGGGACACCTCCTTCACCCGCCCGTCTGCGATGAGGAACGCGCCGACGTCCGTCGGCCCGTCCAGCGAGATGATGAGCCGGATGGCGTCGGGGTAGTGGACGGCCTGCTCGATGTCGTTCCCCGACGGCACCGCCGGCGCCCGGGGGTGGGAGTGATAGATCCCCAGCAGCTCCTCGCCCCGCTCCCTGATCAGCTGCAGGGCCTCCTCCTGCTGTTCCGGGTCCACCTCGTAGAAGATCGTGCTCCGTTTGGCGTTGTCCGTTGCGAAGACGGTGGTGACCACGCCGTTCCGCCCGGCCAGGATCCCACAGGCCTCCAGCGGCTTCTCCTCCAGGCAGTGCTCCAGCACCTGCTGAAGCAACCGCCGCCCGATGATCAGCCAGCGCTGCGCGCTCACCGTACCCGTCCCCCCTCCCCCGCAAGCTGTGCGCCTCAGCTGCCTGCCATCCGCACGGCGCGCCGCAGATCGTACCACTCGCCGTCGTAATGACGCGCGACGATGATGCGGTGCTCCGACACCTGCCCGTCTACGATGCGCCAGGCGCGCGCCCTTGGCCGCCGGCCCTTCAGCGAGATGATGATGTAGAAGGCCTCGGGCCACGTGGCTTGCACGATGTCGGTCTGCGAGGGAACCGGATCGCTGGTCACGTGGGAATGGTAGATCGCCGCAATCTCCCGGCCCTTGCGCTCCGCCTCCTCGGCCGCGGCCAGCAGCTGGTAGTCGTCCACCCGGTACAGGACGGGGCTGCGCGCCTGGTTGTCGGTGGCGTACCCGGCCAGCACATGGCCGGCCGCGCCCACCAGCAGACCGCAGGCCTCCAGCGGCTTCTCCTCACAGCAGTGGTTGATCATCCGGCGATAGATGTTTTCCGGGATGAGAATCCGGCGTTGCTGGTGGGCCAGGGGCCGCTCCTCGCGCCGGTTTCGCCTCCACCAGAGCACAAATCCGCCTCCTTCAGCTGCCGCAGCCGCAGGTTCAGGGCGACACCAGCCCGCGCCGCTGCAGCATGTCCTCGAGGTCGCCGGGGCGCCGCTTGAACTCCGTCCGGCGGTTCTGGTCGATGATCCGCCGCGCGACGCCGGCGTCCACGGGCAGGTCGGGATCCGCGAGGATGGCCTCCACCGCCTCGTCCGCCACCGTCAGGGTGGTGCGCAGGCAGGGAGCCTTCAGGTGCCGCTCCAGCAGCCAGACCAGGAAACGGTCGGCGTCGGCGTAGCTGAACCCCAGCTCCCCCTCATCGGTCTGGCCCGGCCAGAGCCCCGCGGTCGGCACCCGGTGCACCAGGTCATCGGGCAGCCCGGCGGCGGCCGCCAGCGCCCGGACCTCCCCCTTGGTGCAGTCCTTGATCGGCTGGCGGTCGGACATGCCGTCGCCCCGGATGGAGAAGTAGCCGAGGAAGTACTCGACGCCGTTGCCCGTGCCCATCATCAGGCCACGGAAGGTGTCGGCGAAGAAACCGGCCGTCATGATGCGCAGGGTCGGCTTCAGGTTGTGGATGGCCCACTGCAGCCGCTCCTCGTCCAGCGGGATGCCGGCCTTTTCGGCCATCTCGCGGGCGGCCGCGGAGAAGAGGGCCACCGCCTGCTGCCAGAGGTCGCTCAGGTTCACGGTCACCGCAGGGATGCCCAGGTGCTCTGCCACCCGCCGGGCATCCAGGACGTCCTGGAGGCGCTCCCCCTTCAGCTCCTCCTCGGTGGAGCAGGGCAGGATGAGGCCGAGCGTCGCCTCCGGGGCCGCCTGCTTGCTGATCGCGGCCACCGAGGCGGAGTCGACGCCGCCGGAGATGCTGTTGATCAGTGTCCGGATGCCGGACCGGGCCATGTACTCCCGCTCCAGGGCGGCCCGCTCGGCCAGGGACAACGTACGGTGCTTCTGTGTCATGCTTTGTCCCCCAATCGGTTCTGAGTCAGGAAGCTCTGCACCACCTGAATATAGTACGCCACGCCCACCGCAATGCACGATTCATCAACCATCAGGCGGGAGGTGTGCAGGCCGTGGGGCGCCGTGTCGCCGGGCGACCGGGCGCCGAGCCGGGCGAACGTGCCCGGGACGCGCTCCAGGTAGTAGGCGAAGTCCTCGCCGCCCATCGACGGCTCCATCACGCCGACCTTCTCCTCCCCCAGGACCAGGGCGGCCGCCCGGCGGCCGATGTCCGTCGCGTCGGGATGGTTCACCAGCACGGGGTAGCCCCGCTCGTACTCCATGCGATAGGTGGCCCCGGCGGCCTCGCACACGCCGCGGATGACCGCCTCGATCCGCTCGGGCATCCGGCGGCGCAGCGCCTCGTCCATCGTGCGCACGGTGCCGACCAGGCGCACCTCGTCCGGGATGATGTTATGGGCGCTGCCGCCCTGGATCATGCCGATCGTGATCACCGCCGGCTGGAACGGGTCGACGTTGCGGGCGACCACCTGCTGCAGCAGCGTGACGATCTGGGCGGTGGTGACGACCGGGTCCACCGTCTGGTGGGGCCAGGCGCCGTGCCCGCCCTGGCCGATCACCGTCACCCGCAGCTCATCCGGCGCCGCCATCACCGGCCCGGATGCGAAGGCCATGCGGCCGGCCTCCAGGTACGGGTCGATGTGGAGGCCGAAGATGGCGTCGACTTTCGGCTGGTCCAGCACGCCGTCGCGGATCATCAGCGAGGCGCCCCCGGGGTTCCTCTCCTCGCCCGGCTGGAAGATGAGCACGACCGTGCCGGGCAGGTCGTCCCGGATGGACTGCAGGGCCTTGGCGGTGGCGAGGAGGATCGCCGTGTGCACGTCGTGCCCGCAGGCGTGCATCACGCCGGGGCGCTCGGACGCAAAGGGCAGGCCGGTCTCCTCCTGGATTGGCAAAGCGTCGATGTCGGCGCGCAGGGCGACGACGGGACTCGGCCGCGAGCCTTCGATGACCGCGTGCAGCCCCGTGCCCCCGGCGAGATGCGACCGGAACGAATAGCCCAGGTCCTGCAGCTGATCCGCCAGGTACCAGTGCGTGTCGTGCTCGGCGAACGACAGCTCCGGGTTGCGGTGGATGTGCCGCCGGACCTCGATGCCGTAGGCGTGGACCGACCGGGCCAGTTCCCACACCTGCTCCTTGCTCAACATGTCCTCAGACCTCCTCCCATGCCCTTATCCTATGGGAAGTACATCGTCCGGGGGGCAATCCCCTGCTGCCCGTGCGCATTTCTGGTAGTCTTCCCCCGCCTGCGGCCCCCCTGGGAAGACGTGCGCCGCCCCGGCCCGGTGCCCGGGCTGCGTGCGACCACCCCGGCGCCGGGGGGACGCACATACAGAAGGGGCACCCTTGCGGGTGCCCCTACTCGGGTCTACAGACTCACCTTGCCCCGGCTGGCCCAGCGCATCAGCAGGTTGCCGATGAGGACCAGGATCAGGATCAGCACCGACAGCACAGCGGCGGACTGAGGTGAGGCGTACGAACTCAGGTGGAACAGGTGGTAGCCCACCGGCGTCGCACGGCTGCTGTACAGCATGACCGACATCGTCAACTCGTAGAACGACGGCATGAACACCAGGAACCAGCCGCCGATGAGCGACGGGCCGATCAACGGAATCGTGACGTCCTTGAACACCCGGCCCCACCCGGCGCCGCTTGAGAGCGCCGCCTCCTCCAGGGACGGGTGCACCTGCTCCAGGGCGGCTGCGGCCTGACGCACGGCGTACGAGAGGTGTCGCACGAAGTAGGCGACCGCCAGGATCCAGAACGTGCCGTAGAGGTTCAGGCCGTACTTGCCCGAGAAGGCGATGATCAGGCCCAGCGCCAGCACGATGCCCGGCGTGGCGTTGCAGAATGTCGCCAGGAAGTCCGGGATGGTGCGCAGGCGCATCCGGGTCTTCACCTTCAGGTAGGCGATGAGCAGACCGACCAGCAGGCCGCCCGTGGCTGCGATTAGCGAGGCGTAGAGCGATGTGCGCAGCGTGCGCCACGTGTCGTCGTCCGCCAGGACCGACCGCCACACATCGAGGGTCAGGTTGTCGAATGCGAACCCCCTGCCCATGGTCTTCACCAGGCTGGTCATCACCAGGGCCGCGACCGGCAGGACGGCGAAGATGAGGCAGACAATGGTGAACACCGCCACCATCGGCCACTTCCAGCCGCCCAGCTCCACGAGGGTGGGCCGGGTCGACTTGCCGCCCAGCGTGAAGTACTCCCGTTTGGCCAGGTACCAGTTGGAGAACCAGAGGACGATCGTCGACAGGGCCAGCAGCACCACCGCCAGGGCCGTCGCCTCGTGCATGGCATCGGGCGTGCCCACGTAAACGTAGCTGATGATGCGGGTGGTCACCACCTGGATGCGGGCCTGGCCGCCGATCAGGGACGGGATGCCGAAGGCCGACGCCACGGAGACGAACACCAGCAGGGCACCGGCTGCGATCGCGGGCGCCGTGAGCGGGATGGTGATGTCGCGCAGCACCCGCATGGGGCCGGCGCCGGAGATGCGGGCCGCCTCCTCCAGGGACGGGTCCATCTTCTCCAGGGCCCGGCTGATGGACAGGAACGAGAACGGGAAGTAGAAGAGCGTCAGCACCCAGACCATGCCGGCCATCGTGTAGATGTCGATCGGCCCCTGCTGGATGCCCGGGAAGATCGCCCGGATCCACTGGTTGAGGTAGCCGATGCGCGGGTTGGCCAGGTACCCCCACGCGATCGCGCCGACAAACGGCGGGACCATGTACGGCGTGATGATCAGCGTGCGGAAGACGCCCTTGAAGGGCAGGTCGGTGCGGCCCACGAGCCAGGCCAGCGGGAAGGAGATCGCTGTGCCGAACAGCATCGTAAGCCCCGAGGCCTTCACCGTGTTCCACACGGCCGCCAGGTTCGACTTGTTGGCGTAGACCTCGCGGAAGTTGCTGATGCTGAACTCGCCGTGGGCGACGAAAGCGTTGATCACCAGGAGGATTATGGGAAATATGCCGAAGACAAGGAGCACGGCCACCGCCAGGGCGATGGCCACGCTCTTCGTGTCAAACCTGAACCGCATGCTCTACTTCCCCATGATCTCGACAAACTTGTCCTTGATCTCACCGGTGCGCGGCGCGAGGTCCTCCCAGTCCACCTTCATGGCCGTGGGAGCGAACTCCGCCAGCGGCTTGGCGCCCTTCGGCGACTCGACGTCCGTGCGCACGGAGTGCATCCAGCCGGTCACGATGGCCTTCTGGCCCTCAGGGGAGAGCCACCAGTCGACGACGGCCTTGGCCGCCTCGGGGTTCTTGGTGGTCTTCAGGATGCCGATGGGCGACGGGACGATGATGACGCCGTCCTCGGGATAGACGACCTCGACGGGCTCGCCGCGGTCCTTCACCTTCAGCAGGTTCTCCTCGAGGATGACCGCCACGGGGAACTCGCCGGTGACCAGCTTGGTCTCCACGGAGGAGTTGCCGCCGCCGATGACCGCGCCGTTGTCACGAAGCTGCTCGAAGTACTCCCAGCCGTACTTCTCGGAGAGGGCGTAGGTCGAATCCAGCGCCGTGCCCGACAGCGTCGGATCGACGATGACGACCTGGTCCTTCCACTTGGGATCGGTCAGCTCGCGGAAGGTCTTGGGGGCCTCCTCGGGCTTCAGCAGGTTGGTGTTATACCCGATGACCACGTTGGAGATGCGCACGCCGGAGTAGGTGTAGTCCTTGGTGTCCTTATCCACCGCAACGGCGTCGAAGTTCACGGACTTGTACGGGAGGAGCAGGTCCTGACCCTTCAGGTAGATGTAATACGAGGGATCAGCGACCATCAGCAGGTCGGCGCCGATCTTGCCGGCCTCGATCTCGGCGGCCATCTTCGCCGTCACCTGCTCGGTACCGCCCTGGAACCACTCAACCTTCAGGTTCGGGAAGGCCTTCTCCAGCTCAGGCGAGACCAGGTCGATGATGTCGGGGTAGATGGAGGTGTAGATCATGATCGACCCGGACGGGCCCGACTCGCCGGAGGGCTGCTCGGACCCGGAGCCGGACGTGGAGCCCGAGGTGGTCTCAGACGAGGAGCCGCTGGAACCCGTGCCTGTCCCGGTGCCGGAGCTGCTGCCGCCGCAGGCGGCGAGGAAGACCGACAGAGCCAGAAGGAGTGAGAGCAGAACCGCGATCCGTTTCATGTCAGAACCCCCTCATGGTGTTGGATCCGGAACTAAAGCGGGAACGCAAAAGCGTGCTTGATCTGGAGAACGACCGGTTCACCCTCTGCAAACAGCCCGTCCAGCGGGCTCCCCGTAACCCGGACCTCACCTCCGCTCGTCTGCACGAAGTAGTCGATCTGGTCGCCCAGGTAGTAACGCCGCAGCACGGTCCCCCTCACCGTGCCCATCCCGCTGCCCTCGCGCCCGATCACGATGTGCTCGGGGCGGATGGCGGCCAGTACCCGCTTGTGGTCGCCGGCCGGCAGGTCCACCTTCAGCAGCAGGTCGTCGCCGACCCGGATGGTGCCGTCGGCGGACTCCACCGTCGCTTCGAGGAAGTTGACCAGGCCCACGAAGTCGGCCACGAAACGGCTCTTGGGCCGGTCGTAGATCTCGGCGGGCGGCGCCACCTGCTCGATGACGCCCTTGTTCATGACGATGATCCGGTCGGACATCGCCATGGCTTCCGCCTGGTCGTGGGTCACGTAGACGACCGTGATGCCCAGGCGGCGCTGAATCTCCTTCAGCTCGAACCGCATGGCCTCACGGAGCTTGGCATCGAGGTTGGACAGGGGCTCATCCAGCAGCAGCATCTTCGGCTCCGCCACCACCGCCCGGGCGAGGGCGACGCGCTGCTGCTGGCCGCCCGAGAGCTGGCTGGGCATGCGCTTCTCGAGCCCCTGCAGGTGGACGATTTCCAGCGCGCGCATCACCCGCTCCTGGATTTCCTGCCGGGGTACCCGGCGGATGCGCAGCGGGTAGGCGACGTTATCAAAGACGTTCATGTGGGGCCAGACGGCGTACGACTGGAACACCATGCCGATGTTCCGCTTCTCCGGTGGCACGTGGACCGTCGGGCTGCTGACCAGGGTGTCGCCCAGGTACACCTCGCCGTCGGTCACCTTCTCGAAGCCGGCCAGGATGCGCAGCATGGTCGTCTTGCCGCAGCCTGACGGGCCCAGAAGGGTGAGGAACTCACCGTCGGAGACGGTGGCGGAGAATCCGGGGATGACTGTCACATCGCCGAAACGTTTTACAACGTTGTGAAAGCGAATATGTGCCATGATGTGCCCCCATTATGCGTCTGTTGTTCTTGTGGACCGCCTCATTGGATTTGCTTCCGGTGCCGATACTCCTCCCGGTGAACGCGAAATGGCACGTTTTCGCTGTCCTCACACTAGTCGCGACAAAGACCTGCCGGCAAGCAGCAGGCCATGGTCGCAGACCAAGACTTAGTTTTCCTTCTTGGCCTCTTCTTTCTTCACGAACGAGCCCTTGGCTCCGCAGGCGCACTTCTGCGGCTTACAGCGCCCTTCCCGCTCAGCGCCGCACTGGGTGCACACGAAGACTGCCAAGTTGCGGTTCCCTCCTCCCTGCGTGTCTTCAGTCTTAGCCTAACACCTCAGGAGGAATCGTGCGATGGTGAAAAAGATCTATGTTTGCACCTGCGGATGTCGGGTGGCGGCCCGAATTCCGTCGATCAGCACCCGGGCCACTTCCGGTCGCGTGAACTCGGACGGCGGCGCCTCGCCCTGCCGGAGCATCTCCCGCACGCGGGTGCCCGACAGCGCAACCCGCTGTTCGGGCCCGTGCGGGCACGTCTTGGGCGAGGCCATGCCCGCGCAGGCGCGGCAGTAGAAAGTGTGCTCGAAAAACAGCGGCGTGATGCCCAGTTCGGCCGGATCCAGCCGCTCGAAGATGCGCTGGGCGTCGTACGGGCCGTAGAAGTTGCCGACGCCGGCGTGGTCGCGGCCGACGATGAAGTGCGTGCAGCCGTAGTTCTTCCGGCAGATGGCGTGCCAGACGGCCTCGCGGGGGCCGGCGTAGCGCATCGCGGCGGGGAAGACGGCCAGCAGGGTGCGCTCCCGCGGGAAGTACCCTTCGAGGATGGCCTCGTAGGCCCGCATGCGCACCTCCGCCGGCAGGTCGTCGGACTTGGTCTCGCCCACCAGCGGGTGGAGCAGGAGCCCGTCGCAGATCTCGAGGGCGCACTTCTGGATGTACTCGTGCGCCCGGTGGACCGGGTTGCGGGTCTGGAAGCCGACGACGGTCCGCCATCCCCGCCGGGCGAACTCCGCCCGGGTTTCGGCGGGCGACAGGCGGTACTCCGGGAACGGCGAGGGCGGGCGGTCGACCAGCCAGACGTCGCCGCCCAGGTACACCCCGCCCTGGCGGAGGAGCCGCTGCACCCCGGGGTGCCGTTCGTCAGCGGTGCCGTAGCAGCGCACGGCCTCCTCCTCCCGGTCATAGATGAAGCGCTCCGCAACCTCCATCAGCGCCACGAGTCGCCCCGCGGGATCCTCCAGGGCGATCTCGTCCCCCTCGCGGATGGACTCCGCCTTCTCCCGGCTCACCGCCAGGGTCACCGGCAGGGTCCAGAGCAGGCCGCCCGCCAGCCGCATGTCCTTGAGCACGCCGCGGTAGTCGGCGCTGCCCATGAAGCCGGTGAGCGGCGACAGCGCACCGTCGCCGATCATCTCCAGGTCGGCGGCCTCCCGGGCGTCCAGCCGCACCCGCCGGAGCCTCCCGGCCCGCTCCCGCGCCTTCTCCCGGGCCGGGCCCCGCAGCCACCGGTCCACCAGGCGGCCGCCGTGGGGGGCAATCTGTTCGGCCACGTCCGCTCCCCCCTCTACTGGTGCAGCCCGCACTCGGTCTTGGCGAAGCCCGACCAGCGGCCGGCCCGCGGGTCCTCGCCCGGCCGCACCGCCCGGGTGCAGTGCGTGCAGCCGATGGAGGGATACCCCCGGTCGTGCAGCGGGTTGTACGGCACGTTGTTCTCGAGGATGTACTTCCAGACGTCGGCGTCCTTCCACGCCACCAGCGGGTTGATCTTCACCAGGCCGAACTTGCGGTCCCACTCCACCACCTGCGCGCCCGCCCGCGTGGGCGACTGCTCCCGGCGGATGCCGGTGATCCAGGCCTTCAGCCCTTGCAGCACCCCGGTCAGCGGCTGCACCTTGCGCAGGTTGCAGCAGAGGTCAGGGTCGCGGCGCCAGAGCTCATCCCCGTACTGCGCCGCCTGCTCCTCGGGGGTGAGGGGCGGCAGCACCTGCCGGATGCGCAGGGGGTAGGCCGCACGCACGGCCTCGATAGTCTGGTAGGTCTCGGGGAAGAGGAAACCGGTGTCAAGGTAGAAGGCCTGCGCCTCCGGGGCCACCTGGCTGATCATGTGGGCGAGGGCCACGTCCTCGGCCCCGAAGGAGCAGGCGAAGGCGATCTCGTCGTGCGCGAACTGTTCGTAAGCCCAGCGAAGCGCCGCCACGGGTCCCCGCCCCTCCAGGGCAGCGGCCTCGGCGGCGATCTCCTGCGGGCCCCATTGCTTCTTGGCCATCGGCTCAGTCGGCCTCCTTTGCGGTGGGGTTCCATCCCCCACCCTATGCCGATCCGGCCGATGGGTGATGGCTTACCGGCGGACCGCGGTCCCGGCCGCCGCCCGCTGGCGGGGCAGGGCCCACACCAGGGCGACGACGGCAAGCACACCCCCGATGATGCCGTAGATCCCGAACACCGACGGGAAGGCGGGCGCCCCGGGGAAGGCGGCGGCGATCAGCAGGCTGGAGCCGAGGCTCTGGAACGACAGGATGGTGGTCCGCTGTGCGGAGGGGATCGCCTCGTTGATGCGGGCGCAGAGCAGCGGGCAGACCAGGCCGTCGATGCCTTCGTACAGGATCAGGACGGCCCCGCCGCCGGCCGTCCGGGCGAGGCCCGCCAGCATGACGAAGGCAGCCTGGCCCAGCGGCCCCCATCGCAGCCACCGGGCGGCCGCGTTCCCGCTCAGCCGCTCGGCAAACCACCCGCCTGCGGCGCCGAGCAGCCGGCCCGCGCTGAAGACCACCCCGGCCCCGAGCATGGTGAGGCCCAGGGCAGGCAGGTAGACCTGACCGAACTGGTTGGCCATGGACGCGACGGCCTCATAAACCCATGCAAAGGCGATCATGGCCAGCAGGCCCGGCTGGCGGCGCAGGTAGGCCAGTGCGGCCGCCGTGTGGGCCCAGGGGCTGTTGCGGCGCCCGGAGGCGGCAGGGGCTTGCGCCGGGGCGTTCGGTGCGGTGTTGGCGGCCGGGGCTCCCGGCGCAGCGGCGCCCGAAGCGAGTTCGGCACTCGTCGCCCGTGCAGGCTCCGTCATCGTCCAGACGACGGCGGCGGCCAGGAGGGTCATCGCACCGTGGGCGAAGAACGGCGCCACGGGGTGGCGCTCGGCGAGCCACCCGGCGATGACCGGCGCCACGGCCAGGGTGATCATCTGCAGGGCCGACGCCCGGGCGATGGCGCGGCGGGCGAAGTCCTCGCCGCCGGTGGTCACGGCCGTCTCGTACAGGAGGGCGGTGTCGGCGCCGGAAAGGAAGGTCAGGCTCAGCCCCGTCAGGCCCAGCAGCAGGCAGGCGGTCAGCGTGCTGTTGATCAGGGCGTAGCCGAAGAACGACGCGGCGCTGAGCACGAGGCCGATCAGCATCGATCGGCGCCGCCCCAGCAGGTCGGCCACGATGCCGGTGGGCACCTCGCCCACCAGGATCGCCAGGTGGAAGGCGGACTCGGCCCAGCCGGGGTTGCCGCCCCGGGAGGCCACGAAGACGAACCAGGTGGTCCAGGTGAACGTCAGGTTGGAAAGCACCGTGTAGGCGTAATAGCGCTGCAGGTTTCTGCGCATGATGGATCTCCTTCCCGCAAAATGCACGCGAAAAAGGCGTCACCGGACTCGCCGGCGACGCCTCTCCGTGCAAGCGGGAAAGGGTGCGCCCGGCTGAGCCCGACCCCGAAAAGGGCATAGTCCCCCCTGGGACCGGTCTCAGCAGGCTCCCTTGAAGCTCGGCTGGAAGGCGCGGGCGAAGCCATTGGCGCTATAGATGGTCTGCATCGACTCCGCCCTCCCTTCAGCAACGTTCGTCGTCACGCCCCAGAAAGTAGCACAAGCGGGGGCTTCCCGTCAAGCACCCGCCTGAGGGAAGCCCCATAGCGCCCGCTCTGCGCCTGCCCAGCGGAGCCCCCGCCGTGGCGAAGCTACACCTGGATGTCAGCCCACAGGGCGCTGGAGAGGTAGCGCTCGCCGGTGTCGGGGAGCACGACCACAATGGTCTTGCCCGCATTCTCCGGCCGGCGGGCCACCTGCAGCGCAGCGAAGGCGGCTGCGCCGGAGGAGATGCCGACCAGGAGGCCCTCCTCCCGGGCGAGCCGGCGGGCCGTGGCGATGGCGTCCTCGCTGGGCACCGTGATCACCTCATCGATGATCTCGGTGTTCAGGTTCTTCGGGATGAACCCGGCGCCGATGCCCTGGATCTTGTGCGGACCGGGCTTGCCGCC
>Ga0134099_1002830_pt1 | contig 13674 bp, 9 predicted proteins | sample 10_taG_2_FD_105482 | JGI IMG/M metagenome (GOLD analysis project Ga0134099, IMG submission 105482) | Switchgrass degrading microbial communities from high solid loading bioreactors in New Hampshire, USA - 10_41_5_180_A2 metaG | ecosystem: Engineered > Bioreactor > Semi-continuous > Anaerobic >...
GAGGCCAGTGCGCCGGTGCCCTTCACGTAGACCCAGTTCTGCCCCTCCGCCAGCGTACCCTCCATGGTGTACCGCCCGTTCTCATCGGTTGCGACGGTGACCTGTGCCTCACCGTTGATCACCAGCGATACCGGCATCCCCGCCGGAGCGGTGCCGGTCACGGTCAGCCTGTCGGATTCCACCCCGGCGGGCAGGTCCGGCAGCGCCGGCGCCTCCACCCGGGGCACCAGCGCCGCGAAAGTGGTGAAGTGGCCCACCTGTACGGTGACCGTGTGCGCCGCGGGGTCGACCTCGCCGCCCAGTTCCACCCAGACGTTCTGGCGTGGGTCGAAGTAGAAGATCCGCAGTTCGGCGGGGTTGGAGACCACCGCGGGATCGTAGGCAAAGGTGATCGTCGCCGTCACCTGCGAAACCGGGGTGCCGTCGGCCTGGCGGGTGAGCTCGCCGTCGCCCGTGCCGGCAATCTCGGCAACCCCCTCAACCAGCTTGACGGCGTCGGTGTTCGCAGTGGGGGAGAGCACCTGCAGGCGGAGCGGCTCGGCGGTCGAACCGCCGGGCAGGCTGACCAGGAAGTTGAGCATCCTCGCCTCGGCCGGCTCACCTGCACCCACCTCCCGGCTCATGGGGGAGATGCCTCCCTCCGGGACCTCCGCGTCGGACTCTCCTGCGGGCGGCTCCGGGGTGGCGGGCTCCGCGGGCTCAGCAGGCTTCCTGGGCTTGGACGACCCGCCGCCAGAGTGCCCGCCGGACCGCGGCTTCACCTGCACCGTCACCGTGGCCGGTTCCGAGTCAGCGGTGCCGTCGTTGGCCCTGAAGGTGAAGCGGTCCTCGCCGTCCCGGCGGCTGGAGTACGTGAAGGAACCGTCGGGGTTCATCGTCAGCGCCCCCAGCCTGGGCCCGTCGACCACCCTGTAGGCCAGTGGGTCACCGTCCACATCGGTGGCCGTCACGGTTCCGGTGAGGGTGGAACCCACGGTCACCGACAGGCTCTGGCCCTCGGCGACCGGGGCGTCGTTGACCGGCGTGACCGGGATGATGACCATGGTCGGAGCGGTTGAGCGCTTCGGATCGGGTGCGTTGTCCGTCGTTCCGTTGTCTGCGATGGTGTAGGTGAAGCTGGCCGTGCCGTTGAAGTCGGTCGCCAGTGCGAAGACCACATCCGTGTCCAGGATGGCGACGGTGCCGCCCACCGCGTCGCCCACCGAGACGATCGTCAGTTCCTGTCCGCTCTCATTGGCCGGGCCTGGCCTGTCGTTGGCCATCAGCGTGGGGAAGGGGATCACCACGGGTCCGGAATCCTCGTCCACCGCCGCCAGCGTGTCCGGGGTGCCCACGGGCTCATCGTTCACCTCGGTGACCGTGATCGCCGCCGTCGCGGGTGCGCCGAGTCCCTGACCGCTGGCATCGAGGGCGCCCCTCACCGTGAAGGTGAAGCTACCTCCGGACGGACTGTTCAGGTCAGGCGCCGGGGTGAACTTCAGCCCTTTGGCCGCTTCGGCCGCCGGGATCAACTGCCCGTCGGCGATGGGGGTGGTCCCGTCATCCAGGTAGAGGGTGCCGCCGGTGATACCGGTGATCTGGAAGAAGGGCACCTCGAACTCGTCGTTGGGGTTACGGCTGATTACCAGGCCGCGGGTGGACTGGGTGTCTTCAAGAGTCTCCGTCCGGGTGATCTGAGGTTCGCCCGGAAGCAGGTTCAGCGCGGACGCTGGAGTGAAGTTGCTTACCTTCTGTTCCTCGCCCAGTGCAGACGTGCCGCCTTCGCCCGGGGTGACGGCGATGATGGTCAGCAACTCGTCGTCCTCGTTCGGGCCGGGGCTGTCACGGACGGTGATGTCACCCGCGGGCGTGAAGTCAGGGGCGGTGTCACCGGCAGCCGTGGCGGTTTCGTTACGGCCCCAGGGGCCAAGAACGAGCAGGCAGACCAGGAGGCAGTGTAACCGGGACCGCAGCCTTCGGTGTGTCTTCATGCGCGTCTGTGTACCCCCGTCTATGCGTAGTGTGTCTGCAGAAGGAGTCGGCCGGAACAAGCCAGGGGAATCAGCCATCCCGATGGGCGCCGCGGCATCTCCCTTGTGCGTCTGCTGTGCTGCGCGTATCCCCCTTGTGAAACAACAACGAAGCTGCCACCACAGTGAAGCCGAAGGCATCTCTCCGTTGGGCACAACGCAATCCGGAAACAGCCGGAATTCCAGACCAACGGACATACCTTCGGCCGCTGCGGTGGCAGCCTTCCACAATCGATGGGGTGTCCCAGTCGGCCTGCCAGGCGTGGCTGTCAGCCCGGCCTGGCACGGCAGACTGCCATTTGTTAGGCAGGTTCCACTTTACCGTAACATGGGAACTGGCCTCCGTCAAAAGAGAACAGGGGTAAATAGATATGATGTGAGCAGGTCCGGGGCATTCCCAGGGCCGATCGATCCGGCTCCTCTTAGCCATAAGGAGCCAGGGCCAGTGTCCACAAGCGCCATCCCTGTTCACTCCTGGTCCACCGCAAGCTTCCGCAGCGCAAGCGCCCCGGTGGAGGTGGTGTTGCATCCGCCCGCGTCAGTTCGCCAGGCGACGGGTCACCCCTGCAGGACGATCCTGCACCGGCTAGCAGTAGCGGCATCGTGGGCCGGGCCGGCTCCTGCAGTCCCTCCGCTCAGCGCGTGATGGCCCCGCCTTCCGGTCCGCCGCCTGCGCCGGACCAGTTCTCCATGACCTCGACCCGGCGGACCGCCCGGTTGTTCTCCGGTCGGGTGTCACCCGGATAGTCAATCTCCACGATGACGTCCCACTTCCCGGCCGTCAGCCCCGGGATCGTGCCGGGCAGGGTGGTGCAGCACGCGCCTTCCCGGATGGTCACCTCCCGCCACGCCCCTTCCGGCGCTGGCCCCCCGCTCTCCGGCCGCGCCCACAGCCGGAGCGGAACCCGGATCTCGCTGCGGCCCAGGTTGTTCTGGTAGCCGAGGTAGATCCCCACCTCGAACGGCTTCCCCGCCTCGGCCACCTCTGGCGCCGTCAGCCCCACCACGGCCGGGTCGTCGATCACCCGCGGCTCCGGACGGCTATAGTCGATGGTCAGCACGTTGTTGGCGAGGCCGCCCTCCGGCCCCGGCTCGCCCTCCCGCTCCACCACCTCGGCCACCGCACCGGCACAGCTCTTCGCCGCCGGAAGCCCCAGCGCCGCCGCGATGGACCGGGCCAGCGCCACCTTCGGATTGGCCGTGTGCGCCGCACTCAGGGCGTACACCGACGGCAGGTCGATCACCCCGACAATCTGCCCCTCCGCCGGGTCCCCCTCGGCCGGGGTCACCGTCACCGTGACCGTGTGGGGTTGCTGCGGCCTCAGGTCGCCCGGCAGCGGCGTCTCGCCGAGGCTGCGGACCAGCCGACCCTCGCTGTCGGTCAGGAACCACTGCACCGAAACCGGCTGGCAGAGCTGCCCGAGCGACCGTGAGGTGAGTTCCAGCTGCACCCGGGCCTGCAGCGACTGGGGCACGCCCGGCGTCAACACCACCGGCTCGGGACGGTCGAGCCAGCGCAGGTCGTACGCCTCCCCCGCCCGGTACGCCACCAGGCGGCCGGAGTTGCCTTCGCCCTGCTTGAAGTTGTAGCCGGTGATCAGCAGCCCGTCCACGAAGAGGGGGTCAATCCCCACGCCCGCGAACTGGGAGAAGTTGAAGGGGCCGTCGCCCGGCTGCTCTTCGTCCTGGAGGAGCCGGAACCGGTTCGTGGGTGCGTTCCCTTCCGGACGGATGAGGGCGGGTCGAGGGTCGCCGCCAGCCTGGTTGCCGGTGTCCAGGGAGTAGGTGTAGATGTAACCGTTCACGTCGCCGACGACGAGCGCACCGCGGCCGGTCAGGGCCAGCGGGGCTGTGTTCATGGACGCCTTCAGGTCGCCGTGCCGTTCCTCGGGTCCGAACTTGCGGAACCACTTCACCTGCCCGTCCGGGCCCACGGCCACCACGGCGCCGTCGTTACCGGTGCGTCCGCTCCGCAGGTCCGCACCGGTGTCGCTGTAGTTGCGGAGGGTGACGTAGAGGTGGGTTTCGGGACCGTTGGGCCCCTGGCGGATCTCGACCGCGGGTTCGGGGTTGGTGAAGGCGGCCTTGGCGCCGATGAGGGCGGGGAGGTTGATGGAGTAGCCGGGCCAGCCGGTGGGTTCACGACCTTTCGCGAGGCCGGCTCCCCAGAGACGACCGCTTGTGTCCAGCCAGTACGCGTTGACCCCATCCGAAGTGAAGTTGCCGGCGAACCCGGCGGAACCGTCAACCGTCCAGACCCTATACGGACGGTAGTCGTTGCTGCGGTCCAGGGCCAGCTGGATGGCCCGCCCACCCTCGAAGCCATCAGCGCCGATGATGATGCTGGGGTCATCCCCATGCGGCGGAGCCAGCACGGCAGACGGAGTGATGAATCCACCGAATCCCCCCTCATGCTGCTTCGTAGTAGGGGCTTCGTATGCGTGCAGACGAAGGCCGCCATTTGGGTCGTCAAGCCCCTGCACCACCCAAACCTTTCCATGCTCTTCACGGGGACAGAGAGGGCGGTCGTCTTGCTGGTTCCGTTCTTGGGGGTAGTTCGGGCGGTCAGCGACTACGACGATGTCACGTCCCCGGTCGTGAATCACCACTGGCGAACCCACAACGGGACAGCCCAACTCCAACTCGACCGGCCTAAACCAATCCTCCACCGTGTGGTAGGCCCAAACCCAGCCATATCCAGTGCCAAAGTAGAGAATTCCTGTTGCTGGACTGTAAGTAGGGCTCGATTGCGGTGGGATCACCCGACCACCAGGGGAACGATGGAAGTCGAACGGTTCCCCCACCGCCTCATCTGTGACAGCGCTCGCCACCACTTTCGGCCCGTCTACTTCCTTTAAGTTCAACTTCCACAGATGGGCGCCCGCAACGTGGTAAAGCACCCCATCGACAACGACTGGCTGTGCAGCGCTTTCCCCGAGCGCCTGCGTCTGCCAGTAAACTGATAACTCGACTAACCCGATGGGGTCGGTCGCGACCGACATGCGTTGCGGCGATCCGCCCTTGGTGATCCAGTCCCCCGCCACGGCTTTTGACCCGGGCATAGCGATCAGCAGAGCAACGATTACGCCTGCAACGCACCGCCGCCACGCCATACGTCCTTCACCTCTCAATAGCGCACCGCACGATTCTCAAGGTACCAGCTCGGGTATTCGTACAACGGAAAGAACGGTGTGAAAATGTGGACCTGATACCTGCCTGACATGCTTCCGTCGTCAAGGCGGAAAATCGGCTCTGCACCCACCCAGTAGACCTTGGCCCCCATCTGCTCCGCGATGAACCGGACCGGCACCATTGTGCGGTCGTTTCGAATCACAGGCGGAGCGTCCAGCGGAACCTCTCGTCCATCTACCACCGCCACCGGATGGTCGATAGTCAAGACGATGGTACGTTCCGGAACATTCACGGTTTGCTCTTCCAGTACGAAGCGATGCCCGTTGGGAAGGTACGCTTCGGCATCGAAGAGGTCTGCGTAATCGTAGCCAGGCAGGGGCACTACTTTCATAACCTTACCGGTAACGGCAGGGAAATGAATCGTCACCTGTCGCAGAGCCTGGTTCCACGAAACAGTTGCACCCATCATTTCACTAACAAATCGGATCGGCACCCGCACACGGCTGACCGTGGTGTCGAGGTACGCCGGCACGTCAAAACGTTTGGAGGCGTCGCCTTGGTTTAGATAAACGTAGATGTAAGCCGGATTACCGTTGCTTTCACTCCCATCATCTCGTCCTAAGCCAGGGTGTGACTTGTCCATCCAGTACTGGTACTCCATTACTCGAGCTTGAGCCAGTTTCTCCTCCTCACTCAGTTCACGTACTAACGCGATGGACTGGACCGGCTCATATCGACACGGCCTCCCATACAGTCGGCTAACAACGTACGTGCGGCCGAAAATGCGACTGATGAGCTGCGTGTCGGGCTTCGGATAGGAATACACGTACACTGTGGCCCCACAACCGACCCATGCTTCTTCCCAGTAATAGGGGTACTGCTGCGTCCATGCCGGCAGCGGCTCCCAGACCCACCACTCATATCGGGTGTACCGGTCCGGCCGCTCCCGCAGCACCCGCTCCACTTCCGCCTTCATCCGCTCTGACATCTCTGTGGGCGGTGGCGGCGGTGTCCAGCCCTCCGGCCAACCCGGGCCCGGGTCGTAGTTCTCCGCCGGGTACTGGGCAATCTCCGGGTGCGCTTCCCCCTCAGCCCCCACCCGTCCGGGCATGTGTAGGGCCAGAACCGCCACCAACAGCCAGACCAGACGCCTGACACGCCTCGTACGTCCCTGTTGCATCCGCTCTCCTCTCCTCCCCCACCTGTAACCTTCTCACATAGCCAATACGAAATCCCCTGGGACCAGGTTCTCCCAGGGGATTGCGCTGTGAGGTAAATTCGGGTGCGCACCTTGCAACAGGACGGATTTGCAGGAGGATTGTCGGTTAGGCGCCTTGGCGATATACTATACCCCGTACTGTATTAGCAGACGAGGGAGTGGTACGCGTGCGACAGTGGACCTGGTGGCAGGGCGGCATCGCCCTGGGCATCCTCTCCACCCTCTCCATGGTGCTCGTGAGACCGATGGGGGTCTCGACCTTCTTCCCGTCGACCCTCGGCATCGTCCTCAAGCCCCTCTTCCCCCGTTTCGTCGAAGCCAACGCGTACTTCCAGACGGTGCCGCTGACCATCGGCTGGGAGCACCTCCTCGTGCTGGGCATCCCGCTCGGGGCCTTCCTCGCCTATAAGCTCTCCGACGACAAGTCGTCGGCGGCCGGGACCGGCCTGGCCACGACCAGCCCGCTCCTCACCTTCACCGGCGGGTTCCTGATCCTGTTCGGTGCGCGCATGGCGGGCGGCTGTACCACGGGCCATGTGCTAAGCGGCATGTCGCAGCTGTCGGTCGCAGGTTTCCTCTTCGCCACCGCCGTCTTCGCCGGTGGCATTCCCACGGCCATGCTGCTCAAGAGGAGGCTGGGTTAACGTGGAACTCCTGCTGGGTCTCGTGATCGGAACCGCCTTCGGCTTCATCCTGCGCCGGTCCGGCGTGGCTTCCAACGCCTGCATCCGGGGTGCCCTCTCCCTCACCGACTTCCACATGCTGAAGCTCCTGCTGACGGCGGTGGGGGTGACCCTGATCCTCGTCTTCCCCCTCAGCACCCTGGGGATTGTCAACTTCTCCATCAAGTCGACCTACGTCCTGGGGGTCGTGATCGGCGGGCTGATCTTTGGGGTAGGCGTGGCCGTGGCGGGCTTTTGTCCGGGCACCGTGCTGGCCGCGCTGCCGGGAGGGGGCCGGCGCTTCTGGTGGGCGGTGGCCGGCGGCTTCGCCGGGTCGTTCGCCTACGCCCTGCTGTACGAGCCACTGGAACCCCTGCTGATCCGGCCCCTCAACTTCGGCAAGCTCACACTCCCCGAACTGCTCGGCCTCGACCCCGCCCTGACAGGCGTAGGTACGGGCATCCTGCTCCTCGCTGCCGTGGTCCTGCTCGATCGCGTGACCAGCCCGAAACAGATGCAGATCCCGGACCTCTCGCAGATTGGCAGGCGGTAGTCTGGCCGCCTCCGTGCCCCATCAGGGATTGCGGTTTCGCTGGTGCTGCCAGACTGCGACCAGGAACAGGACGATCACCGGGGCTAGGACCGTAAGGGTGATCGGGGCAGTTTTCCAGAAGAACAGATTGAGCAGGACCACGAACACGACTACCGCGACCGCGCATCCCATAGCCTTCCCTCCGCCCTGAACGCCAAGGTGCACCAATGTTCATTGCAAGAGTAATCGAGCGCAGTGACATCCTGTTGTCACTGCGCCTTGTTCTGTACCCGGGACTCATGCTTTTGTCTCAGAACCATCCGTGCACACCGGATACGGTTCATGGTATGGCCATTACAGTAGCTGACCCGCCGCTTCGGAGACCCGGCCGGCGACGGCTGCTAGGACGAGCAGCCGCCTGCCTCCACCCTCGGTCGGCTCCGGATGCTGGGGCTGGTGCACGTGGGCCTGGCCGTCGTGGGCGATGGCCGGCACCAGGTCGCGGTGGTTCCGGTCGAACTGCGACCCCTGCCGCTCACGATCCATGACCTTCAGGCGCCGTGAGCCCAGGGCCTGAGGCCGCCACCCGCCCCGCGGGCAGCGGCCTCGACTTGTGCAGCGCCCCACACCGGCGCCGCTCAGAACCCGTAGATGCTCATTCCACCATCCACCATGAGCGCCTGGCCGGTCACGTAGCTGGAGGCGTCAGACGCCAGGAAGACCACCGGCCCCACCAGTTCAGACAGGTCGCCGATTCGCCGCATGGGCGTCCGGGCCAGGATTTCCGCCACATACTGCTCATCTTGCAGCAACTTCTCGGTGAGCGCCGTGTCGATGTACAACAGGCCGATCGCGTTCACCGTCACCCCGTACCGGGCCCACTCCATCGCCAGGATGCGGGTCATGTGCAGCAGCCCCGCCTTGCTGGCGCCGTAGGCGACCCCGGTGCGCAGCGCCACCGCCCCGCCCACCGAGGAGACGTTGATGATCCGTCCGTAGCCCCGCCGGCACATGTGCCGACCCACCGTCTGCGCGACCAGGAACGGCCCCTTCAGGTTGGTGGCGACCACCCGGTCCCAGTCCTGCTCCTCCACCTCCAGCGCCGGCTTGCGGATGTTGATGCCGGCGTTGTTCACCAGGATGTCGATCTTGCCGAACTCGGCGATGGCCGCCTCCACTGCCGAGGCTACCTGCTCCTGGTTCGTGACGTCTGCCGTCCCCGCCATCGCCCGGCGGCCCTTGGCCCTGACTTCCTCGGCTGCCGCCTCCACCTCGGCCTGGGTTCGCGCCAGGCAGACCACGTCTGCGCCGGCGTCCGCCAGGCCCAGTGCCAGGGCCCTGCCGATCCCCCGCCCGGCGCCGGTCACGAGGGCGACGCGTCCTTCCAACGAGAACATCTGCATCGTGTACTCAGTCCCTTCGTGGCTTGCATGTTTCCGTTTCTTTCGTCAGCATCCCGGGGCGTCCCCTGCCCCGGGGAGCCCGTCAGCTGGCCGAGCACCTTGGCTGTCCCCACATCGAGGTCGACGCGCTGCACTGGGGCCCGAACTGGACGCCCACCCCTCTGGACGAGTTTCGCACCCGGGTGGAGCTTGCCACTGCTGGTGACCGCTGGACGTGCGACGGTAACTACCGCAAGGTGCGGGACCTCACGTGGGGCCGCGCCGACACCCTGGTCTGGCTAGACTACCCTCGTCCCTGTGACCAAGTCCGTCGGCTTCCCTTCTTGACTGGAACATCCTGTCCTTTACTGTCTCAATCCGACTCGGGCGCCGCTGTATCCCGTGCGCGACGGCATATGCTCTGTTCGCCTTCACTGTTGATGACCCCGGCCAACCCAGCAAGCCCTCCGGGGGGCCTGCTGCGGGGAGGGGCGGCCTCTAGCCACCCCGAGCCAGCACGCCCCCTGGCACCACCTCAGTCCGTGATGGCACCACCCTCCGGGCCGCCACCACCACTTGAGCGCATCTCCAGCACCTCGACCCGACGGGTCGCCCGGTTGTTCTCCGGCCGGGTGTCATCCGGGTAGTCGATCTCGGCGATGATCTCCCACAGCCCGGGCGTCAGCCCCGGGATCGTGCCCGATTTGACCGTGCAGCACGCCGACTGGGGGATGGTCACCTCCCGCCACGCCCCCGCCGGCGGCGGTCCCCCTGCCGCTGGCCGCGCCCACAGCCGGAGCGGCACCCGGATCTGGCTGCGGCCCAGGTTGTTCCGGTAGTCCAGGTATATGCCCACTTCGAACGGCTTCCCCGCCTCGGCCACCTCCGGCGTCGTCAGGCCCACCACCGCCGGATCGTCGACCACCCGCTGCTCGGAACGGCTGTAATCTATGGTCAGCACGTTGTTGGCGAGGCCGCCCTCCGGCCCCGGCTCGCCCTCCCGCTCGACCACCTCGGCTACCGCACCGGCACAGCTCTTCGCCGCCGGAAGCCCCAGCGCCGCTGCGATACCCCGGGCCAGCGCCACCTTGCGGTTCGTCGTGTTGGACGCGCTCAGAGCGTAGACCGACGGCAGGTCAATTACGCCGACAATCATGCCCTCGTCCGGGTCACCCTCGACCAGGCTCACCTTCACGGTCGCATGGTGTGGCCGGTCGGGAGGGAGGCTTCCCGGGAGGGGTGTCTCATGCAGTGTGCGGACCAGGCGGCCATCCTTGTCGGTGAGGAACCACTGTACCGCCACCCCCTCGCAGAGTTCCCCGAGCGATCGCGAGGTCATCTCCAGTTGCAGATTGGCTTCCACCACTACCGGCTTGTCCGAGGTAAATACCACGGGCTCCGGACTGTCGAGCCACCGCAGGTCGTACGCCTCGCCGACCCGGTAAGCCACCAGGCGGCCGGAGTTGCCCTCTCCCTGCTTGAAGTTGTAGCCAGTGATCAGCAGTCCGTCGACGAAGACCGGGTCAATTCCCACGCCGGAGAACTGCGAGAAGTTGAAGGGGCCGTCGCCCGGCCTTTCTTCGTCCTGGAGGAGCAGGAGGCGGTTCGCAGGCGCCTTCCCCGTGGGGTGAATCAGGGCAGGCCGGGGATCGCCGCCGGCTTCGTTGCCGGTGTCCAGGGAGTAGGTGTAGAAATAGCCGTTCACGTCGCCGAAGAGGAGCGCACCGCGACCGACCAGCGCCAGCGGCGCCGTGTTCATGGAAGCCTTTTGACCGTTGTACCGGTCCACTGGGCCGAACTTGTGGAACCACTTCACCTGGCCGTCCGGCCCCACCGCCACCACCGCGCCGTCGTTACCTGTGCGGCCGCTCCGCAGGTCCGCGCCGGTGTCGCTGTAGTTGCGGAGGGTGACGTAGAGGTGGGTCTCCGGACCGTTGGGGCCCTGGCGGATCTCCACGGCGGGTTCAGTGTTTGTGAATGCGGCCTTGGCACCGATCAGGGCGGGGAGGTTGATGGAGTAGCTGGGCCAGCCAGAGGGTTCGCTACCCGACTCCAGGTTAGCTCCCCAAAGTCGACCGCTCGTATCTAGCCAGTAGCTGTTCGCTCCGTCCGCCACGAAGTTGCCTGCAAAGCCGGCAGAGCCATCGACTGCCCAGACCAAGTATGGGCGGTAATCATCCGCACGGTCCAAAGCAAGCCGTATGGCCCGCCCTCCTTCAAAGCCGTCTGTCCCGATAACAAAGCTGGGATTATCCCCGTGTAACGGTGTTACCACCGCCGAAGGGGTGATGTACCCTCCGAACCCCCCCTTGACTTGTCTAGTAGTAGGGGCCTCGTATGCTTGCCAGTGTGCGGGCGTTTCACGTTGGTCCAGTCCCTGCACAATCCAGACCTTACCGTGGCCGCGAGGGCAGGGTGGCCGACCCGGAGGGCGTTCCTTCTCCTCGGGATAGTCAGGCCGGTCCGCCACCACGACGATGTCCCTTCCACGGTCGTAGATAACCAAGGGAGAACCCACGATGGGACATCCTAAGTCAAACTCGATATGGCGAAACCATCCCTCCTTTGTGTGATATGCCCAGAGCCACCCGTAGCCCGTTCCGAAGTACAGGACTCCAGTCTCGGGACTGTACGAAGGGCTTGACTGAGGGGAGATAACACGGCCTCCAGGAGCACGGTTGAACGCTACTGGATCCCCCCTCGGCCCGTCGGCAACCGCACTGGCCTTCGGTTCAGGAGAGTTCGCTGTCGCCAGGTCCAGCCGCCAGAGATAAGCCCCAGCCAAGTGGTAGACTACCCCGTCAACGACTACGGGTTGTGCAGCGCTCTCGCCTAGTTCCTGAGTTCTCCAATGTATCCCAAGTTCGATTAACCCCATGGGTCCCGACACGGTCGACATGCGCTGAACCGATCCACCCTTGGTGATCCAATCACCAGCGAAAGCCTTCGGTGCGGGCATCAGCACCAGAAACGCTGCGGCTACGCATAGCACACGCTGTCGCCACCGCACGCCCTGTTCACTCCTTCAATACTGCACTGCCCGGTTTTCCAGATACCAACTCGGGTACTCGTACAGTGGGAAGAACGGCGTGAAGATGTGCACCTGATAGGTGCCCGAAATGCTCCCATCATCTCGCCGAAAGATTGGCGTTGCTCCCACCCAGTACACCTTGGCCCCCATCTGTTCGGCGATGAACCGCACGGGCACCATCGTCCGGTCATTCCGGATTACGGGCGGTGCGTCGAGCGGAACCTCCCGACCATCCACCATCGCCACAGGCCGATCAACTGTGAGAACGATAGTGCGCTCTGCTGTACTCACGGTTTGCTCCTCGAACTGGAAGCGATGGCCGTTAGGAAGGTACTCTTCGGGATCGAAGAGATCGGGGTAGTCGTATCCTGGGGCAGGAACTACTTTCATCACTTTTCGAGTCATAGCCGGAAAGTGGATCGTCACCTGCTGACCTGCTTGATCCCACGATACCTCAGCACCCATCATCTCGCTGATAAACCTAATTGGCACACGCACCCGGCTGACGGTGGTGTCGAGGTAAGCAGGAACATCGAAACGCTTCGATGCGTCCCCTTGGTTCAAGTAGACGTAGACATACTCGGGCGAGCCGTTGCTTGCCCTACCGTCGTCACGGCCCAGCCCAGGGTGCGATTTGTCGACCCAGTAAAGGTATTCGGCGCGACGCCCCTCCGCCAGTTTATCCTCGGCACTGAGTTCGCGCACCTCGGTAATTGATGTGATAGGTTCATACCTGCAGGGTTTCCATGACAGGCGCGACCACCCGAATGATCGGTCGAAAGCCTGTCGGATCAGTTGCGTATCTGGCTTTGGATAGGCATATACGTGCATCGTCGACCCGCAACCCATCCAATCCTCTTCCCAGTAGTAGGGATACTCCTGCGTCCATGCGGGCAGCGGCTCCCAGACCCACCACTCGTATCGGTCATACTGGTCCGAGCGCTCCCGGAGTACCCGCTCTACCTCGGCCTTCATTTGCTCAGACATCTCCTGGGGCGGTGGCGGTGGAGTCCATCCCTCCGGCCAACCCGGGCCAGGCTCGTAGTTCTCAGCCGGGTACTGAGCAATCTCAGGACGCGTCTCCTGCTGGGCCCCCACTCGTCCTGGCACGTGTATCAGCAGCACTGCCAGCGTCAGCCAGGCGAGACGCTTCGCACGTTCCGTCCATCCCCGGTGCATCTGCTGCACTCTCCCCCACTATGTGTTTCTCACATAACCAATACGAAACCCTATGGGGTGCGGGTTCTCCCAGGGGCTATCGCCAGGAGGTAAAATGCGAACGCTCGGCGCCGGTGCGTGAACGCCCGGCCCGGGCACAGGACCGGGTCCGTGGACCGCGGTGGGGGTAGCGCTGGTCCCCTGAGGTCCGGTGACACTTCTCAGGCTGGAACCTATGTCCCGGTTCCCAGCCGTCAATCGAGTAGGAGGGGGCGGCTAACCCCCGCCCTCTCACACCACCGGACATGCGGGTCCGCATCCGGCGGTTCGCCAGGATTGACGAGTCGCTTCATAGCATTCGGTCAGGCTTATCAGCCCCTGGGCACGCCAGTAGGCGTTGCCCAGGGCGCTGTTTAGTGGGCCACCTGCCATTCGCCACGGGCCTTTGCGGCTGTTGGCGAGTTGGTAGACTACCCATTCGGGCAAACCGAGGGCGCGCAACTCCCGAAAGCGCGTGCGTACACGCTTCCACTGCTTCCATACGCATGC
>Ga0134099_1002832_pt1 | contig 13674 bp, 10 predicted proteins | sample 10_taG_2_FD_105482 | JGI IMG/M metagenome (GOLD analysis project Ga0134099, IMG submission 105482) | Switchgrass degrading microbial communities from high solid loading bioreactors in New Hampshire, USA - 10_41_5_180_A2 metaG | ecosystem: Engineered > Bioreactor > Semi-continuous > Anaerobic >...
AATTTTCCGGGTGGCGTGCCTCTTGACGGCCCTTCAGCGGGTGTGGCTATAGCAGTCTCAATTTATTCAGCAATTAAAAACCTGCCTGTCGACAACTATGTTGCCATGACAGGAGAATTATCAATACGCGGTTATGTAAAACCTGTTGGCGGTGTACCGGCTAAAATAGAGGCGGCAAAAAGAGCGGGAGCAAAGACCGTAATAATTCCGAAAGAAAACTGGCAGGACAGCTTCAAGACTTATGATATTAATATAATAGCCGTTGATAGAATTGAGGAAGTTATAGAGAATGTCATTTTAGGTACAAAGCCGGATGCAAGAAAAGAGAAGGTTTCTGTTTAGCTTTGAATAGAGAAGGAATTAATAAAGTTTTATCGAATAGATTAAACATAGAGATTAAGTAAGTGTTAATATAACCTTGATTAGGGGGGGTATAGTGGGGAAAACTACAAATCGAACCATACCGCTGGTGCCACTTCGTGGATTATTGGTCTTTCCCAATGTTGTTTTGCATTTCGATGTTGGTAGGGATAAATCAATTGGTGCTCTTGAAGATGCAATGGCGGCAGATCAAAAAATATTGCTTGTGTCTCAAAAGGATGCAAAAGTTGATTTTCCTACAGAAAGCGAGATTTACACTACGGGCACAGTTGCTAAAATAAAGCAGCTATTAAAAATGCCACAAGACACAATTAGAGTGTTGATTGAAGGTTTAAACAGAGCTGTAATTCAAAACTACGTGCAGACGGATCCTTTTTTTAAGGTTGAAATAAAGGAAGTTATAGAAAGTGATCAAAAGGCGGATAATCAAGAGGAAGCTCTGATGAGGAGTATCCTTAGTCTTTTTGAAAACTACATTAATATGACCAAAAATTTGCCACTAGATATTTTAGTTTCCCTAAAAAATGTTACAAATCCAGGGCGTTTTGCTGATATTGTAGCATCTCATCTATCTATAAAAATAGAAGACAAGCAGAAAATTTTAGAAACACTGAATTTCAAAGAACGCTTAGAATTACTTTTCCAGATTATTTCACAGGAAATAGAAATTCTTGAAATTGAAAGGAAAATTAATTACAGGGTAAAAAAACAGATAGAAAAGAACCAAAAAGAGTATTATTTAAGAGAGCAAATGAAAGCAATTCAAATGGAACTTGGCCAGCAGGATGAAAGGACCGCTGAAGCTGATGAGTATCGAGAAAAAATATTAGCTCTTGAGCTGAAGAAAAGCATACAAGAAAAAATGTTAAAAGAAGTTGATAGGATGGAAAAAATGCCTACAGCTTCAGCAGAACTTTCGGTAATTCGAACGTATTTGGATTGGCTGCTTTCGCTTCCTTGGAATATCTATACGCAGGACAGTGTAGATATACAAAAGGCAGAGAAAGTTTTAGATGAAGATCACTACGGGCTAAAGAAGGTTAAAGAAAGAATACTCGAGTTTCTTGCAGTGCGCAAATTGTCGGGAAAACTTAAAGGCCCTATCTTATGCCTGGTAGGTCCGCCGGGAGTTGGGAAAACTTCTCTGGCCAGATCTGTGGCACGGGCTATGGGAAGGAATTTTGTAAGAGTATCATTAGGCGGTGTTAGAGATGAAGCGGAAATCCGTGGCCATAGGCGGACATATGTAGGTTCCATGCCCGGAAGGATAATTCAGGGTATACGTCAAGCTGGTTCTCTAAATCCCGTTTTTCTGCTGGATGAAGTGGATAAAATGAATGCTGACTTTAGAGGAGACCCTTCTTCAGCATTGTTAGAAGTACTGGATCCGGAACAAAATAACAGTTTTTCGGATCACTATCTTGAAATTCCTTTTGACTTATCCAAAGTTATGTTTATTGCAACTGCAAACAATTTGTACAATATTCCACGGCCTCTACTGGATCGCATGGAAGTAGTGACGATTCCAGGTTACACGGAAGATGAAAAATTAGAGATAGCCAAGCGACATCTTATTCTCAAGCAGCTTAAGGAACACGGTCTGGATTCGTCATATGTCACTTTTCACGACAGCGCTTTAATTAAAATTATACGAAATTACACTCGAGAAGCAGGTGTGCGAAATTTAGAACGGGCCATAGCACAAATCTGCCGCAAAATAGCTCGCGTTGTAGTTGAAGGCGAAAAAAATACTATAGATGTAGACGAAGACTTAGTAGAAAAGTTCTTAGGTGTGCCGCGCTATCATTATGGCACAATGGAAAAACAGGATTTAATAGGTGTGGCTACAGGGCTTGCTTGGACAGAAGTAGGTGGAGATATCTTAAATATAGAAGTTTCTGTTATGAAGGGTGAAGGCAAACTGATTCTCACCGGGAAGCTAGGAGATGTAATGCAGGAATCTGCCCATGCCGGTTACAGTTATGTAAGGTCAAAAGCCCACTTATTAAATATCGATGAGGATTTTCATAAGAAATATGATATACACATTCATGTACCGGAAGGTGCAATACCAAAAGACGGCCCTTCTGCCGGTATCACCATCACCTGCGCACTTATTTCAGCTCTGTCTATGCGGCCTGTGGATAGAACTGTTGCCATGACCGGAGAAATAACCTTACGAGGAAGAGTTCTTCCGGTTGGAGGAATTAAGGAAAAAGTCCTGGCAGCTCATAGGGCAGGAATAAAGACTATTATACTGCCAGAAGAGAATACAAAAGATCTGGAGGAAGTTCCGCAAAGAGTAAAAGACGAACTTTGCTTTATATTTGTAAATACTATGGATGCAGTAATAGAAAAGACATTAAAACCCTTTCCGGAAAAACCTGTTGATTTGGAAAAAAGTGATTCAGATCATTTAAACTTGTATACATCTTAGTAGCAAGTTAGATTAAAGGATATCTACCTGATATCCTTTTTTTACTGTACGAAGATCTTTCGGGTTAAATTAAGCTTATGGCAATTTATCTTCACCATAGTAACACCAATTACATAACATATATTAGATTAATGCATAGTCTTTACAATGGGTAAAACGTATAAGGAGGGATTCAGCTTGATAAGATATATAGTTCGCGCGGGGGATACTCTGACCCAAATTGCTGCAAGATTTGGCACTAGCGTAGCCGCAATAATGGAAGCCAACAATTTGTCAAATCCCGATTTAATATTTGTAGGGCAGGTATTATTAATCCCGGTGTCTGGCCAAACTCCGCACCCGCCGGATTGTCCGCCTTGCCCACCTTCTCCTCCGTCTCCACCATCACCGCCGACACCTACTCCGCCGCCATCAACCAGACCAGAAGTTACTCGAACCTTTGATGGCGTGCAGTATACCCTTTCGCTAAATAAAGGGGTATATAGACTTGGAGAACAAATAGTAATACGATTTAAAAAGAAAAATATACTAAGGGTGCCACTTACTCTAACTTACAGGACATCACAAAAAGTTGATTTCAGAGTAACCCGGGATGACAGGCTGGTTTGGCAGTGGTCTCAAGGGAGGGTTTTCACACAAGCCATAACTACTGATAGATTACAACCAGGAGAAGAGATTGTCTATCGCGAGGTTTGGAATCAAAGAGCTGACGGCATCATCACAAGGCCGGGTCTCTACAGATTAACCGGTTGGAATTTGGCGACACCAGGTGTCAGGCTGAGTGTCGACTTCAGAATAACAGCACAGTAAATTAAGTGTTTATACGCTAAAGGGCGGAACAACAGAGTGTTCGCCCTTTTTGTTGTGCCCTTGAGATAGAGCAGTTAATTTCAAGTCACAAAAAATATGGATATGGCAATGAAGATAGTTAGTTGTCCTCATACAATCCTTCGGTTCGCTTTACATCGAGCACAAAAATAATGCCTGCGCCGGGACTATCTATATTTAGTCTTTCCTTTATGGCATTTACAATATTTTCAGTTTTATCAGCTTTTGACAGTATTAAAACTATATCTTTTTCCGGCTCGATTTCAATATTAAATAATAGTTTAGCTTTTTCATGATCTCCTAAACCCCTGCCATGAATAACTGTGCCTCCTGTAGAACCCGCTGCTTCCGCTGCATCTATTACCGTATCTAAAGATCCTTTGTCTACAATAACAAAAATAGCTTCGTAATTCACTTTGGCCACACCTTTCTCCCTGTTTTGGGATTTATATTCTCCTTCATGGATTTTTACAAGAGTTTTTATGGGTATGGAAAAAGCAATACCGTGCTTGGGCTTGTTTATCCCGAGTTTCTTGTTTATTTCATCGTAAAGCGCATCTTCTAGGTCTTCCTCAATGACCGATATAAATATTTCCCTTCTTACATCCAGGATGCCTAAAAACTTTAGCAACTCATTTCTAACGGTACCTTTTCCAATAAAAACAATTCCACCAACCGCTCCAATTTTTTTTGCTATTTTTAATACCTTACTTCCCTTGCCACAGTCAACTATACAACAAAACAAAACAAGATTTTTGCCCGTTGAGTTCATAATGATTGTGCCTCCCTGTGTGATTGGCTTTGACCATGTTCCCCAGCTTTCATTTTAAATATAAGGCCAAGGATTTGTATAGCTACAAGCGGCATCATGGCTATCATAGCTATGACACCAAAACCATCTACTATGACATCAGCTGTGGGGATTGCATTAGCGGCACCCTGGGCGAATGCCAATACAAATGTAGCCGTCATGGGGCCAGATGCTACGCCACCAGCATCATATGCAATACCAACAAAAATAGGTGGCACCATGTACGATAAAAATGCTGCAAGTGCAAATCCAGGCAACAAAAAATGCCACAGCTTCAAATTTGGTTTTATAATTCTTAGCATAGAAAATACAACTGCAAAAGCTATGCCGATTGACAGAGTTGCCAATATAACATTTCTTTTTATATATCCAGCTGTAACGTCCTCAACCTGCTCGGTTAACACGTAAACTGCAGGCTCAGCAAGTACCACTACCATGCCCAAGAAAAATCCAATTATAGGTAATGCCCAGATGTGATCTTTTGCTATGCCTTCACCCATTACCCTACCAACTTCCATAAAGCCAGCATTGACACCGACCAAAAATAATGTAAGGCCGATATATGTGTACAAAAGTCCTTTTAATATTGCATGCTTATGTTTTTTATTTAACTTAAATTTTACCATATCAAATATCTCAAACAAAACAAACAGTGGAAGCAAGGTCAGCAAGGATTCCTGTAAAAATTGAGGAAATACCCGAAAATACGGTAGCAGTATTCCGGTATTTGGCACAAATGCTTCTGCAGTACCTGTTATATCTTTTAAACCGGCAATGATGCTCGTTACCATTACAGCAAAAATAGGTCCGGCAGAGGCAATTCCGACCATGCCGAAACTGTCCTCATCAGAGGTTTTTCCACCTTTTAATTGAGAAACACCGTAACCTAAAGCTAATATAAAAGGGGTTGTCATGGCTCCTGTTGTGGCACCTGAAGCATCTACTGAAATAGCCAAAAATTCCTGCGTGGTTTTCAAACCCAATAAAAATATTATGAAATAAACAAAGGTAAGGAGCCTATTCAAAGGCTTTTCGTATAGAATTCTAAGCAGACCTATAGCTACCATAATTCCTACTCCAATTGAAACTACAATTAGTATTAATATGTCAGATATAATCCCGCCTGATGCTATATTTACTTGTCGAGCAAGTATTTGCAAATCGGGCTCAGCTACAGTAATCAAGAAACCGAGAATAAATCCTAATATGGCAACCGAGTAAGAATTATTAGTCATTGCTACTGTTTCTCCCATCAGATTGCCAATGGGTACGACGCCGATTTCTGCTCCAAACAAAAATATTCCAAGACCTATTATGACCAGCAAAGCACCTATTAAGAATCTAGCAAGCATTTCTGTTTCTATCGGAATCAATGTATAATTTAATAATATTACTAAAACCGTTATTGGTAAAACTGATAAAGAGACTTCTGTGAATTTTCTTGAAAGTATATCCAAAGAACTCCCCCTTTTCTTGCAGTATTTGTGAAAACTATAGAATATTATGATTTTGGTGCAGATGAGCTGCTTTCGTTGAAAGGCTTTTAATAAATAGTTATCATTATTTCGCGTTGGCTATTTTTATACAATTTAACATAGTTAGCAAAATTATGTCAAGTTACAAAGCCCTCAGAAAAGAGCCATAAATTGGTAAGATACGCAGGCCACTGCGACATCTACGTCAAAAGCAAAAGAGCGCTACTTTTTCTATACATTGCTAAACCAGTTGATTTTATATATAATATCATTAGGTAAAAAGACAAGAGAGGAGATTTATAATGATGGTCGTTTTTGACCCTGGTGTGCGGCATAGAATTATGGTCTGTGTAACACCCCAGAAAAGTTGTAAAAGATTGATAGCAAAAGGAGCTGCCAGGGCTGGGGAAATGGACGGCCAGTTTGTGGTTATATATGTAAACAATAAAAAAGATCTAAATAGAGAATTAAAAGAGCATAAGATCTTATTAGAGTTATTTGAAATGGCAAAGGATTTGGGCGGAACCGTTTCTATTCTAACTGGTGAAAAAATCTATGATACTTTGGCAGATTTTGCTAAAGAAAACAATATAACGCATATAATAATGGGCAAATCCTTGCGTTCAACCTTTGAAATTCAAAGGCAAGGTGAAGTTATCAATTCGCTTATAAATGCAGTTGAGGAAAAGGGCATAACAGTAGAAGTTATTGATTGATAATGGGAAGAGGAGGATTTTTTTGAAAGGGCTGTGGGATTATCTGTACAACAAAGACAAACGGCTATTTGAATATATAAATAAGCGGATAAAGTGCAAGCTGCTAGACATATTTATGCCCCGGATAACCCATCTTGGCGGTGCGAGTTTTACAGTACTTTCATGCCTTTTTCTATATATATTTGGCAAAGATCAGGCGAAAACAGCTGCTATGCAGGCCTTTGTTACTATAACAGGCAGCCAGGGAATAGTGCAGCTTTTCAAAAACACCATAGCCCGTAAAAGACCTTATTTAGTTTTACCTGATGTTAATACATTTTGGAGCAAGCTTTTAAAAGACCATTCTTTTCCATCTGGACATACAACTGCAGGTTTTTCGTTGGCGGCAGTTCTTGCTATGCATTTTCCTGCTTATAGCCTCATATCATACTCTCTGGCCGCAATGGTAGGTTTATCTCGGATATATACTGGAATGCACTACCCTTCTGATGTATTAAGTGGCGCCTTTTTAGGCATGGCATGTGCCACTTTAATAGAGTTTTTCTTGTGAATAAGAATAAAAATATATGGCGGTTCCCTTTTATTCATCTATGTGAATAAAGGGGAACCGTTCATATTATTACAGAAAAAACCTTTCAAAAAAGGATTTAATATGTTAAAGTGGAATATTATAATAAATACAATGGGAAAAGTTAAGTTGGAGGTTTATAATATGGATATAGAAAAGGCTATTTCCTTAAATGAGAAGCAATTGCTGACAGCTACTAGTGAAATAATAAAAATAAGAAGTGTAAAAGATATACCTAAAGAAGGCATGCCTTTTGGAGAAGGCCCTGCAAAGGCTCTAAACTATGCATTGGATCTTGCAAAAAGTTTTGGTCTTGAGACGAGGAACCTTGACAATTATGCAGGGTGGGCCCAGTGGGGCGATGGTGATGAAATGATTGGGATTTTGGTACACCTTGATGTGGTGCCCGAAGGCAGCGGTTGGACTTTTCCGCCCTATGCAGGTGAAATTCATAATGGCAGAATTTACGGCAGAGGAGCTATAGATGATAAAGGCCCTGCTATGGCTGCATTATTTGCTCTAAAATCTTTAAAGGATGCCGGAATTAAATTTAACAGAAGAGTAAGGGTCATTTTTGGCACCGATGAGGAAAGTGGATCAGAATGCATGAAGTATTATCTAAAACACGATGAAGCTCCCACCATGGGATTTTCCCCTGATGCCAATTATCCTATAATAAATGGAGAAAAGGGAATGCTGACTTTTACCTTTACCATTTCATTTAATGGCGAAAAAGACACGGGTGCAGTGCTTTTGTCATTAAAGGGCGGTCATAGACCCAATATGGTTCCCGATTATGCCGAGGCACGCGTTGCTGGAAACATTGATGAAATCAGTGCCCAAGTAAAAAGTGCCCAAAGTAGTGTACCTGGCAATTTTGAAGTTGAGCAGAAAACGAATGAGATAGTAATCAAATCTTACGGTACTTCTGCCCATGCCAGCACACCAGAAAAAGGCAAGAATGCTTGCATGTTGCTTGCAAAGCTCTTAGGGAATGTAAAATTTGCAAAAGCTTACAATGATTTTATAGGATTTTTAAATAAAAAAATTGGTTTAGATACTACCGGTAAAGGCTTGGGTGTCGATTTTAAAGATGATATTTCAGGCTCGCTTACCTTAAATGTAGGAATAATTGAGTGTGACGAAAATAAGGCCGAGGTTACCATAAATATTCGTTATCCCATAAAATACAGGGGAGAACAGGTAATTGAGCACATACGGGAAAATACGCCGGAAGCTTTTCGGATAGAGAAAGTGTCTGATATGAAGCCCCATTATGTTCCTGAAGACAATCTCATAATTCAAAAGCTAAAATACGCTTATGAAAAAGTTACTGGTGAAAAAGCCTATTGCTTTTCAATCGGTGGCGGCACTTATGCTCGGCTGTTTAAAAACTGTGTAGCATTTGGGCCAAATTTCCCAGGAAAGCCTGAACTGGCTCATGAAACTGATGAGTACATTGAAGTTGAAGATCTCTTTAAAAACTTAAGGATTTATACCTATGTTTTATGTGAATTAGTCAGATAGCAGACCTAAACTTGTTTGCAAGGAGGGGACCGGTGTGGAGCTGCAAAAAATAAAGGACCCTTATATTAACATGCTCTTTGATGCAATTTTGCTTTTGCAAAACCGAGAAGAATGTTATCGCTTTTTTGAAGACATTTGTACAATAGGAGAAGTTCAGTCTATGGCACAGCGACTGCAGGTGGCAAAAATGCTAAAAGAAGGCAAGACTTATACTGAAATCGCACAGGTTACTGGTGCAAGCACAGCCACCATTAGTCGTGTTAAGCGTTTTTTGCATTATGGTGCCGATGGCTATAATATCATATTAGAAAGACTGGCGAAGACAAACCAGCAGGAAGATTAGCGTGATCTCCACGCTTTTTTATTTAGGAGGTATTGAGTTGAATCTTTTAGATGATTTAAATCCACAGCAAAAAAAGGCAGTAACGCATCCAGCAGGTCCGCTACTGGTTCTTGCCGGAGCAGGCAGTGGCAAAACACGCGTCCTCACATATCGCATTGCTTATTTGATAAACAACTGTGGTGTAAATCCTAAAAATATAATAGCTATTACTTTTACCAATAAAGCAGCTCAAGAAATGAAAGACAGGGTAAAGCGATTAGTTCCGCACGTTGATGATATATTGGTAAGCACTTTTCATTCGGCATGTGTGAGATTTTTGCGGGTTGATATAGATAAGCTTGGTTACGATAGGAATTTTATAATATTTGACACTCAGGACCAACAAGCACTGATAAAGGAATGCTTAAAAACTTTAAACATCAATGAAAAAAAATTTACGCCAACTTCGGTTTTAAACTATATAGGCCGAGCAAAAGATAAACTCTTAGAACCTGCAAAATGCATAGATACTGCAAAAGACATTTGGGAAAAGAATATGGCAACCATATACGAACTGTACCAGAAGCGATTAAAAGAAAGCAATGCATTAGATTTTGACGATATTATTATGGTAACTGTAAAGCTATTTAAGGAGTTTCCTGAAGTGCTTTCCTATTATCAGAACCGCTTTGTACATGTCCTGGTAGATGAGTATCAGGATACCAATTTGGCTCAGTACGAACTTGTAAAAATGATGGCAGCAAAGCACCGGAACCTATGCGTAGTAGGTGATGATGACCAAAGTATATATAGTTTCAGAGGTGCGGATATTCGAAATATTTTAGAGTTTGAACGGGACTTTCCAGATGCTACGGTAATTCGCTTGGAGCAAAATTACCGTTCCACTCAGACTATATTAAATGCTGCTAATGATGTAATTCAAAACAATTATGCCCGCAAGAAAAAAACTCTTTGGACCAATAACGGGGAAGGCGAAAAGATAAATCTGGTTACTTTAGAAGATGAGCATCAGGAGGCCTATTTCATTGCCCGGGAAATAAACGATAGGGTTTTTAGAGACAATCTGAGGTATAAAGACTTTGCTGTTCTTTATAGAACAAATGCTCAGTCCAGGGTATTAGAAGAGGCCATGGTCAAAATAGGGCTGCCTTACAAAATAATTGGAGGGTTAAGGTTTTACCAGCGCAAAGAAATAAAGGATATTTTGGCATACTTGCGCGTGGTTGCAAATCCTTCCGATAACATGAGCCTTTTAAGAATAATAAATGTCCCCAAAAGAGGCCTTGGTGCTACAGCAGTGAATAAGCTGACAGCAGCAGCGGAAGTAAAAAATCAAAGCATTTTTGACACAATAATGGATGCAGAGCATTTGTCTTTTAATGCTGCAACGCAAAACAAATTGAAAAAGTTTTTACTTATGATACAAGACTTTAGAGATATGTCTAAGAAAATTGCTGTATCGGATTTGATAAATTACATTCTAGATAAAACCGGCTATATGGACGAGCTCGTAAATGATAATACTAATGAGTCTTTAAGTCGTATAGAAAACCTAAAAGAATTGATAGGTGCGGCAATTGAATTTGAAGAAAAAAATCAAGAAGCCACCTTAGAAGATTTTCTTACAGAGCTTGCTCTTGTATCTGATGTGGATAATTTAGAGGAAAACAGTGATGCTGTGGTGCTTATGACATTACACAGTGCAAAGGGATTGGAGTTTCCAGTGGTGTTTTTGGCCGGTATGGATGAAGGTATTTTTCCACACTCAAGATCACTCCTTGACAGCAACCAATTGGAAGAAGAACGGAGATTATGCTATGTAGGTATTACAAGGGCAAAAAAGAAACTTTATATGACGAGAGCCTGGCAGAGAAGCCTTTACGGAAATACATCTTATTATACAGCTTCAAGGTTTTTAAATGAGATTTCACAGGAGTATATAATAGAATCATCTTATGGCATAGCTAATGCCAATGCGACTACTACTCCAAAACCTGAGCCTGATATATCTGATAAGGCTATCGGTTTCATTTCTCCTGGTGACCGCGTGAGGCATTCGAAATGGGGAGAAGGTATTGTTTTAGATATCGATGGTATTGATGAAGATGCTCAAATAACCATAAACTTTCCATCGGTAGGACAGAAACATTTAATACTAAAATATGCACCTATTGTGAAGGTGCAATAAGATGCATAAAATCAAATGTAAACTATCCCAGTAAAGGTAATTTCGAGCTTTACTTAAATATCTGAGTGGAAGGGTGAGATTCTTGGACAAGGCCCAGGCCGAAAGGCGCATACAAGAATTGAGGCAAATAATAAACCATCATAATCATCTATATTACGTATTGGACAATCCGGAAATTCCAGATGCCGAGTATGACAAACTGATGAGAGAGCTTATAGACCTTGAAAGTCAGTTTCCTGAACTCATCGTCCCAGACTCTCCTACTCAGCGCATTGGTGGCGAGCCGCTGGCAGCTTTTAAGCGGGTTACTCATCGAGAACCCATGATTAGTCTTGCTGACGCTTTTAGTGAAGGTGACCTTAGAGATTTTCATAGACGGGTAACGTCAGTTGTAGGAGACCAAGTAGAATATGTTGTAGAACTTAAAATTGATGGCCTTGCCATTTCCCTTACTTACGAGAACGGTATTTTGGTTACTGCTGCAACGCGGGGTGATGGCTTGGTAGGTGAAGATGTTACACATAATGTAAAGACAATAAAAAGTGTACCCCTTCGCATAAACCCTCCTTCAGGCAAGTTCCCTTCGGTGATTGAGGTCAGAGGAGAAATTTATCTTCCAAAGGAAGGTTTCAAAAAACTCAATGAAGAACGTGAGGATATGGAACTTGTACCCTTTGCAAATCCCCGCAATGCAGCTGCTGGTTCCATAAGACAGCTAGACCCGAAAGTTGCCGCCAAAAGGCCTTTATCCACTTTTATTTACGGAATTGGTTATGTAGAGGGCATTCAGTTTGAGACCCACCATGAGGTACTTGAGTTCTACAAAGCTTGCGGATTTAGGGTAAATCCGCATATTAAGCTGTTTAATAGCTTTGATGATGTGATAGATTACTGTATGAGCTGGAGAGAAAAAAGAGACCTGCTTCCCTACGAAATAGATGGAATGGTAATTAAAGTAAATTCGCTTCAATTCCAAAAAATGCTTGGTTCAACCGCTAAAAATCCCCGTTGGGCAATTGCATATAAATTTCCCGCAGAGCAAAAGGTATCAGTTATCGAAGATATTATAGTCAGTGTGGGGAGGACGGGGATCCTTACTCCAAATGCGGTTTTAAAACCTGTTAATATTGCCGGTTCCACTGTCAGCAGGGCAACTCTTCACAACGAAGATTATATAAAGGAAAAAGATATTCGCATTGGGGACAGTGTAATTGTTCAAAAAGCGGGAGATATTATTCCGGAAGTCGTGGAAGTGATTAAAGAAAAACGGACCGGAAGTGAAAAAGAGTTTAAAATGCCTCACCATTGTCCGGAGTGCGGGGCAGAAGTCATTAGAATCCCAGGTGAAGCGGCATATCGCTGTACCGGCGTGTCCTGTCCTGCTCAGATAAGAAGAAGTATAATACACTTTGCTTCAAGGGATGCAATGGACATAAGGGGTTTAGGGCCTGCAGTAGTTTCATTGCTCTTATCTGCGGGCTTAGTAAAAGATGTTTCTGACATATATTTTCTCAAAAAAGAGGACCTGATACCCCTTGAGCGAATGGGTGAAAAGTCAGCAGATAATTTGATAAATGCCATACAAGATAGCAAAAAGCAACCTTTAAGCCGGCTGGTATATGCTCTTGGAATACCTTTTATCGGTTCTAAAGCAAGCTTTTTATTAGCTCAAGCCTTTGGCTCCATGGATAAACTTAAGGCAGCAACATATGATGAACTTATCAAAATACCTGAAATTGGCACTAAGATGGCTGAGAGCATAGTCACATTTTTTAAACAGGAACAGACAAATAAATTGCTTGAGCGCCTGAAGAGTGTGGGAGTCAATATGGAAGAACAGAGGCGAACGGAGGGCATAAGACCTTTAGAAAACCTAACTTTTGTTTTGACAGGGACACTGGAAAAGTACAGCCGTAATGAAGCCAAAGAAATCATTGAAAACTTAGGAGGCCGGGTAGCAGGAAGTGTCAGCAAGAAAACAGATTATGTCGTGGTAGGAAAAGATCCCGGTTCCAAATATGATAAAGCTGTAGAACTTGGCGTTAAGATTATAGATGAAAATGAATTTGATAAGCTAATTGGAACTAAATGATAATTAACTTTGCAATGTCATATAAAATATAAGACCTTATGCACTTTTAAGTGTTAAGGTCTTTTTTTTTATTGTATATATTGCTATTAAACACATTTGAAGGAATTGTGGTATACATTGTTGAAAATAACAATTTTAATAATGGAAAAACTAAGAAATATCATTAACCACAAAATATTATAAAATTATGGCATAAATGTTGCATAAATTGTGAGAAAAGGGGTGAAATCATGAAAGATCATCTCAAAGAGCTTATTGAAGGGGAAGACAAAAAGAACCCTTACACCGATGACCAATTGGCAAAAATG
>Ga0134099_1002836_pt1 | contig 13653 bp, 8 predicted proteins | sample 10_taG_2_FD_105482 | JGI IMG/M metagenome (GOLD analysis project Ga0134099, IMG submission 105482) | Switchgrass degrading microbial communities from high solid loading bioreactors in New Hampshire, USA - 10_41_5_180_A2 metaG | ecosystem: Engineered > Bioreactor > Semi-continuous > Anaerobic >...
CGCCCTGCAGGCCTTCCCGGCCTGGGCCGCCACCCCGGCCGAGGTCCGGGCCCGGGTCCTGTTCAAGGCCGCGGCCATCATGCGGCGGCGGAAGCACGAGCTGTCGGCCTGGCTCTGCCACGAGGTGGGCAAGAACTGGGCCGAGGCCGACGCCGACACCGCGGAGGCCATCGACTTCCTGGAGTACTACGGCCGGCAGATGCTGAAGCTGGCCGGGCCGCAGCCTCTCACGCCCTACCCCGGCGAGGAGAATCACCTCTACTACCGGCCCCTGGGGGTGGGGGTGGTCCACAGCCCGTTCAACTTCCCGCTGGCGATCCTGACCGGCATGACCGCCGCAGCCATCGTCACCGGCAACACCGTGGTGGTGAAGCCCTCCACCGAGGCGCCGGTCATCGCGGCCAAGCTCTTTGCGATCCTGGAGGAGGCCGGGCTGCCGGCGGGCGTGGCCAACCTCATTTACGCCGACCCGGTCGAGGTGGGCGACTACCTGACCACCCACAAGGACGTCCGCTTCATCAACTTCACCGGCTCGCGCGAGGTGGGCTGCCGCATCTACGAGCTGGCGGCGAAGGTGCAGCCCGGGCAGATCTTCCTGCGCCGCGTCATTGCCGAGATGGGCGGCAAGGACGCCATCATCGTGGACGGCACCGCCGACCTGGACGACGCCGCGGCCGGCATCGTCGCCTCCGCCTTCGGCTTCAGCGGTCAGAAGTGCTCGGCCTGCTCCCGGGCGGTCGTGACGGCCGACGTCTACGACCAGGTGCTGGAGAAGGTGGTGGCGCGAGCCCGGACGCTGAAGGTCGGGCCGGCCACCGCGAGGGACACCGACGTCGGCCCCGTGGCGGCGGAGCGGTTCCAGAAGAAGATCCTGGAGTATATCGAGATCGGCAAGTCCGAGGGCCGGCTGGTGCTGGGCGGAAACGCCCTGCCCGGGGGCTGGTACGTGGAGCCGACGATCTTCGCCGACGTCGCCCCGACCGCCCGCATCGCCCAGGAGGAGATTTTCGGGCCGGTGGTGGCGTTCATCAAGGCGGAGGACTTCGACGACGCCCTGCGCATCGCCAACGGCACCCCGTTCGGGCTGACGGGGTCGGTGTACTCCCGCAACCGGGAGCATCTGGAGCAGGCGCGCCGGGAGTTCATGGTCGGGAACCTCTACTTCAATCGCAAGTCCACCGGCGCCATCGTCGGGGTCCATCCCTTCGGCGGGTTTAACATGAGCGGCACCGACTCGAAGGCGGGCGGTCCGGACTACCTGCTGCTTTTCACCCAGGCGCAGTCCGTGTCGGAGAGACTCTGAGGCGCGCAGCTGCGCTTGCCGGGCGGCCACCGGAGGCGCCCGGGCCTTTAAACGGAACAGGGCTCCCACGTGCGGGAGCCCTGTTCCGCGTCCCTGCGATGGCTGCGGCCTTGCCGCAACGGCCCTACACCGCCGTGACGACGGTCCGCCGCAGCCGCCAGGCGGCCAGGCCCAGCGCCACCGCCGCCGTGAGGGCGAGCACCCCGAGGCTGGGCAGAACGGTCGCCAGGGGATGGCCCTTCATCATCACCTGCTGGAGGGCGTGCGTCATGTGGAAGCTGGGCAGGACCTGCATCACCGCCTGCAGGGGCTCAGGGGCCTGGTTGACGGGCAGTATCGCGCCGCCCAGCAGGCTGAGCGCGGTGGAGACGATGATCGAGATGGGCCCTGCGGTGTCGGCGTGACGGGTGCAGGCTGCGATGGCCAGCCCGATGGCGACGCCCGCCGTGCTGCTCAGCAGCAGGATGACCAGCGTGCCGGGCAGGTTCCGGGGCAGCTGCACCGCGAAAAGGACGGCGCCGACGCCCCACAGGACCAGGAGTTGCAGGACCGCCAGCGCCTGGAGGCCGAGCACCGTGCCGGCCAGCCAGCCACCCATGCTGAGCGGGGTGCTGAACATGTGGCGCAGCGTTCCCTCCCTGCGCTGGTACGCGATCTGGGGGCCGACGGCCATGATGCCGGCGTTGAGGAGCATCCAGACCAGCACGCCGGGCATCAGGTAGTCGAAGGCCCCCAGCGTTTCGGTGGAGTCCAGGGGCCGGCTGCGCACGGTGAGCAGCGGCTGCCTGCGGGCCGGATCGAGGGCCTCAACCAGGGACTGCAGCCCGCCCTTCGTGGCGGTCGATGCGAAGGAGGTCGGATCCCAGCGGATGACGACCTCGCCCGGGCCCGCGCCGGCGGCCACCTGGTCGCTGAGCCCCGGCGGCAGCACCAGCACCGCCCGGACCGCCCCGCCGTCGAGCTTCCGCATGAGTTCGTCCTCATCGCCGGCCACCAGCTCAAAGTGGCCCGACTGCTCCACGGCCGCCCTGATCATCTGCGCCACGTCCCCGCCGTCCTGGTCCACCAGCCCGACGGGGACGGCGGTGATGACCCCGGAGCCGCTGTTTCCCCAGCCCCACCAGAGGAGCATGAGGAGGGGGAAGACCAAGTTGAAGAAGAACGCGCTCCGGCTCCGCATCTGCTGCCGGACGTTCAGCAGCAGCACCTGCCAGACCTGAGTGAGCCGCCGCATCAGTCACGCAGCCTCCTTCCCGTGAGGGCCATGAAGACGTCATCCATCGTCGCGGAGCGGGTCCGCAGGTCCGAGAGCGGCAGGCCGCGCACCTGAGCGTAGTGGGCGAGGGCCATCAGGGTGGCCGGGGGGTTGGCGGTGTGCAGCAGCACCTGTCCGTCCTTCGCCTGCACGTCCGTGACGGCAGGAAGCTGCGCCAGCTCGGCCAGGTCCACCGGCCGGGCGCCGGGGTCCAGCTCCACGGCGGCCTCGGGCCCGTACTCCCGGATGAGCTGCCTCGGCGTTCCCTCGGCCAGGATGCGGCCGTGGTCCATCACCGCGACCCGGTCGCAGAGCCGCTCCGCCTCCTCCATGTAGTGCGTCGTGAGCAGGACGGCGCGCCCTTCCTCCCTCAGGCGGAGGATCACGTCCCAGAGGGCGTGGCGCGCCTGGGGGTCGAGGCCGGTGGTCGGCTCGTCCAGGAAGAGCACCCCGGGCCGGCCGATGAGGGCCACGGCCAGCGCCAGCCGCTGCCTCTGCCCCCCGGACAGGTGGCGACACTGGGTGCGGGCTTTCTCCTCCAGGCTGAACTGCCGCAGCAGGTCTGCCGCCGGCAGCGGGTTGTCATAGAAGCTGGCGTAGAGCCGCAGCAGCTCCAGGACCGTGGCGTACTCGGGCAGGCGGGCCGCCTGCAGCGCGATGCCGATGCGGGTCCGCACCGCCCGGCTCTGCCGCAGGCTGTCGAAGCCGCAGATGCGGCAGTGGCTGGCGTCGGGGACGCGGAGCCCTTCCATCACCTCGATGGCGGTGGTCTTGCCGGCGCCGTTGGGCCCCAGGAGGCCGACGATCTCGCCTGCGCGCACCTGCAGGCTGAAGCCGTCGACGGCCACCGTGCTGCCGTAGCGCTTGACGAGCCCCCGGGCGTCGATCAGCACGTCTGCGCCGCCCTGTTCGGCGGTCTTCGCGGGCATGGCTGCCATGCGCTTCTCCTCCTTCTGTGTTCACCATACCGCATGCCACAGTCCGGGCGAACGGCCCCTCCCGTGGTCTGGGCCAGCCCCGGTGGGCGCCTCGAACCCCTCACCCACGAGAGCGCGCACCGGCGGCCATGGGTTCAGACCGGCCGTAGCCGGCAGCGCGAAGAATCTGCGCTGTGGCGCCAGGCCGTACATTCGCTTAATCATCCCAAGCGGGAGGGTTCTAAATCAATTTGGATGACACCTTCGATGCCTTGACACAACTTGGTACGTCTGGTTATGTGGGGGTGAGACCCGTTGTGTTCCTTCATACATAACGGAGACGGGGGGAGACTCGCCATGTCCCTGCGTTTGCGCAAAGCCCGCATCCTGGCACCGATCCTGGCTCTGCTGCTGATCGCACTGCCGGTCCTGAGCGCGTGCGGCGGCTCGCCGTCCGCCGGTACGCCCGAACCGCAGTCCGCCACTCAGGCGCCTGCAGAGCGGCAACAGGCGCAGGAGCCGGCGCCCGCACCCGGACCCGCGTCCCAGCAGCCCTCGGCCCAGCAGCCGGCAACCCAGCCATCCTCGACCCAGCAGCCGGCAACCCAGCAACCCACTACCCAGGAGCCGGCCACCCCGGAGCCCGTCACCCCTGAGCCTGCAACCCAGGAGCCTGCCACTCAGGAGCCACCGGTTCAGGAACCCGCACCGCAGGAGCCCGCGACCCGCACCTTCACCGACCAGGCCGGGCGCACGGTTATCCTTCCGGCTGAGGTGAACCGGGTCGTCACCACCTGGCGTCCGGGCACCCTGCTGGTGATCTCGGCCGGCGGCCGCGACAAGATCGTCGGCGTGGACACCTCCTCGCAGCGGTCCGAGTTCCTGACCAAGGTCTTCCCCGGCATCACCGACCTGCCCGGCGTGGGCAACAAGAAAGGGCTCAACGTCGAGCAGATGGTGGCCGTGAAGCCCGACGTGGTCTTCATCTGGTACGGCTCCGACACCGAGCCGGTGATCCAGCAGCTCGAGTCCCAGGGCATCCCGGCCTTCGTGCTGATCCCCGAGAGCCTCGACCAGATGAAGGAGGCCGTGAGCCTGATCGGCGAGATCATCGGAACTCAGGAGCAGGCGCAGAAGATGATCCGGTACTATGACGAGACCCTGGCCATGCTGGAGGAGAAGGTCGGGTCGATTCCGGAGGAGGAGAAGCTCCGGGTCTACATGGTCGGCTCCAGCGGCGTGTTCTCCACCGTGCCGGGCACCATGTACCAGCACTTCATCATTGAGGCCGCCGGCGGCATCAACGTCGGCGCCCAGCTGCAGGGCGGCTTCTCCGAGGTTTCGGCCGAGCAGGTGGTCGTGTGGAACCCCGACGTCATCGTCGCGGTGCAGTACTGCGGCTGCACGGTGGACGAGATCCTGCGCAACCCGCAGCTGCAGACCGTGAAGGCGGTCCAGAACGGCCGGGTGTACATGTTCCCGCACAGCATGGATCCGTGGGACTACCCCGAGCCCCGTTCGATTCTGGGCATGCTCTGGCTGGCCCACACGCTGTACCCCGAGCGGATGGCCGACGTGGACCTGCTGGGGGAGGTCGACGAGTTCCACGAGACCTTCTTCGGCGTGAGCTTCACGGAGCTCGGTGGCAAGCTGGATGAGTAGCACGAACGCACGGCCCGCCCGCAGGTGGCGGGCCCTCCTCCTATCCGGGCTGTTCACCGCCCTGGTGATCCTGCTGTCGTTCGCCATGGGCCGCTACCCGATCCCCCCGGGCGAGGTGCTGCGGATCCTGTGGCAGATCGCCTCGGGCCAGTTTGATCCGCAGACGGCCGGTGAGGCGGCGCGGGTGCTCTACTATATCCGCCTGCCGCGCATCCTCCTGGCTGGGCTGACCGGGGTGGCCCTTGCCGGGGCGGGCACGCTGTTTCAGGGGATGTTCCGCAACCCGCTGGTCTCGCCCGACGTGCTGGGGGTCTCCTCCGGCGCGGCCCTGGGCGCGGCTATCGGCATCCTGATGCCGGCGGGGGGCTCGATCCAGCTCTGGGCTTTCGTCTCCGGCGTGGTGGCCGTGGCCCTGACCTACGGCATCGCCCAGGCCAGCCGGGGCCAGTCGGTCGTGATGCTGGTCCTGGCCGGCATGGTGGTCTCCGCCTTCTTCAGCGCGGCGCTCTCGTTCCTGAAGTACGTGGCGGACCCCTACGAGCAGCTGCCCACCATCGTCTTCTGGCTGATGGGCGGCTTCTACCGGGCCTCGTGGCAGGCGGTGGGCAGCCTGCTGCTGACGGTGGTCCCGGGCGCACTGCTCCTGCTGCTCACCTCGTGGAAGCTGAACATCCTCTCGCTGGGCGACGAGGAGGCGCTCTCCCTGGGCGTGAACGTGCGGGTGATGCGCCCCCTGCTGATCGCGTCCGCCACCTTGATGGTGGCCGGCTCGGTGAGCGTGACGGGCACCATCTCCTGGGTGGGCCTGGTGGTGCCCCACATCGCCCGGATGCTGGCGGGCGCGGACCACGACCGCTCGATGCCGGTGGCCATGCTGTTCGGCGCAGGCTTCATGCTGCTGATGGATGACCTGGCCCGCTCGCTCACCACCGCGGAGATCCCGGTGGGCATCCTCACCTCGGCCGTCGGGGCGCCGTTCTTCGGCTATCTCCTGATCTCCGGCAGAAGGGAGGCGTGGCGGTAGGCGATGGCGATCACAGCAGAATCGATCCGCTTCGGCTACCGCGGGGCCGAGGTGATCCGCGGCGTCAGCTTCACCGTGCCGGAGGGGGCCATCACCTGCCTGCTGGGCCGCAACGGCTCGGGCAAGACCACCCTCATCCGGCTGGTGAACGGCATCCTGCGGCCGCACTCGGGGTCCATCCGCATCGACGGCCTGGACGTGCAGCGCAGCCCCCGCCCGGCCATCGCGCGCCGGGTCGCGTTTGTGCCGCAGGAGCACCAAGGGGTATTTCCCTACGGTGTCGAAGAGTTGGTGGTGATGGGGCGCAACCCCCACCTGAGCCTGATCGCCCGGCCGGGAAGATCCGACCGGGCGGCTGCCCGGGCGGCCATGGAGGCCGTCGGCATCGCCCACCTGGCCGGCCGGGACTACATGCAGATCAGCGGCGGCGAGCGGCAGCTGGTGCTCATCGCCCGGGCGCTCACGCAGGAGACCCCGTACCTGCTGATGGACGAGCCCACCTCGCACCTGGACTTCACCAACCAGCACGCCATCCTGTCGATCGTGCGGCGCATCGCCCGGGAGCGGGGCGTGGGGGTGCTGGTGGCCATGCACGACCCGAACCTGACCCTGGCGTTCGCCGACCGGGTGATCATGCTGCGGGAGGGGCAGGTGTTCCGGGCGGGGCCTGCGAACGAGGTCATGACGCCGGAGAACCTGCAGGCGCTGTACCAGATGCCCATCGACGTGGTCGGCCTGCCCGACGGGCGCCGGTTCATCGTGACGGAGGCTCAGGGGGCGCGGTGAGGCCCGGCGCGGCTTTCGCCGGGCGGACCAGAGGCGCGTACCGGTGGAGAGCGAGGTGCGACGAGATGCTGCTGGAGCGGGTGCTGGAGGCGGCCGCGCCGGGCCTGAGCGGCCGGCGGATCCGGGCCGCGCGGATGGGCGCGAAGATCGTGGGCGTCGTGCTGGATGACGGGCGCTTCGGCGCCGGCTACCACCTGCCGGGGGAGCGCCCGCCGGGCTCGCTGTCCGAAGCCGGCCTGGCGGCCGAACTGGAGGCCCTGGCGGGGCAGCCGGCCCTGGAGGTCGCCCGGCGCGGCCTGCTGGGTGAGAGCGTCTTCCACCGGGCCCTGGGCGTGGCCCTCTGCAACGCGGTGGCCGAGCCCGACCCGGCCCGCTGCCTGGTCGACCCCGACGCCGCGTCCGCCGTGCCCGCCCGCCCCACCGACACGGTGGGGTTCGTGGGCTACGTCGGCACGGTGGTGCGGTGGGTCCAGGCGGAGGCGGCCCGGACGATCATCTTCGACCGTTCCCAGGAGGATGAGGACGACGTCTACCCGGAGCACCGGCAGCCGGAGCTGCTGCCCCAGTGCGACCTGGTCTTCCTCACCGGCTCGGCCCTGATCAACCGCACGCTGGAGCGGCTGCTCACGTACTGCACCCGGGCCCGGGAGGTCGTGCTGATCGGCCCCAGCACGCCGCTCTATCCCGAGGCCTTCGTGGGCTCGGGGGTGACGGTGCTCGCCGGCTTCCGCTGGCAGATCGAGGACCCCGAGGAGGCCCTGGCGCAGATCGCCGCCGGGGCGCACTTTAAGCATCTGAAGGGCCGCACGAGCCTGACGCTGCGGGTGGAGTAGGAGGGAACTTGCATGACGCTGCTGGAACGACTGTACGAGGCCGCAGCCCCGCGCCTTCAGGGCAAGCGGGTGCGGGAGGTTCGGATCGGGCATTATCTGATCGGTGTGCTGCTGGACAGCGGTGAGCTGGGCGTGGCCTACGCCCTGCCCGGCGAGCGGAAGGCGCCGGAGCCGGTGTTTCCGGATCCCGCACGGTACGTCGGGATGGACGCCCTGGATCTGGCGGCGGGGCTGAAGCAGGACGACCTGGTGGCGCGGGCGCTGGGGATGGCCGCCGCCAACGCGGTGGCGCAGCCGGACCCGGCTCACAGCCTGGAGGATCCCGACGCCCTCACGACCGTGCCCGTCCGGCCCACCGACACCGTGGGGCTCATCGGGTTCATCCGCTCGATCCACCGCCGGATCGACGACCGGGTGGACCGGATCATCATCTTCGACCGGTCGCTGGACGGCGAGCCCGGCATCAGCCCGGAGGAGCAGCAGCCGGAGCTTCTGCCCCTGTGCGACGTGGTCTTCGTCACCGGGTCGGCGGTGACCAACGGCACGCTGGAGACGATCCTGCCCTGGTGCCGGAAGGCCCGGGACATCGTCATCATCGGCCCCAGCACGCCGCTCTACCCCGAGGCGTTCGCCGGCACCGGGGTCACGGTGCTCGCCGGCGCCACCTGGCCGCCGGAACATCACGGCCAGGCCCTTGCAGGCATCGGCGAGGGGAAGCGGTTCTATCAGCTGAACGAGCTGACCCACCAGTGGGCGCTGCGGGTGGGGTGAGAGAAGAGGCGGTCCGCGCGGCGGACCGCCTCTTGTCTGTGCTGCTCGACTGACCGTTGGATGACGGCGCTTCGGGCCTCACCTGCCGCCTACTTCACCGCCGTGATTGGCCCGTCCATCTCCGACGGCGCCTCCAGCTCGACGGCGGCCGTCACCACGGGCCGGCCTGGTCGGTCGCGGCCCGTTCCCCGCAGAATCTTAACCCGGCGTGCCAGCCGCCGTTCAGTTTTTGCGCGGTCACGGTGGCTGGATCCCGCTGGCGAGCCGTCGGCCTCGGGGAGCCGGGGTAGCAAGGCCAGGTTGTGGGCCCGTTCCGCGCAGAATCTTAACCCGGTGTGCTAGCGGCCGTTCAGTTTCTGCGCGGTCACGGTGGCCGGATCTCGCTGGAGAGCCGTCGACCCCGGGGGAGCCGGGGTAGCAAGGCCAGGTTGTGGGCCCGTTCCGCGCAGAATCTCAACCCGGGGTGTCAGCCGCCGTTCAGATTTTGCGCGGTCAGGGTGGCCGGATGCCGCTGGCGAGCCGTCGGCCCCGGGGGAGCCGGGGTAGCAAGGCCAGGTTGTGGGCCCGTTCCGCGCAGAATCTTAACCCGGGGTGTCAGCCGCCGTTCAGTTTTTGCGCGGTCACGGTGGCCGGATCTTGCTGGAGAGCCGTTGGTCCCGGGGAGCCGGGGTAGTAGGGGCCCGGTTGGGGGCCCGTTCCGCGCAGAATCTTAACCCGGCGTGTCAGCCGCCGTTCAGATTTTGCGCGGTCAGGGTGACCGGATCCCGCTGGCGAGCCGTCGGCCCCGGGGCGACCTGAACACACAGGACCAGGGTGCGGAAACGAGCAGGCCCAGGGTGTGCAAGCACCCTGGGCCTGTGCCTCTCCGAACTCACAAACTCAACTCCGGCCCCAGCCAGCGGAAACCTTCCATCTCCCACACCTGGAACTCCGGCGTGCGCGGCCGCGGCAGGGTGGCGAGCCGGTGCCGGAACGGCTCGACCGCCTCGCAGGTCTTCAGGAACGGTTCGTAGGCCCGCGCCAGCGCCGGCTCGACGCCCAGCTGGTAGCGGAAGATGAGGCGCAAGGCCCGGAGCGCCTGCTCAGCCGTGAGGTTCAGCCGCCGCGCAATTGTGGGCGCGCCGTTCAGGAGAAAGTGGAGGAACGTGCTGAAGGCCGGCGGTGGGTCAGGATCCAGCAGACTCCCGTCCCAACTCTCCGCCCACGCATGAGCCATCGCCAGGGCGGCGTCCTGTTCCGCCGGCTGAAGGCCGGCCAGATACTTCCCGAAGCCAGGGGGGAAGCGCCGATCCTCACGCCCGCAGCGCCAGCGGGTGCCCGGCGTCAGCGACGACCGGCCCCAGTACGAGGCGACGATCCTCCGGCCCGAGCCCCAGCGAATTGGCTCGCCCACGGCGCGCATGGGCAGCAGCCAGACCGGGTCCGGTATTCGGCCGGGGCGGTAGAACCCCTCGGCCAGGAGGAGCTGAATCGCATCCGCCTCTGCGATGCCCTGATACGGGTCGGCCGCGATCGCCGTCGCAAGGATCCGGGCGGCGGCCTGGTCGGTCGGCAGCGGCTCCAGGAGATCACGCTCGGCCCGGCGACGCAGGTGAATACTCAGCCGGAGGGGCTCCGGCTCCGCCACGCCAATGATGAGCTCGTCGCCGACCTCGGGCTCCAGCAGGGCGAAGACGGGATCGGCGGCAGCATCGGGGCTGGCGGGTTCGGGGGCACCGGGGGCGACAAGGGCGCCGGGGCGGGCCGGTGCGGGGGAGTCGGCGGCGAACAGCGACACCGTCTTCCCCCCGACCTCCGCCGCAAACGGCGGGCGGCAGCCCACGAGGGCCAGGGCGAGGAACCAGTCGCCGGAGGAACTGAGCCGTCGGGACTCCCATTCGGGCCAGGTGATGACGTGCCGGAAGGCGGCGCCGCTAAGAAGGGCGTCCCTCCGGCCCACGAAGCGGCCGGCGAGCACCAGGTAGCCGGAAGGGAGTCGATCAGTTGCCTCCCGCACGGCGCGGGAGGCCATCTCCCACGGCAGGGCGGCGGCGGTGGGGCAGGCGGAGGTCAGCCCGTCCAGGTGCACACAGGACGTGTGCTCCCCCAGTTGCGCCGCGGCCGCACGCTGGTCCACCAGGGCCACGATCTCCTCGATGATCCGGTCCCGTGGGGAAACGCGCTTCCCCGGCAGCGGATCCTCCCGGTAGGCCGGGGCCCGCTCGCCCCTCGCCAGTTCGGCCGCACCGGCGCTTACGGCGCGGTAGAAGCGGGCCAGCACCTGTTCGGCCGTCTCCTCCACCGGCTGGTGCACGTGAAACGTCTGGCCCCAGCGGGTGACCGGGGCGATCTCCCACCGGAGAGTGCGGTTGAGTTCCGGCGCCAGCGGCAGCGGCCCCAGCACTCGCAGGAGGGCGTCGGGCACCGCCGCTTCCTCCGGCCGCGCCGGAATGGCGGCCGGATCGGTCTCGGTCGCCAGGAACCGGTAGGGATCCAGCAGGGGACCCAGCGCCGCGGGGACGGGACCCGCAGGGATAGACCCGGGCGGGACGCCCGCGGGGATGGGGCCGGCGGCCCCGGCGAGGCAGCCTGCCGCGGCCTGATCCGCCAGTTGGGCCCTTACCGCGGCCAGGAGGTCAGCCCGCTCCCGCCCTAGAACCTGAAGCCACAGGAAGGGGTTCGCGGCGAAGGCGCGCGCTGCCCGCACGGCCAGGACCCGCTGGTGCCGGCAGCCGGCGCGTTCGCTGCACGTGCACAGGTGGCTCCGCCGGCGCCCGGCGGGAAATAGGCTCATCCCGGCCTGGTTAAGAAGCCGCTCCAGCTCGGGACCCACCGTGCCGCTCAGGAGCCGGCGGGCCGCCTCGGGGTCCCCGGCGATGGCCGCCTCGATGCGGCGCCACTCCCGCGTGCCGTACGGCCGGATCCGGAGCGTGGCGGTTGCCGTGTTGCCCATCGCACCCACGCTGACCTCTGCCGTGATCGTGCCCTTCGCGAAAGTGAGCCGGGCGTCGCCCCGCTCGGCGCTCTTCCGCTGGCCCTGGGTCATCGGCAGCAGGAGCAGTTCCTCCTGCAGGTACTGGAGCCAGCGCTCGCTCAGCCATTCCGACACGGCCTACGCCTCCCGTTCCAGCGTGATCAGGGCACGCAGCTCCTCCGTGGAGAGCTGGCCCAGCCAGGACTCGCCGCTGCCGATCACCTGGGCCGACAGGGCCCGCTTCTCGGCCAGCAGCCGGTCGATGCGCTCCTCCAGCGTGCCGGCGGTGATCAGCCGGTGCACCAGGACCCGCCGGGCCTGGCCGATGCGGTAGGCCCGGTCGGTGGCCTGGTCCTCGACTGCGGGGTTCCACCACCGGTCCACGTGGAAGACGTGGGTGGCGGCGGTGAGGTTGAGCCCCAGGCCGCCCGCCTTCAGCGACAGGATGAACAGCGGCGCCTCGCCGCCCTGGAAGCGGGCGATGAGCCGCTCCCGCTCGGGCTGCGGCGTTCCGCCGTGGAGGAAGAGCACCTCGCAGCCCAGCCTGTCCGCCAGGTAGTCCCTGAGGCGGGCGCCGAAGCGGGCGAACTGGGTGAAGAGCAGGGCCTGCTCGCCGGCCTCCAGCACCTCCTGGAGTAACTCCACCAGCCGGTCGATCTTGCCGCTCCGCCCCACCAGGGGCCCGTCGCCGGTCACCGCCGCGGGGTGGTTGCAGACCTGCTTCAGCCTGGTCAGCCCCGCGAGCACGGCGGCGTGCCGGCGGATGCCCTCGGCCTGCGCGGCCCGCTCCAGCGTCTCCTGCACGATGGCCTCGTAGAGCGCCGCCTGTTCTACCGACAGGGTGACCAGCTCGGTGTTCTCCAGCTTGTCGGGCAGGTCGAGGGCGATGGCCGGGTCGTTCTTGTGCCGGCGGAGGATGAACGGGCCCACCTGGCGGCGCAGCCGCTCCGTGGCCTCCTCATCCTCGAACCGCTGGATCGGCACGGCGTAGCGGCGGTCGAACTCTTCCCGGCTGCCGAGGAGCCCCGGGTTCAGGAACTGGAAGAGGGACCACAGGTCGCCCAGGTGGTTCTCGATGGGCGTGCCGGTGAGGGCGATGCGGTAGCCGCCGGTGAGCTCCCGCAGGGCACGGGCGTGCTGGGTGTCGGGGTTCTTCAGGTTCTGCGCCTCGTCAGCGACGATGCCGTTCCATGTCACCTGGCCCAGTAGCGCCGCGTCCCGGGCGATCAGCGAGTAGGTGGTGAGGACCACGTCGTGCGCCGCCGCCTGCCGGGCGAAGTCCGCCTCGCCCAGCCGGTTCGCCCCGTGGTGCACCAGCACCCGGAGGCCCGGGGCGAAGCGGCTGAGCTCCCGCCTCCAGTTGCCCAGCACCGAGACGGGGCAGACCAGCAGGGTGGGTCCCGCCGCCAGCCCGGCCTCCCGCTCGTGCAGGAGCAAGGCGATGAGCTGTACGGTCTTGCCGAGCCCCATGTCGTCCGCCAGGCAGGCGCCCAGGCCGAAGCGGCGCAGGAACGCCAGCCAGGCCAGCCCCCGCTCCTGGTAGGGCCGGAGGGTGCCAACGAAGCCCTTCGGGGTCGGTACCGGCTCCACCCGGGCGGGCTCCCGCAGCCGCTCCAGCAGATCGGCGATCCAGCCTGTGGCGGTGGTCTCGTCGGCCTCCGGGGCCAGGCGGAGCGCCGTGCCCAGCTCCATCTGCTTCTCGTGCTGCTCGATGCGCCTGAGGACGGCAGCCAGCGTGCGCTCGTCCACCCGCACCCACTGGCCGTGCATCTGCACCAGCGGCCGCTTCTGCCGGGCCAGGTGGCGCAGCTCGTCCAGGGTGAGCTCGGCGTCGCCCAGGGCGAGGTCCCACCGCACGTCGACGATCTGGTGCAGGCCGAACAGCGAGGAGCCGGCCCCGGCCGGGCTGAGGTGCATGCCGACCCGGAGCCGGGCCGGCTTCACCAGGGCGGCCGGCAGCAGGACGGGATGGCCGGCCTGCTGGAGGAGCAGGGCGCCTTCCTGGATGAGGGCCATCACGTCCTCCGTGGTGACCGGGATGCGGGACGGGGCGGGGTCCTGCAGCAGGGGCGCAAGCGGCGGGAAAAGGCGGGCCATCGCGGGCAGGTCGGTGAGCAGCCGCTGCTCGGCGCCCTGGTAGCGCTGCCCG
>Ga0134099_1002839_pt1 | contig 13644 bp, 8 predicted proteins | sample 10_taG_2_FD_105482 | JGI IMG/M metagenome (GOLD analysis project Ga0134099, IMG submission 105482) | Switchgrass degrading microbial communities from high solid loading bioreactors in New Hampshire, USA - 10_41_5_180_A2 metaG | ecosystem: Engineered > Bioreactor > Semi-continuous > Anaerobic >...
AAAATCCGGTGACGATAACGTGGAGGAAACACCCGTTCCCATCCCGAACACGGAAGTTAAGCTCCATGGTGCCGAAAATACTTGGCGGGCGACCGCCTGGGAAGATAGGTAGTTGCCGGGTAGAGCTAGGGTACCCGAGAAATCGGGTATCATAGGATAATTTTAAAAGAGATATTCCTCAATAGCTCAGTCGGTAGAGCATGCGGCTGTTAACCGCAGGGTCGTTGGTTCGAGTCCAACTTGAGGAGCCACAAAAAAGCACTAGCGTTTGCTAGTGCTTTTTTGTGTTTTAAGCTGCTTCGATTTAGTAAAGGTATAATGGTTATATGCGCAGCTATTACTTGACCTTATGATGATAATAGTTGCTTAATTTAATAAATGAATTAATAATGGCTGATAATTTATTTGGTTTTATGTCAAGGAAAGAAAATGAGTGATATTATCAACGTGATATAGTGAGATAATCTCCCGGAAAAACGGGGGGTTATTTTCTATTTTACTGATTAATCATATGTGGACTGTTTGTTAATTGGTTAATTAATTCTATCAAAAATTAGTTAAAAAATAAATATCTTTTTTTGACAATTCATTATTAAAAAAATTATACAAAATTCCGAATTATAATACCAAACAAAAACATAAATAACATAATATGGAAAAATATGTATAATATAACCAGGGTGTACATGCGTGTGCCATACGTGTGCATCAAAATTATTATTTTTTCGAGGAGGAATTTGTATGAGAAAAAGAATTTGTAGTTTGTTAGTGGTGTTGGTGGTTTTATGTAGTATGATTGGGTTTAATGTATCGGCAGCTACATTGTACTACGGACCAAATTTAGTGAATAACCCAAGCTTTGAAAATGGATTAGCTGGTTGGACCATATGGGAAACAAATCAGGCGAAAACAACTACCGAAACTGCTTATGAAGGCAACTATTCTTTTAAATTTTATAAAAGTGGGGACAGGCCACCACAGCTTCTTCAATATATTAATGTACAAGGCGGAAAGACTTATGAATTTAATGCGTTTATAAGAATTCCAAGCAACCAAGAAATCAGGGTTGAACTATCAGTAAGAGATGGTGCAATTCCTGGAAGCAGCTTTATTAAAATAACATCGGATATTTACCAGTATTCTGAAGCTGAAAGGGACCCCTATTTTACACCTAATAAAGTAAACGGGGACCCGGGGGATGGGCATACTGTTTGGAAAAATATAAGAAGAACAGTTACGATACCGGAAATGACTTCCCCGATTTTGCAGATTTACTTTATTTATGAAACTGGTGGAAACTGGAACAGGTACTTCTTCATTGATAATGTGTCAGTAAGGGAAGTGCTAAAGGATAGCATAACTGTTCAATCTGTAAAATTTTATCAGGATGGCATTGATGTTACTGATAGGGGATATGTAGAAGGATTGCCTGTTACTGTTACTGCTATTGTAAAAAGTGAAGCATATAACAGAAGAAACGCTACATTGGTAGTTGCAGCATATTCGGAAAATAAATTAACAGGATGTGTTTACAAAACACAGGAACTTCCAATCGGCAATCAGTTTGTATCAATTAGCACAACAATGACGGTTCCAACATATGGTGACAGGTTAGAAGTATTTATATGGGATGATTTAGACAATATGAATTTATTATCAGAAATATATTCATTGCCGGCTTATTAAAAAATTGTTGTAAGAAGGAGGGAGACACATGAACAAGAGAAAAATAATATCAATTATAACAGCAATATTGATGTTATTCTCAACATCAGTAAGTGCTTCCAGTATAGGAATAGTTGTGTATGAAGAAAATAGTGAGGAATTGGTAGAAGTTCTACCTACCAAGTTATACGAATATATAAATGAAAATAAAATAGTGGGTGAAGTTGAAGAAGGCACAAAGAGATTTATTATTAAATACAAAGAAGAACTGAAATATGATAAGGATTTAAGAATAGTAAAGAAAAAAGCATTGTCCGAATATTTAAAAGTAGAAGATGCTTTAATTGTTAAGAATGATAGCCTAGAAGATAAGGGCATTAGTGTTATTGAATTTAAATCAGAAGAAGAAGCTGCTTCTTTTGCTGAAAATCCAAATGATTATGTTGAATTAGAAAATGTTTTATACATACAACCTGACTACCCCCTAATACTTTTATCTAACGATAATATTGATGGTGAAGAATTAGGGGAAGAAGAGGCACTTGATATTTTTGACATTATAGATATTGAAGGCGAAAGTGAAGAGGCAGTTAATGCTGGACAAGTTGTAGTTGCCATTATGGACACAGGTATTGATATTAATCATGAAGCGATAAAGGAACAAATTCATGTAAATGAAAATGAAATACCTGATAACGGCATTGATGATGACGGAAATGGTTTTTTTGATGATGTAAACGGTTGGAATTTCTTTGCAAATACTAATGATGTTTATGATGAAGAAAATCCGTATAACGAATCCCATGGTACTCATATTGCAGGTATAATTGCAGGAAATTCTGAAAAAATTAATTCTTTGGCTCCGAATGCAAAAATTTTGCCAATAAAAGTGTTCGAAAATGGTGTTGCTTATACCAGCAGTATAATTGAGGCAATTGAGTATGTTGACAAAATGGGAATTAAGATTGTAAACGCAAGCTTTGGTTCAAATGTGTACAACGCTGCTTTGGAAGAAGCAATAGCAAACTCAAATGCGTTATTTGTTTGCGCAGCAGGAAATGGAAGAACAAACATTGATGAAACCCCGATTTACCCGGCTGCATTTGAACTTGACAATATTATATCAGTAACTTCAGTAAATGATAAAGGTGGGATATCAAGCTTTGCGAACTATGGGCCGGAAAGCGTGGACATTGCTGCGCCTGGTGAAAATGTTTACAGTGCATATCATGGTGACTTATACAATAAGCGCACAGGAACATCCATGGCGGCAGCCTACATTTCAGGAGTTGCGGCAGCAGTTCTTGAAACAGATATCAATTTAACAGCAGCTGAAATTAAGGCAAGAATTCTAGATGGGGCTGACAAGTATACTTCGTTATTTGACAAAGTTTTAAACGGGAACAGGGTAAATGTTGAAAATGCTATTTTGAATATTGCATGCACTGAAGTTACGGAAATAGACTACGTTGAAGAAGAACACCCATACGAATTTGTAAGTGGCAGTGAAGCATATGAGCTATTCTCCCAAGTTGGGATTAAAGCGGTTTCAACGGCATTAGATGCAGCGTTTATACTCTTAAATGATGGCACTCTATGGGGGTTTGGTTCGAATATAGGTGGGGATATTGAACCAATAAATGGGGAAGATATCTATTTAACACCACATTATATTAAGTCCATACCTTATCAAGGAAGTTTAGTAAATGTGAAAAATGAATATGATTATGCAGTAGTGCTGCCAATAAAAGATAAAAATTATGATGATAATTGTGATTTATACATGTTTGGCAATTTAATACGCCAAAAAGGAGCTGTTTACTTATATGTAAGCGTACCAGATATTTTTGAAGTAAAAGATTTTTATGCAATGCCTGGTACTGTATTTGTTATATATTCATCACAAAATGATGGATTATACAAATACAATATAATTTCCAGTCAGCTAATAGATACTGGCATAACAGATGTTAAACAAGTAGGGTGTAAATATTTTCTTGATTTAGACCCAAGTTATAATGAAGAAGGTATTTTAATATTAAAAAATGATGGCACTGTATATAAATTAGCAAATGAAAATAATCAATACGCACTTGGTGATTATGTAACATCAGATGCAGTTGAGGTAGCAAGAAATTTGGTACTAAAAAGAGATGGTACGGTATGGCAAATAGTAAATAATACTTTTACTCAAGTAACACAATTAAATAATATTGTAAAAAAAGATTCAAATGGATTTTCACATTATGCTTTAAGAGCTGATGGCACAGTTTGGTCTTGGGAAAATAATAATTTCGGCCAACTTGGAGACGGAACAACAATAAATAGGGACATCCCACAAAGAATTCAAGGATTATCAAATATAAAGCTTCTTGACAGCGGTTACAGGAATGTTATAGCAGTGGATAATAATGATAATATTTGGATTTGGGGATAATTATATGGAACTCCATATAGTTTCAATACACCCTACAATTTAACAAGCGCTATTGAGTCAGAACCTGAAATTAATATAGTTCCTGACACAACTAATAAGAAAGTTAATATAAGCATTTATAAGAAAAATAATTTAAGTAGTGTTGCTACAGTGAAGATGTTTGTTGAAAACGCAAATAATCCTGAGTCATTAGTATTTATAAAAAATATATTCTTTGACAGAAATGACGATAGCGAAAATATAAACTTTAGCGTGGACATGCCCGACGATGCAAAAGGAGAGCATGTATTGCAAGTTAAATTTGATGATAGTGATACCATTTATGAAGAAAGATTCATATATAATGCGCCGCAAGTTACAATAACCCAAACTGGCAACACTATAGCGGTTTCAGGAAAGACATATAATACCACATCATCAAGTGTAAACATAAAGGTATTAAATAGTGCCGGAAATATCATTTATGTTAAAAATGCGCAAGCGGACAGCAACAGAAATTATAATTTTAACTTCATTATGCCTGATGGCAGCACATCTGGAACTTATTCCGTTGTGATTTCAGAAGCTAACACAAAGAGAAAACAAACTAAGACTTTCAATTATAATTATACTGAGCAAATTAACCTCAGCGTGAATTCAACATACAACAAAGTTAATTTTATAGTTAATTCAACAACCCTTGCAGCAGGTACCAGTGGTACAGCATATGTTTTGGATTTGGCAGGAAATCAGATAAAATCAATACCATTAACTTTAGATTCCAATAAGTCATATTCCGGCACAATTGATATGTCTGATGCAGAAAACGGTGCCTATGTATTAAAGGTAGTTGTAGCAGGTATACATGTTAGAACAAAATCATTTGTTGTTACAACTAAAGCAAGCAAGAACATAACAATTAAGAGTGACAAAAACTACTATATTTCTTTGACTTTTACAAATTTAAAAGGTAACATAAATCACTCGTTTGAATTAACATATAATCCACAGGATTTAATTTTGGTAGATTTATTTTCCCAGACTTATACAGAACAATTGCAGCCGGCTGCAATTAATTATAGGGACTTTGTAATAGAAGTAACAAACGTATCCAATGAAAGAATTGAATTTAATGTTAGACGATTAGGAATTGGCAGTGGAAAGACTTGGTCAGGGACTTTGAATGTATTTAAATTTAAGGCAAATAAAACTGGCACAACAAATGTTATAGCAAAGATACTTTAAACAATAAGATGAAAAACTAAAAGAGGAGGTCTTTAAAAGTGATTAAATCGATTATTGCTAAGATAACTGCGATAATTTTGATTATATGTTTATTCCCCGCAAGTGCAATTGGGGAATCTATAAATCTTGAGGATTTAATCAAGAAAAACAAAGTTAAATATGAGCCTGAAAAATATATTGAAATGGTAGATAGTTCTAGTTCAAAGCAAGAGGATTCAAAAGAAGATAATATCCAAACTGCATTGAAAAAACAAAATAGTGTAAAATCAAATGCCTCAATACAAAGTGTTGACGATATTTAGATGAGTATAGAAAAATGACATTTTTCAATCATTTGGATTTTAAATCTTTTGATGGTGGTATATCAATAAATGAAAGGACTGGTAATTTATTTATTGTTGAAAATGATTTAACCCTAAAAGGCATTAATGGCAATGATATAGTTATAAATAGGTTTTATGACTTGTCAGATACAGTAATAAACAGTAAAAATGAAAGATTAATTAAAAGTGGCCCATATATGTTAGATTTTGCATGGTCTTATGATTTTCCGTATATCGAGTATAATTATTACACGGGAGTGCCGTATTTGGACCTTGGCACCAAAGGTAGATTCTGTATTAATGGACCAATTTACGACGGGAAATATGTAATTGAAGATACAAGTTTTGATGAGTATACATTAACTTATGATTATGAGCTTGGTTCTTCTACAAATAAGTGTTATATATTAACTTATAAAGACGGGTCAAAATATTATTTTGGAAGAAGAATAGAAAACGACCCAATTTTGGAATATAATCCTCCTTACAAGTACGATGTTCTAACATATTATGTTGACAAATATGGTAATGTTTTAGAATTTCAGTATGACCAAACAGAAAGAGAAATAATTGTATATTTAAATGATGAAGAACGGCCAATTCCAGTTACAAGAAATGTAACAAAGTTAGTTAGAATTAAATCAAGGGAATTTCCAAATAGGATTGTTGTGTTTAACTATGACTTAACAGGTACCATACAAAAAATAAGTGTAATGGTTAACAATAAAGAAGAAGCTTGTGTTAGTTACTTCACTGCTGAGTCACCAAAATGTGACAATCTAGAGTTTATAAGAGGATTTCCAATATTAATATCTACAGTTCAGGATATTTATGGTAATACTGTTTCATATTCATATTACAATACTTTATCTCCTGAAAATAAAGAATTAATTTATAGAAGAAGTATATTACCTGAGTTATCACTCGTTTATGAGGGCGTAGTTGCTTTAATACAAAATATATATTATCCAGGCGGAGTAAGAAAAGATTTTACATATGACAAATACGGTTATATAGAAAATATATATGTGAAAGATTATAAATCATATCAAAAATATAATGATGAGTATATAATGTTAACACATAAGACATTTGATATTGATCCATATAGCGGCAATATAAAGAATATTACAACTTTATGGAAGAATAGTTTTTATTCAACATATGCAGAAAAGAAAGAAACTCTGACTTATTCGCTCGGTACGGTTTATCTTGCAAAGGTTGAACCATATAGCTCAATAGATCATAGGCTAGTGAGAAAACATATTAGACATGGAATAACTCAACTTGATAAAAGAACGATAGAGATAAAAGAAGGCGATGGCGTCTTTAAAACCAAAGAAATTAATTATTATTATTCACATTCACCAGATGATGTACAATACAACGATGATGAATACGGATGGGATAAGCCATATCTTGATGATATTGAACTTCCTTTACCATCTAAAATCGAAGAAAAAGTAAAATATGCCGGGAGCAATAATACTATTGAAAATACTTACATATATAGGTATGATGCCAAGAAAAATCTTTTGGAAGAATCAATGAAAGGCAATCCATATAAAACTACACTATATAAGTATAACGAACTTAGCCAAGTTACTGAAAAGTATGTTGGGGTTCATGAAAACGATGATTCCGGTGATATTATTACCAAGTACACCTATGATGAAAGCGGCATATTAGTAACTGAAGAAAAAATTCAAGAAAGAAACGACATGTCAAGAAAGATTAAACATTTTGATTATGACAGTTATGGAAATATGATTAAATGGCATTGATCCTTTTGACACTGTACACGAAACCGTAGAGATAAACTATGTGTATGAAGACCCATTCGAAAGAGGTCTGCCAACATATCCTTATTTAAGTTCCGTTTATATTTCAGGGGTTAAAGATTTTTCTGGCAATGATGCTAAGTCCGGTTTTGCGGATGGTTTTATTAAAGTAAACTATGAAATCAATGATTTTGGCTTATACCTAGGCAAATATGATTCTAATTATAATTATTCTGGCTATGAATATGAAACTTATATGTTAAATGGTCACAAAAAGTGGAAACCAGTAAAATATATAGAAAGAAGCAATGATAAAACAAGAGAAATTTTATTAGATATTGACATTAATAAAAGAGTAGTAAAGGAGACAAATGCAATAGGGGTAACAACAATTAGATATTTTGACGGTTATGGGAATATCATCAAGGAAGTCATTCAAGATGCAAACGGAAGAAGTTACACGACCTTTGAAAATTATTATAATGACAATGGCCAAATACTTCGTTCAGTAGTTTATTATAATGATGATAAAAAGACCATAACTGACTATTTTTATAATGCAGACGGTACACTAAAAATAAAAAATATTGTAGGAGCTGAAAATGAGGAAGAGACTCATTTAGCAAAAGAAGAATATTCATACAGTATAATTAGAATGGATCAGGATGATGTATTGGACAAATATGTTGAGGACTTATATTACGATAATGAAGTTTTGTTAAAAATAAAATGCGAGGTTAGTGATTTATTATATAATATTAATACTGTTACAACTAAATATTATGATAAATTTGATAATTTAAGATTTGAGGTATTAAATAACAATGAGGATTATATAACAGAATATCAATATGAACCTGATACTTTGCGTTTAAGTGCTGTAATTGACCCGCTTGGAAAAAATAAAGTTAAATACGAATATTGGTGGGACGGAAAAATCAAAGGCATATATTATCAAACAGGTAGCAATCTTAACGATATATATGCTGCGGAACGTTTCTATTATAATTATATTGATCAATTGACAACTAAAATTGATAGAAATGGAAACCACACAAATTATACATATGACAAAGCGGGAAGAATTATCATAGAGGAATTACCATTCGATGGACAAAATAAGACAATTAAAAAATACAGATATGACGGCAACGGAAATGTAATTGAAGAAAGAATAAGCACGAATTATCCCGGTGAAGAAGAAGAATATTCCTACACTTACTATGAATATGAATTTGACCAGTTAACATCGGTATACCAAATTCGCATACCTGAATATTTACCCAATCAATATGCTGCGCAAACGACGTCATATGTTTATGACGATGTAGGTAATATAAAAGAAATGATAATTGGACAAGGGTATACTTTTGAATACGACAGCGCAAAGGATATTTTTGTTAAAAAATATTGCGATTTAGAGGGCCATAAATATACCTATGATTATAACGGCTTTGGTTTGTTATCTAAAATAACTGATCCGCTAGGATATGAAGAATTATATACTATGTATGATAACCAAGGCCGTTTGTTGGAAATGAGGAAAAAAGACGGTAAATGGGCTGAATTTGATTATGATTATTATGGAAACCTATCCTATGAGAGACACTATTCATCAGGTATAAATATCAAAGAATATGATTACACCTATTTTGGAAAGCCAAAGTATATTTATGATTTATTTAAGAGTTTAATTACTTATGATTATGACAGCTTCGGCAGAGTAATTAAAGAAACAAGGCAAAATTATAATAATAATATTACACAAACTACTGAATATACTTATGATGCTAATAATAACGCAACTTCATTGATAGTTAAAGTAAATAACTCAGTTATTCAAAACCTAAATTATGAATACACATATGGTAATAAGTTGGAACGTGTATTAAAAAATTCTAGTGAAATTGCATCATATGAATACAATCAAGCAGGCCTGTTAGAAAAATACATGACACCAATAAATGCGGTTGAATACTTTTATAACCAACAAAATCTCCTAACACAAATGATTAACTACAAAGACCGCAACATGTCACAAGTGGATAGTACATTTACCTACACATACTACTTAAACGGAAATCAGGCAAGCAAAACCGAAGTGAATGGAACAACAAGATATGAATATGATTCACTTGGAAGATTGAAAAAAGAATATGCGCCTGATGAAACCGTAACATATGATTATGATTTCTTAGGCAACAGGATTAAAAAAGAAGTAACTAACTCACAAAATCCTTATACTGTAAATTACAATTATAACATTACATTATTGACATCAGAGCAAAAGATAGTGCCCTCCACTAATGAGACAGAATACACCTATTACAATTATGACCCGTTAGGCAATTTGATTTCCAAAACATATGAAAAAATTGCACCTTCAACTGGAAGTGATAAACTAACCTTTGACGCAACAGAGTCGGCAAAGTATACAACTATGTATGAATATGACCCATATAATAAGCTTGCAAGGGTAATAAATGAAAACGGTGAAATTGAATTCAATTATTATGCAGATGGTTTGAGGTATTCTAAAACTGTCAACGGTGCAAAGACATACTACATTTGGAATGGTTCAAATATTATAGCTGAAACTGACGCAAATGGCAGTTTAATTACAAATTATTACAGAGGGCTGCAAATAATAGCATCAGAAACACCATCGGATAATGTTGGGCTAAAATATTACTCATATAACGGCCATGGCGATGTATTTAAATTGACAGATAGAAACAAAAATGTTATAGTATCCTATGAATATGACGCATTTGGAAATCAAAAGAACAGCATTGCTAATGACACCAACCCGTTTAGGTATTGCGGGGAATACTTTGACGGAGAAACAGGACTGATATACCTCAGGGCTAGGTATTATGACCCTGCGACTTCACGCATGTTAACGGAAGATCCCTACTGGAGAATGCAGAGGATTTATGAGCATAACTCACAAGGCTTAAATCTCTATGTTTACTGTGGAAATAATCCGCTTATGTTTATTGATCCTTCGGGATTGGATTATATAATTGGTTGGTCTTACAGTAATGCCGATATTAAAGATTTTAATGATTGGCTATATAAGAATGGATATTCAGATACATTGATGTCTGGCACAGATAATTGGACTGATGCTCACTGGGCTGAATTTGAAAGCAGAGATGCTTTTTCAAGAGCAGCACAAACAAGGCGAGACGAACTTATCGCAATGGGAATACCAGCAGATGAAATTCATTTGCGGCGAATAGATAGTAGGGCTGACTTAGAAAGTGCTTGGGCTGATTGGGCAAAAATCGATATTGTTGAAGGTCTGGATTTTTATTCTCACGTGGCAGATGTGCGTGGTGGAAGCGGGGATTTTTGGGATAATGCTGCAAAATTAAATTGGGGATCAACTTTGCGCGAGTTGACAATCGACGGTAAGAAAACAGGATATATAAGTACTCCATATGCTAAATTTTATGGTTGTTATACGGCGACTGGAGATTTTGCTCAAAATTTTGCGAACAGACAAGGGGTAACTACATATGGAAATGAGGGGGGCGCAAACTTTTCGTATAGTGCAGATTGGCGGCTTCCCTGGCATTGTATAGATCCCCGTTCTACAAAAACACCTGTTTATTTAGGAGTCTATAATTGGGCAGGAAAGAGAGTTCCTATGACACGTTTTAGTCCCAAATAACAATAAAAAGGTGATGTTTATGAAAAAACCGAAAATATTTGTATTATTGATAGCACTTGTAATAATATCAGTAATTGTTGGGTGGGTGATTTCGATGAGAGTAAATACAAATTTTGCAACAGAAGCATTGCTGGAATTTCATTATGAATCAGTGCCAGGAGGCTACAATCCGAGTGTAAACATTTCTGTTGCAATAACAGACGAAAGCGATATCTCAGCATTAAAAGAAATATTACGAGGCCACTCATTCAAAGATACTGGTCTTGCTTGTGGATTTTCAACTGACATTTCAGTTACTATGACAAATGGGAGTAAAAGCATAATGCTATGTCCAGCAAATGATGGTTGCCCACTTTTGCGCATCGGAGATTCTAACAGGTATATCCGCATATCTGAGGAAAACCGGAAAACCCTTTATAGGATCTTAAAAAAGTATGGAATGTTTTTTCCATGTATCTGAAATAAAAACAAGCAGGGGCTGTAACAAAAGTTTTTTGGTTTGACATAGCGAACAAAAAACAGTTATAAAATGATACAAATACACCTTGAAATAGTGTTTTTGCCTAAGGTAAATGGCATGTATTTGCTCAATGTTATTGACCAATTATAATCTGAAGAAGGTAGAAACCCTTCAAGTACTTTGATTCGTAGCTGTCAAGGGCGAGCATAGCGAGTTCATCTTGACCCTTGACAGCTATAAGAAAATATCCTTTTATCTACCGGTCTGTTATGACAGACCGGTTGCCTTCCGGCGAGGACGGGGTATGGGGACAGAGTCCCCAAAACAAAATGTGGTCAAAGGGGTCAAGCAGTAAGAATTACCATTAAAAGAGGTATAATACAATGCAAACATATGGAAATTACTAGTACGCTATATTTACTCGCTAATGTCCAGAATTCCTGTGTCAGGAAAAACGGCCCAAGAAATTGAGCAAAATTAGAGGTTAGTGATGGTGAGCAAACTGCGATCAAAAAAGCCGAGCAGCAACAATCTATTCTGAGTGAAAGATCCTGTTGCTTGGCTAAAACATCATTTTTGCCTGAACAAGAATTGTGGGATTTATTCATTAATTCTGATAATGATGATAGAATGGGTGCATTAGTTTTAATGTATCAAAAACATTTCTCATTCTTATTGCAAAATTATATTATCTTGTCTAAAACTGATGATGTTTAAAAAAAGCATAAACGCGCAGTGAGAGAATTATCACGAATTTTGTAAAGATCAAAGTTGAAAGCCGCCTTTGGGACACATAACTAAAGGTGGCTGTTTTTTTGGATCTGTTCTGTAAGTTAAATTTTTGGATGATAATTTAATCATCCAACCATGCCTGAAATTCATCCAGCGTAATGCCGCATTTTATACATAATTCCCTTTTCTCTCTTGCCTTTTCTGCCCATGCGTAAAAAGCTTCCTTTGTGATTTTCCCGTACTTAATCCATGCAAAGCGTTTCTTGTATGCCTTGCTGTATGCCTTTAAAACCGGGCTTTCTGCCTTCTTTTTCTCCCATAGACGAAGTGCCCCCATTTCCTTACAGGTACGTCCAGTACTGTCAAAAGGCCTGTCGCAGTATTCAGTGTTGATGTGTCCGGTCAAGGCAAAATATTTATTACAGTGCTTGCAGACGCGGAAGCGCATCTCCCGTTTAATACATTCGCGCACAAAAAAATCAATGATATCATAAATACTTTTCGGATATAGAACTTCTGTAAATGTGTTTTTGTCAACCACTTCAAAGCTCATAGAGAGAGTCTGAAATTCAAATATTCCCGGGCTGTCCGGCCTTCTGTCTCTCTTGGGGTTATAATAATCTGCCATTTTCTTCTGTATGGGTTCATCGGGAGAAAGGATATCCAGCACATGGTTCCATAAAGCCATAAGCTGCCGTTGTATGGTGGAAATGTTCATGGGTATGTGGGTAAGCTGCTTGCGGGGAAGTAAATCCAGAACATTCTGAAAGTTTTGTTTTTCGGCCTGTTCTAATCTTTCCAGCCATTCCAGACGCAGGAGTTCGAAATAGACATGCACTTTTGAAAGAGTGTTTAAATCATCCTTAATTTCCTCCACCAGTTTCATGTCTTTACTGGAATACAGGCTGCAGTAGCAGCGCTGGAGCCATGGCCCTGCCCTGACGGGCGGGCCAATCCCTGCTCCGACTGTTGTGGATAAAGGGGAGCTTTGGCAGTCATCGGGGGTACGCGTAACTACCCTTTCAGGGTAGGCCAGCATATTGTTTGTATAGACAGCTGGCTTTCGCCACCGCCTATACAAACAGCTGGTCGGGGGAGGGCCCCGAACCCCCAAAAGCGCCCCCAGCCCCTAAAGGGGAGCAAATGAAAGGATGAGCGTATGAGTAAAGAAAAAATGTTTGCCATGCGGATGAGCCGGAAGATTCAAAAGCCAAACCAAAATAAACTTAGAGTATAATTTTTATTGGCAAAAATAAAGGAAGAAGCAAATTGCCTCTTCCCATCATACAAATCAAACTGTAAAATGTAATTGCCGAAAAAACATTGACAGGAGTGATTTGTAT
>Ga0134099_1002843_pt1 | contig 13629 bp, 11 predicted proteins | sample 10_taG_2_FD_105482 | JGI IMG/M metagenome (GOLD analysis project Ga0134099, IMG submission 105482) | Switchgrass degrading microbial communities from high solid loading bioreactors in New Hampshire, USA - 10_41_5_180_A2 metaG | ecosystem: Engineered > Bioreactor > Semi-continuous > Anaerobic >...
CGCCGGCCATTCTTCGGAAGCAAACCTGCGGTTCAGTCCGGGGGCGATATTCCTTCCGATCAGCGCCGCTTCAATGGGGATGGTCCCCGATCCGCAGAAGGGATCCAGGAGCAGCCGGCCTTCCTTCCAATAGGAAAGCTGGACCATGGCTGCGGCCAGTGTTTCCTTTATGGGCGCTGCCACATCCTTCACCCGGTAGCCCCTCTTGTGCAAGCCGGCTCCGCTTGTATCCAGCGTAATGGTCGCCCTGTCTTTTAACAGGCCAACCTTGATGACGTACTCGGGCCCCGTTTCCTCAAACCACTGGCGGCAATAAAATTCCTTCAGCTTTTCAACGATGGCCTTCTTCACGATGGCCTGACAGTCCGGAACGCTGTGGAGCTTTGACTTGACCGAGGTTCCCGTGACCGTAAACTTCGCATCCTCGGGGATCCACTCCTCCCAGGGCAGGGCCCTGGTTTGCTGAAATAGCGCTTCAAAGGTGTCGGTTTCGAATTCTCCCAGCTTGATCAGGATCCTGTCGGCGCTGCGCAGCCAGAGGTTCGCCTTGACGAGGGCGCGCTCGTCGCCCATAAAGGTGATTTTCGCGTCCTCGGATTTCAGGATCTTGAAGCCGAGGTTTTCGATCTCCCGTTTTACCACCGCCTCCAGTCCGAAGGTGGCCGTAGCTATCAGTTCCAGTCTTGACAAGTTATTTCCTCCTACTAAGCTGGCTCACATCACGAGCGTTGTTCAGGGTGAGGTCCGGTAATGAAAAAAGCCCTCCTGGGAGAGCTTTCAGCTTTTATTTTCATGGCTTAAAAGAAAGGCCTTTTTCTGTTCATTTGATTGTTTTCAATCAAATCAAGCGAATTCAGGGCCTTACCGGTGCCTATCGCCACGCAGGACTTCGGATTGTCCGCAATCCTCACCTTGATCCCCGTGCGTTCCTCGATCCGCCTGTCGATCCCGTGAAGCAGCGCGCCTCCTCCGGTGACCACGATACCGCTGTTGCTGATATCCGCAGCCAATTCCGGCGGCGTTCTTTCCAGCACGCTGTGGACGACCTCGCAGATCACCTGCAGGGGTTCCTCCAATGCTTCCATCATCTCTTTTGACGTGATCTCAATGGACTTCGGGAGTCCCGTCACCAGGTCCCTTCCCCTGCATTCCCGCACAATGATCTCTTCTCTCGGATATGCCGTACCGATGGTCATTTTCATTTCCTCGGCGGTACGCTCACCGATATAAAGCTTATGCTCTTTCCGCATATATTTGATTATCGCTTCGTCAAATTTGTCACCGGCTACCTTGACGGAGGTGCTGGTCACGATTCCCCCCAGGGAGATTACTGCAACGTCCGTGGTTCCTCCACCGATATCGATGATCATAATTCCGTCCGGCTTTGTAATGTCAAGTCCGGCGCCGATGGCTGCCGCAACGGGCTCCTCCATGAGATACACCGCTTTGCCGCCCGCCTGGGTGGCCGCTTCCCTGACCGCTCTCTTTTCAACCTCCGTAACGCCGCTGGGCACGCAGACCATGATTCTCGGCTTGAAGAACCTGCTGTTTCCGCAGGTCTTCCGGATAAAATACTTCAGCATCCGTTCCGTCACGTCGTAATCGGAGATAACACCGTCTTTCAGCGGCCTCACGGCCACGATATTGCTCGGCGTCCTTCCGAGCATCTGCCTGGCTTCTTCCCCCACGGCCAGAATTTCATTGGTATCCCTGTTGAGCGCCACAACGGAAGGCTCGTCCAGAACGACGCCTTTCCCTTTTATATAAACCAAAACATTCGCTGTTCCAAGGTCAATGCCCACTTCATCCGAAAAACCCAAAGCTGTTACCTCCTCGTATCTATCTAAACTTATCATTGACGTTTATCTAAATAATTATATCTTTAGCGAGGAGAATTTTCAATTTTTTATTTTGCGGCTCGGGGGATTTTCAGTAATTTTTTGTAAATCCCCGCAAAAGGGGAGGCAATAGGGGAGAATTTTGGCGCCTCATCCCATCATATCTTCGCGATATCCACCATATCAAAGTCTTCCAGGGTCTTTCCCATCAGCAGGCTGTTGGCGAGGGCGTTGGCCGTATCGATGGAGGTCAGGACGGCGATGTTCCGCTCTATCGCCTTCCTTCGCATCTGGACTGCCTGTACGGAAGGCTTTCTGCCGATGGTGGACGTGGAAACCACGAAATCAACCTCTCCGGTGTCAAAGAGATCGCTGGTATTGGGCGAAGGCTCGTCAAACCGGTTCACGATGAGAGCCGGGATCCCATGCTGCCTCAAGTATTCGGCCGTTCCCTTTGTCGCCCAGATCTTATACCCGAAATCGATGAATTTTTGAGCCAGCGGCGGTATCTCGGGCTTATCCTCGTCCTTAACCGTGATCAGCACGCAGTCTCCGACCTTATGCATTTCATAGCCTGCGGCGATAAGGCCTTTGTAAAGGGCTGTTTCAAGATTGCGGTCGATGCCCAGCACTTCCCCGGTGGACTTCATTTCCGGGCCCAGATGGCTGTCGGCGTCCTGGAGCTTCAGAAAGCTGAACACCGGCACCTTCACCGCCACGTAATCCCCTTCCGGGCATACGCCGCTGCCGTAACCCAAATCCTTCAGCTTGGCGCCCAGCATGACCTTGGTCGCCAGGTCCACGATGGGCACGTTGGTTACCTTGCTGATGTAAGGTACCGTCCTGGACGACCGCGGGTTCACCTCGATGACGTATACCTGGCCCTGATAGATCACGTACTGGATGTTGACCAGCCCTGATACCTTCAGCTCCCTGGCCAGCCGGCCAGTATACTCCACGATGGTATCCCGGATCTCCTGCGTCAGCGTCTGGGGCGGATAAATGGAAATGGAGTCGCCGGAATGGACGCCCGCCCGTTCGATGTGTTCCATAATTCCGGGAATCAGGAAGTCCTCTCCGTCACAGACCGCATCCACCTCCACCTCGGTTCCCATGAGATACTTGTCAATGAGCACCGGGTTCTCAATCCCATTGGACGTTATGATATCCATATATTCGACGACGTCGCTTTTCGAATGGGCGATGATCATGTTCTGGCCGCCCAGCACATAAGACGGTCTGACCAGGACCGGAAAGCCCAGCTTCGCGGCTTTTTTTACGGCCTCTTCCGTGGTAAAGGCCATCAGGCCGTTGGGTCTTGGGATATCGCAGTGCTCCAGCAGCTTGTCGAACCGTTCCCTGTCCTCCGCGGCGTCGATGCTGTCCGCAGGGGTGCCGAGAATCCTCACCCCGGTCTTTTTCAGGTGCTTGGTCAGCTTGATGGCCGTCTGTCCTCCGAATTGGACCACTGCGCCCCAGGGCTGCTCCGTATGGATGATGCCGTCCACATCCTCCGGCGTCAGCGGCTCGAAGTAAAGCCGGTCGGAAACGTCAAAGTCGGTGGACACGGTTTCCGGGTTGTTGTTGACGATGATGGCTTCATAACCCATCTCCTTCAGCGCCATGACGCAATGGACCGAGCAATAGTCAAATTCTATGCCCTGCCCGATCCGGATGGGCCCCGATCCGAATACGATGACCTTCTTTTTGCCAGTGGCGTGCTGCTCCATGAACTCCTTCGCTTCATTTTCCTCGTCATAGGTGGAATAGAAATACGGGGTCTCCGCCGCGAATTCGGCGGCGCAGGTATCGACCATCTTGTAAACTGGGTACAGCTTCTCCGGAGGCTCCTGCCCGCCGGAAAGCTCCTTGATCGTTTTATCCAAGAAGCCCATCTTTTTGGCCTTCACATATTTCTCCTGGGTCAGGACTCCGCTGGCAAGCTCGTTTTCCATATCGACGAGATTGGCAAGCTTGTCGATGAACCAGGAATCGATCCTGGTGATTCTGTTGATGGTTTCAACGGAGATCCCCCTCTTCAGGGCTTCATAGACCACGAAGATCCTTTCGTCGTCGCAGCGGTGGAGATATTCCTCAATCGTCTTGTCGTCCTTGTTTTTCAGCTTTTTCAGGTTCAGGGTATCCAGGTTCAGCTCGATGCTGCGGACCGCCTTCATCATGGCCTGCTCAAAGGATGTGCCGATGGCCATGACCTCGCCGGTGGCCTTCATCTGGGTCCCCAGCGTCCTCTTGGCGTAGACGAATTTGTCGAAAGGCCATCTGGGGAATTTCACGACGACGTAATCCAGCGCAGGCTCGAAGCAGGCATAGGTCTTACCCGTCACCGAGTTGACGATCTCGTCCAGGGTGTATCCGATGGCGATCTTGGTTGCCACCTTGGCGATGGGATAGCCGGTGGCCTTGGATGCCAGCGCGGAAGACCGCGACACCCTGGGATTGACCTCGATGACCGCGTAGTCAAAGCTGTGGGGATCCATGGCAAACTGGACGTTGCAACCGCCTTGAACGCCCAGAGCCTGTATGATCTTGATGGACGCGGTGCGGAGCATCTGGTATTCCTTGTCGGAAAGGGTCAACGCCGGAGCGACGACGATGGAATCGCCCGTATGTACGCCCACCGGATCGACGTTTTCCATGGAGCAGACGGTAATCGTGTTGTTTTTGCTGTCCCGGAGGACCTCAAATTCGATTTCCTTCCATCCGGCGACGCTCTTTTCTATGAGGATCTGATGGATGGGGGAAAGCCGGAGCCCGTTTTCTCCTATTTTGTTCAACTGTTTTTTATTCGCCGCCATGCCGCCTCCGGTGCCCCCGAGGGTATAGGCGGGCCGCACGATGACGGGATAGCCGATCTCTTCTGCAAAGTCCAGGGCGTCCTGAATATTGGTCACTACTTTCGATGGGATGACCGGCTCCCCGATGGAAACCAGCATATCCTTGAAAAGCTGCCTGTCTTCAGCCTTATCGATGGTTTCCAGGTCGGCCCCCAGCAATCTCACGTTCTGCTCCTTCAGAAAACCGTCCCGGGCAAGCTGCATGGCCAGCGTAAGCCCGGTCTGCCCTCCCATGGTCGGCAGAATGCTGTCGGGCCTTTCCAGCCTGATGATCTTCTTAAGCACCGTAAGCGTCAGGGGCTCGATGTAGATCTTATCCGCCATGGTCTTATCCGTCATGATGGTGGCGGGGTTGGAATTCACCAGCACGACTTCAATGCCGTCTTCCTTCAGCGTACGGCAGACCTGGCTTCCCGCGTAGTCAAACTCGGCGGCCTGGCCGATGACAATCGGCCCGGACCCGATTACCAATACTTTCTTTATGTCTTTATTTAAAGGCATGTCGTCCTCCCTTTACCTGCGCAAACTTATTTCGTGCTTTTCATCATTTCAACGAACTTGCTGAAAAGATACTGGGTATCCTGGGGTCCCGCGCAGGCTTCCGGATGGAACTGCACGGTAAAGGCGTTCGCGTTCTTATAGGTGATCCCTTCGCAGCTTCCGTCGTTTCCGTTGGTGTGGCTCACAAAGCCGATCTTCGGATCCAGGGTCTCGCTCACTACGGCGTAGCCGTGGTTTTGGCTGGTTATGAACACCCGGTCCCGGATCAGGTCGGCAACGGGCTGGTTTGCGCCCCGGTGCCCGTATTTCAACTTTGCCGTCTTTGCGCCGTTTGCGAGCGCCAGGAGCTGGTGTCCGAGGCAGATGCCGAAGATCGGGATTCCGGTTTTCATCAGCTCGCGCAATATCTGAATGGCCTCCGTGTTTTCCGCGGGATCTCCGGGCCCGTTGGACAGCATGATCCCGTCGGGATTGATTTTCTTTATCTCCTCTACCGTGGTATTGTACGGAACCACCGTCACGTCGCAGCCTCTCTCAAGGAGGCTGTACAGAATGCTTGACTTATGCCCGTAATCGTATAAAACCACATGGTGCTCCGCATTCTTGCCCTGATAAAAGGTTTTCGACCTGCAGGACACCGATTTCACCGCATCCCGGATCGTATAGCTTTTCAGCTCCTGTAAAAAGGCGTCCATATTCTCCGGCAGCTCCGAAGCAATCGCGCCGTTCATGACGCCGCGCTCCCTTATTTTTTTCGTGAGCGCCCTTGTGTCGATATCATAAATGCCGATGGTATTATTCGCCTTCAGAAATTCGTCCACGGTAAATTTGCTGCGAAAATTGGAGGGTTTTTCGCACCATTCCCTTACGACGTAGCCCTTCACCCATACTTTCTCCGATTCGTCGTCGGATTCGTTCAAGCCGTAATTTCCGATGAGAGGGAACGTCTGCGTCACGATCTGGCCGAAATAGCTCGGGTCCGTCAGAGTTTCCTGGTATCCGGTCATTCCCGTGGTAAACACCACTTCCCCGACGACGGTCCCCTCCGCGCCGAACCCCTTTCCCCGGTAGACCGTTCCGTCTTCCAGGATCAAATAAGCGGCGCGTTCATTTTTCTTCGTGGTTCCGTTGCGATTCTCCATTAAACTGCTCCTTCCCGTAAATGCGTCTCTCTGTCACCATATATGCATCTCATCCGTCAGTCCATCCGTTTGACTGTGAAGCCTTGCCAAAAGCCGCTTCATGCCAGCGCTTTCTCCAGAAGCGCGAGTCCTTCGTTCATCTCCTCATAAGTGATGGTCAGCGGAGGCAGAAGCCTGACCCTTTCCTTGGCCGTCAGCACGATCAGCCCGAGTTCCAGAGCGGAGCCTGCCGCTTCTTTCGCGGTCTTGCGCTTCGGCGTGATGCCGAACATCATCCCCAGGCCGGTCACCTCCAAAACGCCTTCCATCTTCCGGATCCTGTCCCTCATGTACTCTCCTTTTTCCGTTACCTGCTTAAGGAACGCCTCGTCCATGCGCCTGAGCACTTCGACGGCGCCGGCGCATATCGCGGGATTTCCTCCGAAGGTGGTGCCGTGATCCCCCGCCGAAAGCGCATGGGAACAGCCTTTCCCAAACAGGATCGCACCGATGGGAAGCCCCGCGCCAAGGCCCTTCGCCAGGGTCACCAGGTCCGGAACGATTCCGAAGTGCTCATAGGCGAAGAGCTTTCCGGTCCTTCCGATTCCGGTCTGTACTTCGTCGGCGATAAACAGGATGTCCTTTTCCTTGCACAGCTCATATACCGCCTTTACATAATCCCTGTCAAGATCGTTGACGCCGCCCTCTCCCTGGACGAATTCCGCCATCACCGCGCAGGTTTTATCCGTGATTTTCCCCTTGATGTCTTTAGGATCGTTGATTGCCGCGTAAAGGAAACCTTCCGGGAAAGGATCGAAATATTTATGATAATGTTCCTGCCCTGTCGCAGTTATGGTGGTCATGGTCCTTCCGTGGAAGGAGTTCATCAGGGTAATGATCTCGTGCCGGCCTTTTCCGTATTTCATATAGCTGTATTTCCTTGCCGCCTTGATGGCCCCTTCGTTTGCCTCCGCGCCTGAATTGCAGAAGAAAACCTTGTCGAAGCCGGTTCTTTTGACCAGCATTTCCGCAAGCTCGCCGCAAGGTTCGGTATAGAAAAGGTTCGAAGTGTGCTGCAACGTTTGCAGCTGCCGCGTTACCGCGTCGATCCACCCTTTATCGCAAAAACCGAAGACGTTTACGCCGATCCCCGATGAAAAATCGATATATTTTCCGCCCTCGGGAGACCAGCATGTGGCTCCGGACCCTTTTGCGATGCAAAGGTCGTTCCGCGCATAGGTCCCCAGGACGTATTGTTTGTCTCTTTCCTTGATTTCAGTACTGTTCATGGTCGTCATGGTCGCTCCCCCGTTCTGTCTCTGCTCACTGTCCGGCCTGCTTCAATCCGGACTTCCTGAATTTATATCATTCACCGCGAATCAGCGTTCCGATTCCCGTTTCCGAAGACAGTTCCCTGAGAACGGAATGTTCCGCAGTGCCGTCGATGATCGATACTTCTTTTATCCCGCTTCTGATGCCGTCGACGCAGCTTTGTATCTTCGGGATCATTCCGCCGGAAATGATCCCTTCCTTCATGAGCTTCGGGATCTCGCCGACGCTGATTGCCGGGATCAGGGAATTCTCGTCGTCCTTATCCCGCAAGAGCCCTTTTACATCGGTCATCAAAATGAATTTCTCGGCCTTCAATGCTCCCGCGACGGCAGCGGCGGCCGTATCCGCGTTGATGTTGTAGATCTGTCCCTCCGCGTCCGCCCCGACTGTGGCGATGACGGGAATGAACCCATTATCCAGCGCAATTTCAATCGGCGAGGGATCCACCTTGCTGATTTCTCCCACATAGCCCAGATCCGGTTCGCCGCTCAGCTTTTCCGCCTGCAGCATACCGCCGTCCAGGCCGCACAATCCGATGGCCTTCCCGCCGTTTTTCTGAATCAGGACGACCAGGCTCTTATTCACCTTTCCCGCCAGCACCATGGCGGCCACCTGGGCCGTCTCCGCGTCGGTATATCGCAACCCGTTGATGAATTTGGTCTCTTTGCCCATTGCGGCAAGCGTATTGCTGATCTCGGGGCCGCCGCCATGGACCAGCACCACCCAGATCCCCATGCCGGCAAGCCGGACGACGTCCTGCATCACCGCGCTCTTCAGCCCTTCGTCGATCATCGCATTGCCGCCGTATTTAATTACCACGGTCTTTCCGAAATAGTTATGTATCATATTACAAGCCCCGTTTCCTCGGGCAGGCCCAGCATGATGTTCATGCACTGTATGGCCGCTCCCGACGCGCCCTTTCCCAGATTGTCGTAGCGCGCCATAAGGGTGATCCGCTCTTCATTGCCCAGGATATGGATTTCCAGCATGTCTGTATCCGCAAGCGCGTTTGCCGCCATAAATCCGTCCGCGGGCGTTTCATCCGCCTTCCTTACCCGGATCAGCGGCCTGCCCTGATAATAATCCTCGAATTCCTTCCGGAGCTCCGAAAGGCTCCGCTTTTTCTTCATCAGCCGACTGTGGAGCGGCACGGTGACCAGCATTCCGCTGTAAAAATCGGCTACGATTGGGTGAAAGGCCGGCGGGCTGGCGATTCCGGCCATGGCCTGCATTTCCGGAAGATGCTTATGATTTTGAAATAGTCCGTACTGCCGCGGACTCGCCAGGCCTTTATCCCTGTCGTCCGCTCCGTATTCCGCGATCATCTTCTTTCCGCCGCCGCTGTAGCCGGTGATGGAATGACAGGTCAGCGGGCAATCCTTATCGATGATGTCCAGCGCCGTCAGCGGTTTCACCAGCGCGATAAATCCGGTGGCATGGCAACCCGGAACGGCCACTCTACCCGCTTCTCCGATTCGTTCCCTCTGGGTCGCGTTCAGCTCGGGAAAGCCGTAAACCCAGTTATTATCGATTCTGTGCGCTGTGGAAGTATCCAGGATCCGCCGTCCGGGAGGCGCAAGCGCCGCAATCTCCCTTGAAGCGTCGTCCGGCAGGCACAGGAATGTGATATCGGCCCGGCGGATCAGGTCAAGGCGCGCCTCAAGCTCCTTCCGGTCCTCTTCGGCAATAAGCAGGAGCTCCAGGTCTTTTCTCTCCTGGAGGCGTTTCCGGAGCCTTAAGCCCGTGGTTCCTTCCTGACCGTCGATGAAAATCTTATATCCCATGGCGCCCTTCCCCTTTCCGTTTTCTCTTATTTCGACCCCGGTCCGCGGTATGTCATTTTTTAATTATACGTTATTTTCGCCCAAAGTCAATGAATTTTTGCATATTTATTACGATTTATGTATTTTTATTCATCCAGTGCGCTTCGGAATGCATGCGTCGGTCATTTGTCCGGCCCTGCTGTTCGAATGCCCTCCATGACATTAAAGTAGCATATCGCCGTCTCGTCCCACATATATATGTTGTAAAGAAATCCGATAGTCTCAGCTGACCGCGCTCAAATTCCGCTATCCGGGCGGATTTGGCCCTGTCGGCCGGGGCTGGGCCAATCAAATAAAACGCATAAATATATGAAGGTGGTGAAGTCTAAAATATGAAGGATTACATAGAAGAGCGGGTACTGGAACTCGCCAGGTACATACTCGAAACCAAGTCTACAGTTCGGGCAGCCGCTAAAAAGTTTCGGGTATCAAAGTCCACAGTCCACAAGGATATTACCGAGAGGCTGCTTGAGATAAACCCGGGTTTGGCCCACGAAGTCAAAGCCGTTTTAGATAATAACAAGGCGGAGCGCCATATCAGGGGCGGCCTTGCCACCCAGCAGAAATATAAAGGCCGTTGATGCCCAAACTAAAAATAAAAGTGCAGTTCAATCAATTTTCATTGATCTCTGCACTTTTCTTCTTTTATTATTATTTTTTTATTCCTTCGATTGCCCGGCTCAGTATGAACCCTATCCCTTGTCATTTCATGCTTCACCCGTAACAATATACCACGTCCGCATCAATCTGTCTACTCATTTTCTTGCGAAATTTCTGAAACATGATAATACCCGACATACCAATCCGCGAATTTCTGCAGGCCTTCGTCCAAGGCGGTCTGCGGCTTATACCCCACCGCTTTGTCAATCAGATCAATGCAGGCATAAGTGACCGGCACGTCCCCCGGCTGAAGGGATTCATATTTTTTATCAAATACTACTTCTCTTCCCGCGGCTCTGGACAAACAGCGTTCCAGCGTTTGTATAAAAGCCGTCAGCCTGTCGGGTTTGCTGTTTCCGATGTTGAATATTCTATACGGGGCGGCGCCTGAAGGCGGATTTCCGATGATCCTCTCGATGCCCTCGACAACATCGTCGATATAGGTGAAATCGCGATACAGATCGTTTTCACAATCGCCGTTATTGAAAACAGGAACGGGCTCGCCCGAAAAATACTTGTTTGTAAAGCTGAAGTACGCCATATCGGGACGGCCTAACGGACCATAAGCAGTAAAGAAACGCAGGCCGGTGGTCGGTATCTTATACAGATAGCTGTAAGCATACGCCATCAGTTCATTGGACTTTTTGGTGGCGGCATACAGCGATATGGGCTTGTCGGTGGAATCCGATTCGAAAAAAGGCACTTTCCGGTTTGCCCCGTAGACGGAACTGGATGATGCGAAAATGAAATGTTTGACCGGATATTGTCTGCAAGCTTCAATGATATTATAAAACCCTATTATATTGCTTTGAATATATGCATCGGGATTTTCCAGGGAATACCGTACTCCGGCCTGGGCGGCCAGGTGCACGACGATATCGGGCCGATATTCCCGGAAAATTCGGGCCAGCGCTTCTTTATCGGATATATCCTCTTTTATGAATATGAAGGATTCGAATGCTTTCAACTGATTCAAACGCTCATGCTTCAGATCGACATCATAATAGTCATTGATATTATCAAGTCCTACAACCCTGCAGCCCTTTTCCAGCAGGCGTTTGCTTATAAAGTACCCGATAAAGCCTGCTGCCCCGGTAATAAGATGAATTTTCCCAGTATCCATGTTACATTCTGTTCCTCCTACTCCGGGCAGCCTTCTCTATTTCATTCCTTCTTCGATAATTTATTTGCCTAGTCATCTTCATATTCGTCGGGGATTTCTCCGTTTTCCTCCGGCGTTTCCTCGATCTCTTCCGTAGCGTCGGGCGAATAAATCACCTTTACGCTTAACTCTGTCTGGCCAACGATTTCCGCACCCAGTTCATATTCCACCGCGGCAGTCACTCCGGGGCCTTCCGGGCCGTCGCTTATAACCGCTCCGGAGCATTTCGGAGGTTTCTGGATCCAGGCTCTGACTTCCTCATTGCTGTATTTTTCCGCTTCCTGCCCGTAGACCATTACGATATCCGAGAACTTCGCATTGGTCTTCGCAACCTTGGTATCTCCGCCCAGCGCATACCACAGATGGACGTCAAAGGCGCCCTTTACCCTGACGATTTTCTCGTTTTTTATATTCCCTTCAAAGGCCTGGCTTAATATCTCGGCATTGTTTATGCTTATTCCCAGGATCTCCGTGGGCTTTTTTCCGTTGGTAACAATAAAGACATCCTTGCTGAAAGACTTTATGCCTTGACCAAAGGTCGTCTTCGCTATTATTTTTTTTATTTCCTCCATGACCATCCCTCTTTCATTCCGCTACTTCAACGACGAGCCTCGCGTCTCCGACTACTTCGACGGCTATCTTAAGCAATACCTCGACGCGGATTTTATTCCCTTCCGGTTTTACATCGGCGACGATCGGATCATCGACCAGTTTCGCCGTGGCGACCACGGGTCCGACCGGTATTCCGCCCCTGTTTGAAATCGGGACGTTTTCATGATAAACCACCGATGTATTGGCCACGGCCGTCTCATGGCCGTTGTTATAGGAATACCATGCGTAAATATCAAAAGACCCGTTTACGGGCACATAATATCTGTTTTTCTCGGGGGCTTTGCATTTCATTGCCTTCGGGCTTTCGTAATTCGTTACGAAGCAGCCCAATACCTGATCGGGGATAACTTCTTTATCCAATTCCAGGTACTGTACATATTCGATGACTTTGACCCCGCTTCCGCAGGCGGTTTTCGCTATGATCTCCCGAGTGGCTTGGGTTTTGGATTCCACCCAAATCCCTCCTTCCTTCGAAATCGTTTGTCTTCCTTGAACATCTTCCCGCCTCTGTGGGTTTCCCGAGGCGTTTCCGCTGCGTTATATCCAATTCGTTATATTCTATTCATGACCCCATCCTTGTGTGACTCGCCTCCCTTCCCGCAACCGAAGCTTCAGGATTGGAACAGATCGGAAAGCTCCATGGCGACTCTTTTCCATGAATACTTTTCCTCGGCCAGTCTCCTGCCGGCCTTTCCCATCGCAAGCGCAATATCCGGCTGTTCCAGCAAATACGCGATGGCATCGGCGAATGCCTGGGGCTGGTTATATTCGCTGATGACGATGCCGTTGCCCTTCCCCTTTACAACCTCCGCGTTTCCTCCGCGGTCCGTGGTGATAATGGGAAGCCCCGCAGCCATCGCCTCATAATGCACCCTTGCCAGGGGCTCCTGCCATTGGGAGGCGCATACGAAGACATCGCCCAGATAATAATGGGATACGACCTCGTCGGGAGGAAGAAACCCGGTCATGACAACGTCGATGTTCAAATCGTCCGCCATTTGCTTAAGCTGCCGCACATAACTGTCCTCCTGGTTTTCCCCGTACCATTTGCTACCAACAAGGACTAGCGCAACCTCCGGATGGCCGGTGCGGACCAGATTGACGGCCTTGATCAGGATATGGGCGCCTTTCTTCGGAGTCAGCCTGCCGATAAAGAGGATGACCTTCTTTCCGGCCAATCCATACCGCGCCCTTAATCGATTCCTTATTTCCGCGGCTTCCGGGGACCAGACCGGCCGGTACTTATCGACATCGACTCCGGAATAAACCGTGTGTATTTTCCCGGCGGCTTCCGGATAGAGCTTTTTTACCCCGGACTCGACAAACCGGCTGACCGTGGTAATAAACCGAACTCTTTGAATGCATTTCCCGCCCTCCTCTTTTGAGATTTTGGACGGCAGGAACATCTCATTGTGAAGGCTTAAGCCCATACTGGCATCGGGCAGCTTTTCCGCGATTGTATTGACCCATTGGGGCCGGTTAAAGACATGGATCAAATCATATGAGTCGTTCAAACGATCGATTACGCCGGAAATATAGTCCTGCGTTTTGACCGCCTCGACATAACACATATCATTGTGCTCCTTCTGCGACAGCGCCGGGTGAAGGTAGTATATAAATAGTACAAGTTGAATTGAGAAAGTTCCACATGAGTAATACAATAAAAATATAAGGAATGGGGGAACTTCTCATGGCAAAACAACATGATCAACAATTCAAAGAAGA
>Ga0134099_1002852_pt1 | contig 13601 bp, 10 predicted proteins | sample 10_taG_2_FD_105482 | JGI IMG/M metagenome (GOLD analysis project Ga0134099, IMG submission 105482) | Switchgrass degrading microbial communities from high solid loading bioreactors in New Hampshire, USA - 10_41_5_180_A2 metaG | ecosystem: Engineered > Bioreactor > Semi-continuous > Anaerobic >...
CGTGTATTTCGGTTAATTCGATCACCGAATACGCTTCGATCCGATCACTAAATACGCTATAAACCGATCGCTCATTTCGGTTCATGGCGATCAATGGATTATGAGTCCTGTTCATGTTTACCCCACAGGGGTACCCTCGTTTTAAGCAATTCAACTTTCTTGTTTGCTGTCAACTTCGGTTTCTAATTGAGAATTCCTTGCGATTTTCCTCATGGATTCCCCGCGCAACATAACTTTATGTGCGTTGTGAATGATTCGGTCAAGTATGGCATCTGCTATGGTGGAGTCACCAAGGCTTTGATACCAATGTTCTATGGGAAGTTGACTGGCCACTAAGGTAGAGCACCGCTGGGAGCGATCCTCAAGTACTTCTAGCAGGTCCCTGGACTCAGCTGGAAGTAAGTTGGCTAGTCCCCAGTCATCTAGGATAAGAAGGTCCGCCTTTCTTAGAGTCTTAAGCAGATCGAAGTACTGGCCATCGCCTTGAGCAATAGCGGCTTCGCGTAGTAGCGTTGGAACACGATAATATCTTACGGATATACCCTGCCGGCAAGCGGCATTGCCAAGGGCACAGGCAAGAAATGTCTTACCAACGCCCGTCGGTCCAACGATGAGCACATTGTGTCCCTGTCTGATCCAATCGCACCTCAGGAGTTCCTGAAACTGACTTCGCTTGAGGCCCCGAGGGTGCTGATAGTCGATGTCTTCAGGCATGGCGGCAACTCGAAAGCGTGCTTTCTTGCATAGCCTCGCAATTCTGTTGGATTCCCGAAGTGTCCATTCATGATCCACGATAAGGCTTAAGCGCTCTTCGAATGACAGCTCGGTTATTCCTTCAGTCTGGGAATCTCGTAGATATGCTTGGACCATTCCGGGTAAACGCATCTGACGCAGGCGTTCTAGCGTTTGTTGAATGCCCATTCTGATTCACCCCCTCCTGCAGCATAGTACTTAGCCCCTCTGACATTTTCATGATCAGGCAAGGCTGCTTGCACGGGGTGATCAAGTGATAGGTTGTCCAAGCCTTTCTCAAGGATGGACTTGACGCTCCGGTATGAGTACGCACCATATGAAATTGCCCTCTTACACGCATTGTCTACTCGTTCGGCAGTGTATTTGCTTGACAACTGAATAACACCTAAGACGGAGCGATAGCCCTGTTCTGGGTGCTGGCATCGCTCAAAAAGGTGATGAGCCCACTCTTGAACATGATCACCTATCTTACCAGCCCAAGCTTCCATGGTTTCTGGACTGCGAGAAGCGTACTTCTGGTGGGAAGCTGGCATGTGTTCTGTCTTGGTCGAGTAACGCTCCCATTTACCAAGCCGTTTATGCGTAGCCACCAGCATACCTTGATAGAAGACCTCAACCATGGTTTGGGTCGCCAAAATCTCAACAGATTTACCCACAAGCTTGAAAGGAACGCTGTACAGGTGTTTTTCAAACTCTACATGGTAGTCCATGTGAACCGTTGCTTTTTTCCACTGACGGAACTCATAGCGCTTAGGAGGTAGTGGTTTTAGAGCTGGCTTTTCCAGTTCCAAGAACCACGAAGTCCTTGAACCTTCGAGCTTCTGAAACGGTTCATTGTTCATCCCTTCCAGCTTTTCTGCTATGGCTTCGTTTGCCTCTTCTATGCTGAAGAAAGTGTGGTCTCTAAGAGCTGCTAGGATTTTCCGTTCCACATGGAGAACCGCACTCTCAACCTTGGCTTTGTCATTTGGCTTGCGGATCCTTGCTGGGAGAACGACCACACCATAATGCCGAGCCATGTCCGCATAAGTAGGGTTAATGTCCGGATCGTAGTAATTGGGCTTGGTAACGCCGGTCTTAAGGTTGTCTGGCACTACGATCGCAGGTATCCCACCAAAGAACTCAAATGCAACGCAGTGGGCTTGGATCCAGTTTCTCAAGTCCATTGACGGATACAGTCGTACAAAGGCATAGTTGGTAGCCCCAAGGGTGGCCACAAACAGGTAGGCGTCGCTAGTGTCACCGGTGACGGGATTGTGGATAGGGACGGTTTGTCCAGCCCAGTCAACGAAAACCTTTTCCCCGGCTTTATGATGCTGACGCATGACAACATCGAGGTGCTTGGCCCACTGGCGATAGTGATAACAGAACTGTGTGTACTGGAACCCGTCAGACTGGATTTCTTTGTATTCCCACCACAAGAGCTTAAGTGTTACTCCAGGCCGGGACAGCTCCTTATGGACCTTCTGCCAATCCGGCATCGCTTGGGGAGGTTTTCGAATACTAACGTCAACATAGAGCATCGCTTCTAAGGCTCTGTCAGTCATTTCTTGCACCGATGGCCACGATAGGCCTGCATGAGCAGCCCTTTGAACTAGGTCGCTTACAGTACTAGGTGAAACATTGCAGCTTGTAGCTATCTGCCGGTTACTCAGTCCATCTTGCCATTTCAGCTTTAGGATTTCTCGAATCTTCCGCACGGATATCCTCCTTGTGGCCATGGCCTCTGCGTCCACCTTTCTTCTAAGTTACTTGTGAACTTAGATTTTGGACGCAATTGTCCTATGGCAAATTGATATTTGAGGATACCCCCACCAAAACTGATCGGCTTAGACCGTATTTGGTGATCGGCATGAACCGTTTCGGGTGATCGACTTGAACCGTATCCGGCGATCGGCATGAACCGTTTCAGGTGATCGAGATGAACCGTATTTCGCGCCCAGACATCCTGAAAACGTAAGCGCGGCGGCCAACACCACAACCAAAACCAGCATGAAACTTTTCCTATTCATATATTCTCATTCCTTGATGGACTCGTGTTGGTTATTCTACCAATGTGACGGATAGTGTAAGGAAGTTTCCCGAGTATGCTTTTGCTATAATCAGGAAAGACTACACTCAAATGAAAAGAGCTGACAACAATACAGCTAGGGAGAGTAAAATGAAGAAGTATAGCGACACCGCGGTTGTGGGAGTGCTGGCGGGAATTGTTGGAGGCACCGCCCATCATCTTTTTATGTGGGTGTTTTACCTGATGGGCACTGCTAAAATCACTGCATTCCAGTTGGGGGCTTATGTGGCTATCAAGCCTGGGCTCGACATCACATCGATCCCTGCCCAGCTTTTGGGCATGCTGCAGCATTATGCCTTGAGCATAATCCTTGCTGTCTTTGCGTTTTACTGCTTGCAAAAAATCGGCACTGATTACCTGCTGCTTAAAGGGCTTTTATTCGGCGTGGCAGTTCATTTCATTGTCTACGGATGGCTGGCCAAAACTGCAATCCCCGTTGACATCCTTCAACCCGATTTCGCCACGAGTGTTGTTTTCCTGTTCAGCCACCTGGTATTCGGAGTGGCGTCCGTATTAACCCTAGTCAAGGCTTCCGCAAAGTAAAGAGGTGCATCGCCGATGCACCTCTTTAACTTCTTTGGACTCAGCCCAAAGTCAGAATCTTTTCCGTTTCGTAGGCTTGGCCTGAACGGGTTTCCTGATCAACGAACTTGCGGATTTCGTTTGTGCCGCAGAAGTGGATTACCTCATCCCCCTCCATTACCACAAGCGTCGGCGCCTGCATCACATCATACTTGGCCGCCAGTTCTGGCTGCTGCCCCGCGTCAACCTTGATGAAGGAAATGCCCGCCCTGTTCAGCATGTCCACAGCAATACCGCAGTTGGGGCAGAACTTCGTTGTAAACAGCATTACCCGCTTTGGTTTCTCCAGCACCGGCTGCTTGGGCGCTGCCGGCTCATGCAGAGTGCCGATGGAAATCCGGTATACTTTGCGTTCTTTATACTCCTGCACTTTGCCATCATTCCAGTTTTGCACCGGGCGGTAATAACCAGTAATCCGGCTGTAGACTTCGGTCTTGGAACCGCAGTGGGGGCAAGCCCACTGTTCCCCTTTGAGATACCCGTGCTGTTTGCAGACAGAGTAAGTAGGCGAAATGGTATAGTAAGGCAGTGTGTAGTTTTCTGCAATCTTCCGCACCAGGGCTGCAGCTGACCGCCAGTCGGGCAGCCGTTCGCCCACAAACGCATGGAACACCGTTCCCGATGTGTAAATAGTCTGCAGTTCATCCTGGATGTCCAGTGCGGCGAAGATATCGTCGGTAAAGGACACCGGCAGGTGCGAGCTGTTGGTGTAATACGGTGTCTCTCCCTGCGATGCGGTGATAATATCCGGGAACCGGTCTTTGTCATGCTTGGCCAGGCGGTAAGCAGTCGATTCCGCGGGTGTGGCTTCAAGGTTGTACAGATCCCCATACTGCACTTGATACTCGGACAGCCTGTCCCGCATGTGAATCAGCACTTCGCGGGCAAATTCCTGGGTTTCCCTGTGAGTCAAATCTTTCCGCAGCCATTTGGCATTGAGCCCGACCTCGTTCATGCCGACCAGCCCGATGGTGGAGAAATGGTTGTCGAAAGTGCCAAGATACCGTTTGGTGTACGGGTACAGCCCTTCGTTCAGCAGCTTGGTGATGATGGTGCGTTTGATCTTCAGCGACCTGGCAGCCAAATCCATCATCTTGTCCAGGCGCCGGTAGAAATCTTCTCTGTCCTTGGCAAGATATGCGATGCGCGGCAGGTTGATGGTTACCACACCGATGGAGCCGGTGCTTTCACCACTACCGAAATAACCACCGTATTTCTTCCGCAGCTCACGTAAATCCAAGCGCAGCCGGCAGCACATGCTGCGGATGTCGCTGGGCTTCATATCGCTGTTGATGTAGTTTGAGAAATAGGGCGTGCCGTATTTGGCCGTCATCTCAAACAGGAGGCGGTTGTTCTCGCTGTCGGACCAGTCAAAGTCTTTGGTAATGGAATATGTGGGGATAGGATACTGGAACCCCCGACCGTTGGCGTCTCCTTCGATCATGATCTCGATAAAGGCCTTGTTGATCATATCCATTTCTTTTTGGCAGTCGCGGTATGTGAAATCCATTTCCTTACCGCCGACGATTGCCGGCATGTCTGCCAAGTCTTCAGGGACCGTCCAATCCAGAGTTATGTTGGAGAAGGGCGCCTGGGTCCCCCAACGGCTCGGCGTGTTCACGCCAAAGACAAATGATTCAATGCATTGTTTCACTTCATAGTAAGACAGATTGTCCACCTTGACAAAAGGAGCAAGGTAGGTGTCGAATGAAGAGAATGCCTGGGCTCCTGCCCATTCATTCTGCATGATGCCGAGGAAGTTGACCATCTGGTTGCACAAGGTGGACAGGTGTTTGGCTGGGGCAGAAGTTATCTTCCCGTCCACACCCCCCAAGCCTTCCTGGATCAGCTGCTTCAGCGACCAGCCGGCGCAGTAGCCGGTGAGCATGGACAAATCGTGGATGTGCATGTCGGCGCTGCGGTGAGCATCAGCGATCTCCTGATCATAGACCTCCGACAGCCAATAGTTAGCGGTGATTGCTCCCGAGTTGCTGAGAATCAAGCCGCCTACCGAATATGTAACCGTAGAGTTCTCTTTCACCCGCCAGTCGGTAAGCTGCAGGTAACTGTTGACCACATCTTTGTAATCCAGAATCGTCGAGCGCATGTTGCGGATCTTTTCCCGCTGCTTGCGGTAAAGGATGTACGCTTTGGCCACCTCGGCGTAGCCGGCCTGGATCAGCACTTCTTCCACGCTGTCTTGAATGTCTTCCACGTGAATCAATGTGTCCTTGATTTTCGGCTGAAAGTGGGCTGTTACCTTGAGGGCAATGAAGTCAATCAAGTCAGGATTGTAATTCGTGTTTCTTGCTTCGAAAGCTTTGGTGATTGCAGCGCTGATCTTGGACAAGTCAAAATCAACAATCTGACCATCACGTTTGACTACTTTGTACATGACCCTTTCTCCCATCTCTTTATAATTTCTTTACATATTATAAACCGACCGAACGGCCAGAGTCAACAAAAATAAGGCCAAAACGCACAATATATTGTGGGTTTTGGCCGAACAACATCCAATATATAGGCATTTCCGCACTTATTCATCCAATTCCTCGCAGTTCCACGGAAGGGATCACAGGCTGGAGGATTGTCTTGAAATATCTCATTTCCGCATCTGAATAGGCGTGCAGCCCTGGGCTGAGGACATTACCCGAATCCACGAACTGCTGCAGAAAATAGCGTTTGGCGCCCTTAAGCCACTGGGCTATGGCCAGCAGATCGCCCACTTCGTGAAACTCCTTGACCACCGTGGTCCTGAACTCATAATCCACAGTGCCGGACAGTAAAAACGCGACACTATCCCGTACCGGGCTAAGATCAAGTTGCTCCACCCCTGCAGTCAAGGCATATTTAGCCGGGGCATTTTTGATGTCCAGGGCGATATAATCCACCAAACCTGTTTCGGCCAGTTCGGTGAGCAGCTGAGGATTTGTACCGTTGGTGTCCAACTTCACCAAGAAACCAAGTGCTTTGATCTCACCGATCCTGCTGAGGAGGCCATTTTGCAGGGTAGGCTCGCCGCCGCTGATGCAGACCGCGTCCAACAGCTTGGCCCGGCTTTTCAGGAACTGGATGATCGCATCCCACTCTATTTGCTGTCTTTCAAGATCTTTACCTACAACGAGAGGGGCGTTGTGGCAGAAAGGGCAGCGCAGATTGCAGCCGCCGGTAAAGATGGTGCAGCACAGTTTTCCCGGATAATCCAGCAGTGAAAGCTTCGCCAAGCCTTGGACATTCATGATCGATCACCAATTTCCACTCATGCGTACTTGCCTAATTTAGAATAACATAACCTACCGTGTTCAACAACTCTGCACCATTGTCCGTTATGTAATAACCGTCCTCGATCCGGAATCCGCCCCAGGCTGTGTTGAACACCGGAATGTCAATGGATAAGACCATACCTGGCTGGATCAGGTCTGGGCGTGTCGGCCCAAAGATCGGCGGCTCGTATTCAACCACCCCAACGCTGTGGATTCCGGAATAGAGGAAGTTTTCCCCATATCCGGCTTCCTCCATGATCTGTCTTGCCTCAGCTTCCGCCAACCGCCCTTCCACCCCTGGGGCCATAGCCAAGGCACAGGCCTTCTGCGCACATATGGCTGCTTCTAATGCTTCCATGGCTCGCTCATCCGGCTTTCCCACAAAAACCGGACGCCCAATCGCAGCGTGATACCCTTCATACCGAGGCGCTGCAGTGACCTGCACCAAGTCGTTTTCCTCAATTTTTCTGAATGTGGAGCGGCACATCAGCGGGCGCGCATTGGGGCCAGCACCAATCATTGTGTCTATGCCGGTACCCTCGGCTCCGGCAAGCCTCATGGCACTTTCGACAGCAGCCGCCACTTCGCGTTCGGTGACACCTGGCTCGATAGCATCTAAGGCTGCTTGCAGGCCAATTTCCGCAATTCTGTAGGCATAACGGATAACCTCCAGCTCTGCCGGCGTTTTCTGGGCTCGCAGCATGCATACGGCATATTCCACATCCACCCACTCCACCTGGTTGAAGACTTGAGTAAAGGCCCGATATAGTTTGGCACCCATTAAATCACCACCGGCCAGGCCGATGCGCCTCACCGCCTTGATATCCATTACATCAGCAGCGACTTCTGCCAGACTCTCGGTTTTCGTATAAGGATAGTCCTCGTCTGGATGGCAGAATTCCTTGAGGACACGAATGTCAGGGATTTGAGACCGCAGACGAATATACTCCAGGCTCTCGGGCCCACACAGCATGATCGGTTGGCCGCTTCTGGGAAAGAAGATGCAAACCGGTTCAAAATGCACAGGAAAATCAACCAGCCATCTGGCATGGGCCGGCCCGAAGACTGCCCGATCGTCGGCATAAGCGATCAGCAAATCCAGATCGTTCGCAGCCATCAATTCCTGGACTTTGGCCCAGCGTTTTGGGTATTCTGCTGCGGGGATGGTTGGTTTGTTCAGATCCATGTTCATTCGCCTCACCTCTGCTGAAGATAGAATGGCGGTTCATTTTGCAATGAACCGCCAGTATTAGCTGTTACTGTTTAAACAAGTCATCCAGAGCTGCTTGAACCCTTGGCGCAATCTCATCCATGGCCGCGGCTGCACCTTTGGAACCGGCCAACACCTGACTGATTGCTTCGCTGGCAATGTCCCAGACTGAGGTGTATTGGAAGATGTCCCCGTCTGCCTGCCAATTGTCATTGGCGGTCAAAAACAGATCCAAATGCTCCTTGGTTACCATCCAGTTCGTTACAATCTCATCGAGGAAACTCAAGCGATCCTCTTCGCGGAAGAGGAAGTTGGCCAGGGCGATCATCTTTTCCGGCTCAGCCGCATTAGTGGGCAAGCAGGTCATAAAGAACTCAAATGCCGGGTAATAGTGGCGATCCACGTGAGGCCCCATCGGCATGGGCACCAACCCAAAGTTGATCCCGGCTGCCTGCGCATGGCGGTTGCCCGGGAGATGGGTTGCATTAAAGGCTACCTTCCCGTCGACATAACTGCCGTTTCCGATAATACCCATGCTTTTCCAGCGCAGCACTGTGTTGATGGCATGGATTGCGTTCTCGCGATTGTAAGCGAAAACCCATTTCCCGTTTTCATCCTGAACGGCCAGTTCAGCTCCATTGTAAGGAGCCCAGCGGAACAGCGCAGCGGCGTTTGTGATGTCAGGCATGCCCCATTGATCGATGATCCCATCACCATTGGTATCTTGGGTCACCGCAATCATAATCTGTTCAAAAGCTGCTTCAGTCCACTCGCCGGCCAGATACAGCTCGTAAGGATCGGGCTGGTTGTACCTCTCGATAAGATCCTTGTTGTACGAAACGATCATAATGCTGTCATTGACCACGCCATCATGAAGGGCGATTCCATAGCGTTTGCCATTGTATTTGAATTTCTCTATAGTGTTTCGATCCAAACTGGGCAGTGACTCGAAGAATTCCTCCGGTAAGTAATCATCGGCGGGCAGCAGCATTCCTGCGGTAACTAAGGGGAAATAAGCCACACGGTGAGCTTGTTGAATGATATCGTATGCTGAATCGCCAGACATGATGCGGGCAATCATCAAATCTGCATTGTCTATGAGCAGGGTTTCTATGTTCACATTGAAGACTTCTTCAGCTTCAGCAATCCGTTCTTCCAGTGGAAGCGCTTTCCAAAAGTCCGAACTGACAATGGTTACAGTTTTACCGCCGAAGTCTACTTCAGACGGAGCAAGCACTCCAGGCGGTGGTTCGTAATTGCTTGCCAACGCAAAGCCCATACCGGCGGCTGCCATGCAGACAATCAACGAGAGAACCGCTGTAAACCTGATCATCTCCAAGCCTCCTTAGATTGGAATTCTTACAGTGTATAATTACACTTCTTGTCTGAAAACACCTTTGCCGTCAAAAATTTATTGAACAATCGTGTCAATACTCCACCAACCATTGATAATTGAACATATAATGCTGTCTGCTGGAGATCACATGAATCATCCCATTCCGCGCTTGGACTGCGGCACAGTAACCCATGGCCTCGCCGCTGGCTGGATCCATGGTGAAAATACGGTTGCCGTTTTTGTTTTTGGCACCCTCCACATACTGGTTGGGATCCGTCGATTCTACCCGGCGGCCTGACCCGTCGCTGAGTACCCGCTTGATCGGCCAGGTCTTGCCCTGATCAAAAGAGACGGCTGCATACAAGCCTGTTATCTTGGTAAGCTTACCGTTGGCGTCAAGGCCGGTAATCCCCTGCATTTCCTCACGGGGAAAGTCCCGCCGATCTGTGAAACTGATCAGCAGGATTGGGCCTTCCTGCAGGCGGATCATGGCATGGCGCTGCCCTCCGCTCACCGGCGGCAGTTCACTTGCCCGGTATGTCCAGCTCAGGCCGCCGTCCGTCGAATAACTGAAAGGCATTTTGCCGTCGATATTGCTCCCTCTCCCCGCAGCAAGCAGTGTACCGTCATCAAGCTCCACTGCGGAAGCGTGGATTCCCGCAATCAAGTGCCCTGCGCCTCCAGCTTCGAACCGCGGCTCGCATGGCACCTCTTCGGACAGCCCCTCATGCTCCGACGCGGGACAAGTCCAGCTGAAGCTGTCGCTGCTGATATAGACTGCTGTGGCGTGGTACTTGAGATCGTCACATAAGACCAAAAACTTGCCGCCAGCAGTCTTGATTGTGCTGCTGATTACCTGCCCGCGGTGGCTGAACTCCGGGCTGATGAAACGGGGTGGTGACCAAGTGCACCCGCCGTCAACCGACTCGCGCATGGCAACAGCGATCGTAAGCCCCTTGTTCTGGGCTGCGGCAATCCCGAAAAAGTGATACAGAACATTTTTTTCCTGATCCCAGAACAAGTCGCAGCCGTGGGGATTGCGGCCGGGAACAGTCCAGAAGATTGATGCCGGCTCCCACTTCTGGTTTTTGCTGTCGAAACGGCTGGCAGCATACCGAAGCTCACGCCCTTCTTCTGTTTCGGTGGTATACCAGGTGGCCAGCAGATCCCCGTTTGGCAGTTCGGTAAGGGCCGGCTGGTGGTTGTGGGAACCGAACGGACATTCATAGTTCAACTTGACGTAACTCTGGGGTGGGGCAAAATAGGGGCCGTCGGGAGCTTTGGGTTGCCTGCCGATGCTGAAAACCCTTTTTGGCTTTTGATCATCACAATGATAGACATATCTGTCTGCCGGCAGGTCTCCCATTACCACCCGGAAGCCCATCAGCCAATTGCGGGCTTCCGGGAGCTGAGACATGCGGCTGGATGAACGGCTCCCGCCTCTAAGCACTTTGAAGATGCCTGTGTCATAACCGACCGGATTGACCTTTCCGTCGGCGTTGTATGGCCCATACCAATCAAGGCACCACTCTTCAACCAAGCTGTGGATATCATACAAGCCCCAGGGATTGGGAGGTGTCCGCTTCACCGCCAAATCTGTGCGGTTAAACTCCGGCGGCAGTTCGTCACCCGTAAAGTATGCTGTCGTGGTCCCCGCCCGGGCGGCATATTCCCACTCTGCCTCTGTCGGCAGCCGATACGGCTTCCCTTCTTTGTCCGACAGCCACCGGCAAAACGCAGCTGCGTCGTACCAGCTGACAAACACCACCGCATCGTCGTCGCCGGACGAAAATCCATTGCGCCCCCGGTAACGCCGGTGCTCTGGATCGAAAAGCTCATATTGCCGGTTGGTTACTGGTGCAACCGCCATGTAAAAAGGCTGAGTGATCGTAACCTTGTGGACCGGCCGCTCATTCTCTCTGATAAGCCGCTGGAGGTTGTCTGGCTTGTCCATTTCCTGCAGATCGCCCATCATAAAACTCCCAGGTTTTATCTCCACAAACTCCATGCCGAGGAAATTAGTAAATTTGTCAGACACAGCAACCCCTCCTAAGAAGTTATGAGATAGCTTCCCCCGCCAGCTGCGGGGGATTACGGCCGCGGCGCGGTCACAGAATTTAAAACATCAACTTGCCGAGAGATCGGCTTGGGCTTGCCGGCGCCACCCGGCCAACTCTGGGTTGGTCCGTAAATAACAAAGATGCCAGATTCCAAGAACCGAGCCTTTAAATAAGCTTGACATAGTGATAGCCCACCAGATTCCATCGAGGCCGATATATGATGAGAGGATCAAGGCACCCGGGATCCGCAGCAAATTGAAGGCAATGCTCACTATTGCCGGCGGAAAGCTCCTGCCGTGGCCGATAAAGGCGCCGGCAGTCACAATCTCTACGCACATCGCCAATTGGGAATACCCCAGGATTCTCAGATAACCGATGCCGTAGCTGATCGCTTCCGGTTCGGGAATGAAAAGGGCAAACAGCGGCCTGGCTGCAAGAATAAGCAGGAAGGTAGCGAAAATGCCTATCGCGGAAACTAGGCCAAGGCCGACAAAATAGCCTTTGACAACCCGGTCCCATTTCCTGGCACCGTAGTTCTGCCCGACAAAAGCACTCATGGCCGTCTGAAAACCACTCGCTGTCATCCAGGAGATGGATTCGATCTGCGAACCCACTTTCTGGACTGCGATTGGTGTGTCTCCCCACTGGGAAATGATCCTGCTGATGACCATGGCGATCGTGGTAAAGAGCGCGCTCTGCAGGGCCACGGGAAGGCCTAGTTTGACAATACGCCAAAGATAAGCCGGCTCAGGTTTTTCCAACCAACTGATCCCCATAAACAGCTCCGCCCGGTGCCTGGCGAGGTAACAGAAGATCAGCGTCACGCTCAGTTGAGCAATAACCGTAGCCAGAGCTGCTCCGGAAGTTTCCAGCCGTGGGAACGGCCCAACTCCAAAAATCAAGATGGGATCCAACATGATGTTCAGGATCAGCCCCACAGAGTTCACTTTAAACGGAGTGGTGCTGTCGCCCGCGCCGTTAAAGATGGAAGTGAACACCGGATTTACTGTGTAAAAAACCATTCCCAGCGATACTATCCCCAAGTACCGGCTCGCTTGTTGTTCCACCTGCTGACTAACGCGGTAAAATGCAAGCAAAGGGCCGCGGAAAATGATCAGCACCAGAGCATACAGCGCAGCCAAGCAAACGATCAGTTGAATGCTGTGGCGGATATACACTTGAGCTTCCCTGCGATCGCCTTTGCCGATCGATTGGGCTACTCCAACTTCTGCGCCGACTTTGGCGATTAATATGACAGCCGCCGCAAGCCATGTGTATAGGCCGGCCAGGCCCACTGCGGCAACAGCCTCTGCACTCAACCTTCCAACCCAAACCATATCGGTAAGACTGTACGCCATTTGGACAAAGGATGTGGCGATTGTTGGAAGCGCAAGCTTGATCAGTGTCTTGGAAATACTGCCGTTCGTTAGTTCAATGACTCTGCCCATGTTGTTCCCAAACACTCCATTTTCGATGATCTACTTTATCATAGCACAGATCCTGCAGTCCCGCACTACGGATATCGACTGCTGGTAAAATATGGTATAATGGGCGCGGAGGTACCCTAATGCAGCAAAAAGGAGAACGCACACTGTTTGCTTCTGTCATATTGAGTGCCCCGGGCCCTCTGGTTCTGGGCATTGGGCTGCTTTTCGGCAGATCAAGCACTCAAATTGCCGATTTTATCCGCCGCACTGCCGAGTTGGCGGCTCTTGTTGTTTCCCTCATTGTCTTCCGCACAATCCATAAAAGCGGCCGGCAAGATGCGGCATGGCAGAGAAAGCAGCAGTTGATTGTAAGCCGTTTTGTTGGAACAGCCATGGTTTTTTCAGGTGCGGCCATGCTGACGGTTGCCATTCTTTCGCTTGGCTCTGAAAAAGGCAATGTGCTGCCCGGATTGATCATTGCTTTCTTGGGGGTGGTAACCAATTCCTCGTTCTGGCTCCGCTACCGCAAGCTCAACAAGGAACAGCCAGATCCGATACTGGCCGTGCAAAGTAGGCTGTATCTCGCCAAATCCGCTGTGGACGTTTCTGTGGCCGCCTCTTTGAGTTTCCTGGCTTTAGCCTCCACATCCCCTGCCGCTGGTTACGTAGATGTGGGCGGTGCTGCGGTTGTCGCGGCATATCTCGTCCTCACCGGCATCAGCACCATTCACGTGCGGCAGCCGCTGCCGGCAGCCTAGAGGGATACTGCCTAGTTATCTTCAGTATTTAGGAATCGCTTAAATTTAGATTCGCTACCGTTCATTCTAATTATTATAATCAAATGAATGCTCGTGTAAAAATTAACACTGGGAATTTATAACATCCCAGTGTTTTTAAGC
>Ga0134099_1002856_pt1 | contig 13580 bp, 16 predicted proteins | sample 10_taG_2_FD_105482 | JGI IMG/M metagenome (GOLD analysis project Ga0134099, IMG submission 105482) | Switchgrass degrading microbial communities from high solid loading bioreactors in New Hampshire, USA - 10_41_5_180_A2 metaG | ecosystem: Engineered > Bioreactor > Semi-continuous > Anaerobic >...
CAACTGCCTTGCCGGCCTTGAAGTCTTCTGCTGCTTTATTGATGCACTCAAAATATTTCTCCAGGAAATCTTTCCTTTCAGTAATAAACTTGCTTTTATCCATCCTTTTTGCACCTCACTTTTTATTCATAAGCTCTTTTAGAGCTTGTCCCAGTTGAATGAAAAAGAAAAAATGGTATGTATTTCATTGCTTCTGTTCGTCCTGATTTTTAAATGTCAATGTAGCCTTGCACTTCAGCAATCTTGAGATGATGTCTTCAAGGTCCTTAATGCGCCTGGCGTTTTCCTCGGGTGTAATATCCGGTTCCACTATCTCAACAATAATTGGCATGGTCATCACCCCTAAAAGCCTATTAAATACTGGTTGTACACTATGCTCATAATTCCTGCGCTCAATTTCTTGACATGCCTACATGTCCGTGGTAGTATTGGGTTAGGGTATTTGATATGCGGCTAATAAGCCGTATTTTTTTATCTCCATGCGAAAACCACAGACAGGCCGGCTCCTACCATTTCCATGAGCTCTTTTTCGATGTTTGACCAGGTCTCTTTTTCATGGCTGTCCACTACGCCATCACAAGCCACGTCGACCATCTGGTGCTGAATATCTGTGATATCCTTTACTTCCTTTTGAAGCTTCAATACTGACCTGGGAAGGTCCAGAATGTTCAGTTCTGGAAGGAATCTCCGGCCCACTTCGGTGGAGTTCTTCAGGTGCAGGTATGCGAGAGGCTTTGAGCCATATACCTCTACCATTCTGCAAACCACATCATCTGGCGGCAGTGTTTTGCCGGATTCATAGTCAACAAGGCTACGTACAGATATGAATAGTTGCTCCGCTGCCTGTTCCTGGGTCAATCCTGCAGCTCGTCTGGCATTTTTGTATATGTTCTCGCAGGACTGCTTCATTCTCAATTCACCTCCTTCCGGTTATACTTGAATTGAAAGCTGTTCAACATCCTTCCCCTACCGCTCCATGTACCTGCTTCCGACGAGTTCCCCCACGTCTTGTCCAACTAAGAAGCAGGAGGCTTGATATGGCGCCTGGATTCAAATTTCAGGCGCTCTCTCTTTCAGACACCTGGTACCGCTCCCTGGCAAGAGCCATGATCCTTGACAATATACATCTTCTCAGCAAGCTTGTTCGGTACCGGTCTTGGGAAGTCTCTCATCGTCTTGATAGAAACGTGTCCAGTCAAAGCCGAGGACAGCCGCAATGGATTTTGCTGTTTCGACTGATGGAGTTCTGTCCCCGTTTTCAATGAAACAATAAAACTGCCTTGATATGCCACATAATGTTGCTACATCTTCTTGTGTCATATTCCGCGCTTTCCTCATTTTTATAAGCCATTCTCTCACGATTACCACCTCCGTATACTGCGCAACATATCGTAGCCTATGGTTTTATTATAGCAACCTTTTGTAGCTTGTCAATACTTTATGCTACACTTCGTTGCTATAATTGATGTGCTACATTAAGTTGCTTATAATAATTCAAGGAGGCTCTTTTATGCTGTGTGTTAGGCTAAGGGAATTAAGGCAAGAGAAGAAATTATCTCAAGCTGATGTAGCAGAGTTCTTGCAGATTTCAAGGCAAGCTTATAATTTTTATGAAACAGGAAAAAGAGAGCCTGATAATGAAACTTTGCAAAAGCTTGCTTCTTTTTTTAATGTCTCCACAGACTACCTTCTTGGCCGCACCGATGAGCGCAACCCAGGTATTTCTAATGACGACTGGCCACCAGAGGCAAGAGTATTATTCCGGGATGTAAAAAAGCTTACCCCTGAACAGTTAGAACTTGTAACAAAGCTTGTAAAGGAGTTTATAAACGAGGACTGACATATTCATAAAATAATTATTCTTTGAAAATTATAAAAAAGCATAAAAAGTCTAGGGTCTTAAATAGCTTCAGAAGCTAGTTTCATAACAAATTATTAAAATAATCAAGAATGACAGCTCAGGCTACATCGGAGGGTCAAGGCACAAGAATTGTGGACTTGGCTTTTTTTATTAGGTTAGAACATTAAAAAAGAGATTATTGGTGAGGATAAATAGGAACAGTTTAGAGGTGGTACCTATGTCCAGAAGACGAGGGTCAAACACGGGTATTCCGGGGTTATCTTTTAGCTGGAAACGTGCATTGGGCATTACGAATGCCAAACGTAAAATCGCCAGGGCAACTGGCATTCCTACTACACGCTCGGGCCGTCAACGTAAGATTGGACGAATGGTTACCGGAGGCGGTTGTTTAGTTCCAATACTTTCTACCCTACTTTTCGTGGCAACAGTAATTCTGCTTTTGTTGTAATTGGTTAACTTAAGATAACACCATAATAAAATGGCAGCTTAAGCTACATCCAAAGGTTAAGGCACAAGAATTGTGAACTTGGCTTTTTATTATCACGAAACACATGTTTTATTTTAAAAAGGGGGTTTAAGTGTATGAAGTATGTTCCAATTTTAAAATGGAAACAGGGTGAACAGTTTGCTCTAATGAATCTATCAGAAGATGTAAAAAGCAAATTAACGCCCTTAATTTCATTGGTTAATTTATCAACGTCTCCTGATGAGCTTACTGCCCAAATAAATCGTTTTTGGGGCAATAATGAACCTTTTTATTTGGGTTTTTCTCCAAATTTATATAGCAAGTTTTCCAGTCTTATTGCACCATATTTCGCTAAGATTATTAATCACGCAATTAGTCTTGATCTTAAAATAATACCTGTAATTTCAAATTTGAACGATAATGCTTTCTATAGAATAATTGCTGCTCAAAAGCATAATTTCAGTCATGGCTATTTACTAAGATTACTTAATGTTGATACAGAATCCATAAATCAAGTTACTAACAATATTATGAATAGCTGTAATATCTCAGATAGTAAGCCTTCCATTCTTTTGGATTTTTATATGGTAGATGCTAAAATAAGCCCAATAAGTTATTCAGACATTATATGTAGCTTGTATAAAAAATTAAGAATTGATCAGTTTGATAAGATAATTTTCGCCGCTTCTTCTTTTCCTGTTACATTGTCAGGATTAGAGAACAATAGTATAACACGATTATCTCGACATGAATGGTTAATTTACAAAAACATAAGAAGTAAAATCAAGGATATCGCATTTGGTGATTATTGTGTTGATGATCCTTTAGATCTGGATTTGTCTCAAGGTGCTACTATCATACCCACTATAAGATATACAAAAGATGATTACTGGTACATAATCAGAGGTAAACATGATCCTACTAGGCCAAGAGATTTTTCACAATATCACAAATTGTGTAGAGCGTTAATAAAAAGAAAAGATATTTATTGTGGCGAAGAATTTAGCTGGGGCGATGAAAAAATCAACGAGTGCGCAAATAAAACTTGCAGTGGAAGCAAAGGTTGTAATCATGGCAATTTGCCAGAATGGGTCAAGCGAAATACAAATCATCACCTAACTTACGTGGCTAATCAGTACTACAATTATATCTCGTCTTCAAAATCAACCTAACTCTTTCACGCAAAAAGTCAAGCTTGCAATTTTGGGCCAGTTCACTCCATAAAGCATATTTCGGGAGCCGGAACATTTTCTTTTCGGCTCCTAATTCTTTTAATATACTTATTATCTCGTCTTTTCTTAAGAATTGAGCTAAAGAAAATGGATCCAACTCGGTATTTAATTTTGCTTCTCTTACCTTTACAATAGATACTGTTTCATCATTTATCGACTTTGCAATGTAAATACCCCACCAATCTGGTATAATTTTTTCGGCTTTTTCTAATAAAACCTGGCTGCAAACAATATTTATATAATCAAACACCTTGTTATAACTATCCTTTTGCTGAGGTAATCGCTCCAATGTATCACTATCACTTTTTATCTCATATCCATAGAAGGACCCATTAATTGCAGCTATATCGACACGAGCTGCTCCATAGCATACGTTTAATTCATGCACTATTTTAGTGGTTTCATCGTACTTAAAGATGTCTTTAAGATATTGATGCAATGAGCCTCGAATGTCAATGTCACGCGTTTTCATTGTTTTATGATACTCCTTAATAATGTATATAGACATCCTTTACATTTTTTATATCGATCATTTTGTCATGCAATATTATCATAGCAAATATTGAAATTATTCTGCAATAAGTAGTATAATAAAATGATATCTTTGAGTGCAACTAATCAGTGTTTAATAATTTAAAGAACATATGTTCTTGTAACGCAACTTAATTCGAAGTATAATTAAGGCATACCAAAGGAGGGTATGCCTTGATTGTATCTGAGGATGCTCGCTGCTATGAAATCCGGCGGAAGGCTTCTAATCTATTAGAAGAGCTGAATATCGACACTTCAACAGCAATAGACATTCGAGGGATAATCGCATCTTTGGGTAAGCCAATTTCACTGAGAATAAAAGACCTTAAAGGTATTCCAGGCTTTACATGCTATGATCAGGTAAAAGATAAGTATAGGATATTTGCTGATGAGGACCTTTTTGAACATTGTCCCACCAGATTCAAGTTTACCGTAGCGCATGAGCTAGGGCATATTTTGCTTGACCACTTTAAAAGCACTGCCAATTCGCTGTATATGGATTACATTATGGAAAGAGAAGCCAATATATTTGTTGATGAACTGCTTATGCCCACAGCGGCCATACTATGGAAAAGATACAATGCCAAAGAAGTGGCAGAGATATATGAGGTATCGGTATCGGCTGCCTACAATAAAATAGCGCGTATCAAGGAAAATGCATTATATAAAGAGTTACAAACCAAAATTGCATCAGAAATGATGGCTTATAGGCGCATTAGATATATACATTATACGGATGAGTACGGTAAAAATGTTGAAAGGTTACGTGAGCTTTGGCTGGATCCGGATTTTTAGCTTGGAGGAGTCTAAATTTCACATTGTATATTACTTTAAAAATTTCGTGCAGATTTAAAGGCTGAGGCCGTGGCGAGGGCGAGACGATAAAAGGGCATGAGCAAAACACTACTTAATATGTAATTTGCTTTGATCCACCTGGAGTATTTATTATCTAAGAGGGTGATCCAAATTGAAGGTTGATATCTATCTGCGTAAATCCAGAGCAGATGAAGAGCTAGAAAAGACGATTGGACAAGGGGAAACCTTGGCTCGTCATCGCGCTGCATTGCTCAGATTAGCGAAGGAACGCAATTATACAATAGTGAATATCCACGAAGAGCTTGTATCCGGCGAGGAACTCTATTTTCGCCCTGCAATGCTCGAAGTCTTAAAGGATGTTGAGAACAGGCTCATAGAAGGCATACTTGTTATGGATATCCAGCGATTCGGACGTGGTGACACCGAGGAGCAGGGATACATCCTTAAGAAATTCAAGGCGGCCAATATCAAAATTATTACGCCTGGGAAGATCTATGATCTATCCAATGAGTTCGATGAAGACTACCTCGAATTTGAGGCCTTCATGGGACGCAAAGAATATAAAATGATTACCCGCCGTATGCAAGGCGGCCGTATTCGTTCGGTAGAAGAAGGGAACTACATTGCTACCTTGCCACCCTATGGCTATGACATCTTAAGGGTTGACAAAAAGACCCGTACCCTCACTATAAATGAGGAACAAGCCAAGGTTGTCCGGATGATATTTGATCTCTATGTCAACCACGGCATGGGTTATGGCTCCATTGCCAATTACCTGAATGAGCTGGGCATTAAGCCGTATTCAAGCATACGGAAACTGAATAATCAAGAATATAGCGGCAAATGGGACGGCAGCATGATAGGCGCCATTCTGAAAAGGCAAATATATGTCGGGAATGTGGTTTGGAAGGCGAAAAAGATTAAGAAGTCAAAAACGCCCGGAAAGAAAAAGGATGTCAAGCTCAGGCCAAAAAGCCAATGGGTCATATGTAAGGGCAAGCATCCGCCTATCATTGACCCTGAAACATTTGAAAAAGCGCAAGCGATACTCGCCGGGAAATACCATCCTCCCTACCAGGTGATTCGCGGGCTTGCGAATCCTTTGGCCGGCCTCGTTGTGTGTGGCATATGCGGAGCAAAAATGCAACGTAGGCCTTATGTAAAAACCGAGCCATTCTTAATTTGCAGTAATAAGTGCGGCATAAAGAGCAACAGATTTTCCAGTGTAGAAAAAGCTGTGATAGAGGAGTTGAAAAAATACCTTCATACTCTCGAAATAAAGCTCGAAGCCGGACCACAAAAACCCTTTAATGATGAAATAGCTCTGCTTACTCAAAACCTTAATGAGCTGAAAAATGAGCTGAAAACTCTGGAAACACAGCATTTAAAAACTTTTGACCTGCTAGAACAAGGTATTTACGATGTGGCTATGTTCAAAGCCCGTTCTGAATTGTTATCCAATAAAATAACGGAAGTGAAAAATGCTATTAAGACTTGTGAGGCCAAAATACAAAGCCTCAATAATGCCAATGACAATTTGAACAATACGATTACCCAGATAAAGAATGTCATTGACATATACCCCACGCTCGACGAACCCAAGGACAAAAACATGCTGCTTAAGGGCATACTCGAAAAAGTAGAGTATTACAAAGAGAAAGATTGGGGCAGCGATGAATTCCGGCTAAAGCTGTATCCTAAAACCTCGTTCAATAGCCGCTTATAGCATATGTACATCATATTGAGGGCAATGAGATTTCCCTGATAGATATCCTCGGCTGCGAGGACGAGGGCGTGGATGAGAAGGTCGACCTGAAGCAGAGGATCAAGAAGCTTTACCGGCTAATCCGCTCGGCGCTGGAAGGCCGGGAGCAGATCATAATCCGGCTCCGCTACGGCCTTTGCGGCGGCTGCGGCAAAACCCAGCGCGAGGTGGCCGAAAGCCTGGGCATCTCGCGTTCCTACGTATCACGCATAGAGAAAAAGGCCCTGATCAAGCTCCACGAAGGCCTAAAGTAAAGCCAAGCCACGGGGACAGTCCCCGTGGCTTTCTTTTTTATTTTTCTTTCTTGTCCAAAAGGCGGAAGATCGCTAGAATATTTACAGCAGGATTATCCGGGAGGTGTAATGCTGCATGAAAAAAACTGTTTTCCATTATCAAAAATTCGTTGGCAAAAGAAAGAGTGTCAGTACCTTTATGACAATATCCGAACGGGCACGGAAAGTTTACAAGGTATTAGTCGTTATATTATTATTAGTGTGGATCACTCTTTTTCTCCTGTTGCGTAACGAAAAAATCGACGACTTATTGATGATGCTCATACTTTTTACCAGTCCGATCCCGGTGTTTGCCATTCCGATAATCATAACCGTTATGGATAAAGGCAAGGAAGCCGTGCGCCAGGAGCTAAAACAGAACAAGGTCACGGAGGTATTCGACAGCATTTCGAAAGAGCCTGTATACAATAAAAGCGATGCGGATGCCGATTCACCGATTATAGAAAGGAAATTCGGCACTTTGAACGTGATTGACGACACGGATACGGGCAAGGAGCCCGGTAAGTAAGAAGCCGGAAATCCTATGGTTGCCATTAGTAAAGACCATGTAACAGTTCTTCTGATTCTTAGGAAAGCAAGCTAAAGCGGCGGAGACGGTTATCCGGCATAGACAGCAGGAACCGTCTCCTTGGTTTGAAAAAACCAGGGGGACTGTCCCCGTGGCTTTAACCAGCGGAACCGTCCCCCTGGTTTGGTTTGCTTCTGAAATTTCTCTCGAACCAGCCTTTAAGGCCGTCGGCCTTGAGGATTCCCTCAAGTGTGTGCTTGATGATAACCACGCAGATGGGTCCCAAAAACAGTCCGAAGACCCCGATGAACTGGAGGCCCAGGTACATGCCGAACAGCGTAAACAGCGGGTGGATGCCTATCTGGTTACCAACCACCTTGGGCTCGATCAACTGGCGGACAAACAGGGTTATAAGCCACAGCAGGGCCAATGAGAGCCCTTCCCTGGTGTTTCCAGTCAAAAGATCGATGAATGCCCACGGAACCAGTATGGAACCCGTGCCCAGTATGGGCAGGGCATCCACCAGCGCTATGATAAGCGCCAGCAGAAGGGCGTTTTCAATTCCAATAATCAGGAACCCTATCAGGACCTCGCTGAAGGTGACCGACATCAGTATGAGCTGGGCTCTCAGCCATCCGAACAGCGCCGCAAAAACATTGTTTATAACATTCCTGGTGTTGCGGAGCCAGTCGTCCGGGATCTGCGAATCAAGGAAGCTTACTATCTTATGCTTGTCACTGGACATGAAATATGTCGCCAGGATGGTGACCAGCAGGAAAATCAGGGCCTGGGGCAGCGAAAACGCAAACTTCACGGTGCCGGTAGCCAGGTCCACAACGGGCTTCAACAGGCTTTCCAGGTTGTTCGAGAGGTTGTTTATCGCCGCGGTGATTCCGTCGGAGATCTGGACCGGAAGCTTCAGGAAAAAGTTGCTCGCCTCTTCCATGATATTGTTGATAAAGTCGGCGATGTTGTCAAACGTCAGGTTCAGGCTGTTGTACACGTTGATGATTTCCTTGACAAGCCTTGCGATCAAAAGGCCAACTATGGTCAGTATGATCCCGAACACGACAAGTATGGAGAAAACCGAGCCGATTTTCCTGGATATCTTGAGCTTGGTCTCGATAAACTTCACAACGGGTTCAATAAGCGACGAGAAGACAAAGGCGATGATAAAAGGCACAAAGTACCGCCCGATTTTGAACAGTATAAATACGCCCAGAGCTACCAGAAGTATTTTTATTACGGAGAATATGGTCCTTTTAAGTGCCTCCGGCATGCCAAACCTCCAGAAAACCGGCTGTATCAGGCTATTTATCGCCAAGGGCAAGGAACGATTTCCGAAGATAGACCAGCTTTCCGTCCTCACGGGTGCTTTCCATCAGCGAAACGCCCCTTACCATTATCTTGTGGTCTGGTCTTTTCACTCTGCCAAGCAGATCGTCAATCGGATCTCCCGGTTCCTCCCCGCCGCTTTCGCCGTGTGGCGTGCCGGAGGGAGCATTGCCTTGTATATCCGCCTCTCTTATAAGAGTAATATGAGGAGAGTACCTTTCATGCCCTGAGAACTGGCTGAACTGCGACGCCAGTTCTTCAGCCAGGTCTTTCTGCAGTTTCATCAGGGGTCTGCTGGCCTCAAGGCCGCACCAGATTATAGGCCGGTTCCTCCTGCTAAATTTACCCAATTCCCCCAGTCTCAAAACAAAGGGATCATGCCTCGAAGCAACTTTTCCCAGGACCCGCTCCAGCCCCGGAAGCATGGCGGGGCTCACCTCGCCGAGAAATTTAAGCGTGAGATGAAAATTGGACAAGCGGGTATAGTTCCCGCTTATCCCGCTTTTGCGCAAAAGATTCTGTATTCCTGCCAGGACAAGCCTGGTTTCCTCGTCAAACTCAATCGCGTAAAAACATCTCATGACCTTGCCACTTACTTATCTTCGCCGTTCTCCTCTTCCTGGTCAAGGCGTCCGCATCCGCCGCAGCACCCGGGACAGCCGGAGTACTCGCTGTCGCTGTCAAGCCCGTGCCTTGCTCGGTAGTCCTGGAGGGCCGCCGCGATAGCCTCCTCGGCGAGAACCGAGCAGTGCACCTTCGCGGGCGGCAGACCGTCAAGCGCCTCCATTACCACCTTGTTCGTGATCATCTCGGCTTCCTTGATGGTCTTTCCCTTGATGAGCTCGGTCGCCATACTGCTGGTTGCAACAGCCGCTCCACAGCCGAATGTCTTGAACTTGGCGTCAACGATGATGCCGTCCTTTATCTTTAAATACATCTTCATGATGTCGCCGCATTTAGCGTTTCCAACCTGGCCCACGCCGTCGGCATCCTCGATCTCGCCGACGTTGCGCGGATTCATGAAATGGTCCATTACCTTTTCACTATACATTTATATCAGTCCTTTCAGTTCCATAACTTAAAAATATACGTCTCTGCAAATTTCCTAGCCATTAAAATATACGTTCCGGACATCAACCTGTCTGCAAAAAACGCAATTTAGTCATTCCCCAGCCTGCTTCCGGGACTTTACGAAATCCTCGTAGAGGGGCGACATGCTCCTGAGCCTCGTCACGATCTCCTCCAGGCTATCCACCAGGTAATCCACGTCGGAATCCTCGTTGGACTCGCCGAAGGTCAGTCTCAGGGAACCGTGGGCAATCTCGTGGGGCAGGCCGATAGCCATAAGGACATGGGACGGATCCAGGGAACCCGACGAGCATGCCGAACCGCTGGAGGCCTTGATGCCTTTCATATCCAGCAGTAGGAGAAGGGATTCGCCCTCGATGAACTGGAACGAAAGGTTGAGATTCCCCGGAAGCCTTTTATCCACGGGACCGTTGAGCCTTACATAGGGAATCCTGCTCAGTATCATGTCCCGCGCCCTGTCCCTCAGCTTCCTTATCTTCTCGGTGTACACGTCCATGTTGGCAATGGCAAGCTCCAGGGCCTTGGCCATGCCGACGATGCCCGCTACGTTCTCGGTGCCGGCGCGCTTGCCCCTCTCCTGGTGTCCGCCATGGATCAGGTTCTCCAGGCGCACGCCCTTCCTCACGTAAAGGGCGCCCACGCCCTTCGGCCCATAGAACTTGTGGGCGGATATGGAAAGAAGGTCCACGCCCAGGTCCCTGACATCTATGGGGATGCTGCCGGCGGCCTGCACGGCGTCGCAATGGAACAGCACGCCATGCTTCCTGGTAATCTCACCGATGGCCTTGATTGGCTGTATGGTGCCGATCTCGTTGTTGGCATACATGATGCTGACTATAACCGTATCCTGCCTTATCGCCTTTTCCACGTCGTCGGGGTTGACAAATCCCTCCGCGTCGACGGGAAGGAAGGTAACGTCAAAACCCTCTTTTTTCAGGAACTTGCATGTTTCCATGATTGCGGGGTGCTCGATGGCCGATGTTACAATATGCTTCCCGCCCTTTTTCCGAGCCGCGTATACTGCGCCCTTGATGGCCCAGTTGTCCGCCTCGGTGCCGGAACCGGTGAAATATATCTCTCCCGGCTCGGCCGCGCCAAGGCACCTGGCAATGGTGGCCCTGGCTTCCTCGACCGCCTTCCGGCTGTTTCTCCCAACATCGTACAGCGAGGAGGCATTGCCGTACTGCTCTATGAAATAGGGCTTCATGGCCTCGAATACCTCGGGCTTGACATATGTTGTTGCCGCATGGTCCAGGTATATTACAGGCTTCTGCATAAAAATCTCTCCGTTTCATACAGCGTATAGCTGAATATCGCATTGTTTATCGCATTACAATAAAGTTAGCACTGCCTAATTCAAAAGTCAACAGGCCCGCGAAAGCTGCAGGCCTTGCGATAAAGCGCAACCTTTCATAGAATATTATACCTTGCCGTTTTTTGATTAAACAATATGGAAACTGTACGCCTTTTCCCGCTCCCAGGATGGATTTATTGACAAAATTTATAATTCCTCCCCCGGCGGCACGCGGTGATTGACAGCGCGGACGGACTTATGCAAGAATGTGATTGAAACATGAGGGGAACAGATGGATAATGGAAACACAAGAGAGAAAGAAAAAGAGCATATGGAAAATTATACTGACAGTCGAGATACTGGTCTTCGTCGCGGCAGGCCTGGCCGCGCTTTATTTCCTCGTATTGAGGAAGACACCCGCATTTGAGTTCATAGGAAGGTTCCTGAGCCCGCTTGAAGGGAGCAAAAGCATAAAGGAAAGGCGCGTTGAGACGAAAAAGCCCTTTGCTATTACAAAGAACCAGAGGTATTACAAGCAACTGACCGATCCCGGAAGCATCAACGTACTGGTAATCGGCACCGACGCGGACGGGACCAACTACGACACGCTCCTTGTGGTCAGCATCGAAGAGGAGAACAACCTGGTCAGGTTTATCAATATACCGAGGGATATTTACATCGACTACAGCGACGAGGTCCTGGAAAGACTGAAAAAGGCGTTCCCGAAATATACCTCCTCGAAGGGCATATTCAGGATAAACGCCGCACATACCATAGGCAGGCTGATAAAATACAACAATGACGCGGGACGTTTCCAGGACCCCGAGTTCGATTTCACGTGCGACCTCATCGAGGAGGTTTTCGGCATATATATCGATGATTTTATATATATGAAGCCAGACAGCTTTGCCCGCATAGTCGACTATTTCGGCGGGGTGGATATCGAGGTGCCATACCGCATGAAGTACAGCGACCCCGTCCAGAATTTCTCGGTCGACCTCGAGAAAGGCTTCCAGCACCTTAACGGCAAGCAGGCCGAGGGGTTTGTCAGGTTCAGGCAGGGCTATGACGAAAAAGGTAAGTTCTGGGGCATAGGCGACCTGGAACGCAAGAAGAACCAGGTCAATTTCGTAAAGGCTTTCCTGGAGCAGCATATGACCATCGGCAATATCGGAAAGATAATCTCCATCGCGGGGGACCTGGAAGAGTACGTGATCACCAGCATTGACCGTGCCCAGGAGACCGCAGAATACGGCAAGCTGGCCGAAAAGCTTTACAGGAACAAGTTCACGACCCAGTCTGAGGAGATCGAATGTAAAGACGTGACCATCGATAAGGTCTATTACCTGAAGCTCAAGACAAGGAGCGAATAGATTCATCAAGAGCCCGCATCATCGGTACCGGCCGGTAATCTTGCAGCAATAACGGGAGGATATGAAAAAATGACAGAGAAAATCAACGATCTGATATCAGCCCTGTCCAGCGGGAACACCGAGACCGCTGCGGCCATCGGCAAGGAATTCCTGGGCATGATCGTGATGTTCGCCATCGGGGCAATACTGATCTACCTGGCCATAAAGAAGGACTACGAGCCCGCCCTGCTCCTGCCGATAGGCTTCGGCGCCATACTGACCAACATACCCATGAACACCATCTTTATAGGACCAGACGGTGAATCGGGGGTTTTCGGTTTTCTCTACAAGAACACGATTGAGAACGAACTGTTTCCCGTGCTCATCTTCATCGCCGTCGGCGCCATGATCGATTTTTCCCCGCTGTTCCAGACACCGTTCATGCTGTTCTTCGGGGCGGCGGCCCAGCTTGGCATATTTGCCACCATGCTGGTAGCCTTGCTGTTCGGCTTCACTCTTCCCGAGGCTGGCGCGATCGGCGTCATCGGCGCGGCGGACGGACCCACCGCCATCTACGTCGCCAATGCCTTCAAGCTGGATAAGGGCCTGATCGCGGCCATAACTGTAGCCGCCTATTCCTACATGTCGCTGGTGCCGATCATCCAGCCGCCGGTAATCAAGCTCCTTACCACGTCGGAGGAAAGAAAGATCCACATGAATTTCCATCAGCGCAATGTGAGCAAGCTGGCGAAAATACTCTTCCCCATACTGGTAACTATAGCGGCGGGGCTGGTGGCGCCGGAAAGCGTGGCCCTGGTCGGCGCCCTGATGTTTGGAAACCTCCTGCGTGAATGCGGCGTGCTCAACAGGTTGTCCGAGACCGCGCAGACCGTCCTGGCAAACCTGGTTACGCTGCTTCTGGGCATAACCATTGGCACCACCATGACAGCTTCTTCCTTCCTCAACTGGAAGACACTAGTGATCATGCTCATGGGCCTGGTCGCCTTCATCTTCGATACCGCGGGCGGCGTCCTGTTC
>Ga0134099_1002861_pt1 | contig 13567 bp, 11 predicted proteins | sample 10_taG_2_FD_105482 | JGI IMG/M metagenome (GOLD analysis project Ga0134099, IMG submission 105482) | Switchgrass degrading microbial communities from high solid loading bioreactors in New Hampshire, USA - 10_41_5_180_A2 metaG | ecosystem: Engineered > Bioreactor > Semi-continuous > Anaerobic >...
TTATTCTTCTTGCTAGGGACATACAATTCTTCCTTATATGATGTGCAAAGCCGTGCAGAACTTATTAGTCTCCTTCTATAAAACCAATTTGACGCATAACTGAAAATCAGCACAGATATTGAAAAATCAACCCTTCATACTTTAGTATGAGGGGATTTTTTTGTAATTTCATCCTTTCGGAGGATGATTTTCTCGATACACTTGCACTATTATAGTATTATAAGTTTATATGATAAAAACCATAACCTACGAGCCGACTATTGTTGCAAAGACAGCTCTGCAGGAGGCCAGCTCCACAACGGCTATTGCTACCGTGACCAATCTAACAGGGAATACGATTAACAGAAATATGTGTATGTGAATGGTTACGGCGAAGACGGTGAACTGATTACCACAGCAGGCGCTCCCCTTGCTGCTTTGGACAATATGCAAACCACGGAAATAACCCTTGCGTTTGACAAGCCAGTTTACACCGTTACTGCCTATGTTGAGGATGCCGAATCCACAACACCTGCATCCCTTATTATAAAACAGGACGGAACGGATGCATCCAATATTTATGTCGAGCCATCCTCAATACTTCAATATACCGCCGAGGTCTTTGACCCGCTTGGAAACCTACTGCCCGGCGAAAATGTGACTTGGAGTATAACACCCTGGGTGCAGGGTATAAATGTTGAAAATCGTAGAAGAATGATTTTATGTAATGTTTATGTTTGATTCATGGCTTATCATTTTCTGGAATAAATCATTGTATTTCTGATACGATACAGATAAAATAAAAGGTACTCTATAAATTTTTGTGCAACCTTTCTGTGTTTTAAAAAGTATTCTTAGCGAAAGGAGGTTCTGTAATGCACAACAATCCGCTGCGCGCATGCGAAGATGTTGACGATGTTTTAGACAGATATGCCGATATGGTATATAAAATCGCGTTTTCCCATACAAAAAACAAATCTGATGCTGATGATGTGTTTCAAAATGTATTCTTGCGATACATACGTTGTAAAAAAGCGTTTCAGAGTGAAGAGCATAGAAGGGCATACCTGATTCGTGCCACAATCAACCAAAGCAAAACCCTCTTTTTGTCTGCGTGGTTTCGTAAAACCGAGCCGATTCGCGATGAACTGATTTTTGAAACGGAAGAGGACAACGAGATTTACGATTCTGTTTTAAATCTTCCGCCTAAATATCGTACCGTTATTCAGCTTCACTATTATGAAGACATGAGCATACGGGAAATCGCTAAGGCGCTTAACACAAAGGAATCAACAATAAAATCACAGCTGCACAGAGCCAGACTCTTGTTAAAAGAATATTTGAAAGGGGAGCATGATATTGTTTGGTGAAAAATTCAAGAAGGCAAGTAAAAACATAACAGTAAGCGAGGTTGTTTTGTCCGAAACCCGCGAAAAAATGCTTCGTGAAGCAACTACGGCACACAAAAGAAACTATTTTGCAAGAATTGCCGTGTCCTTTGCCGCAATTGCTGCTATTGCATGCGCAAGTATGTTTGGAATGCAGGTTATTAGTCCGCCCAGTCAGCCGCAGACTTCACAGACCGGAAATAATCTGTTCAGTATATCTGCCTATGCCTATGAACAGCAGGAGGACGGACAGCTAAAACAAAAGGAAATAAACTTAACGCAGGAGGATGCCTATACTTCCGAATATATTATTGCGATTCGAGGCGGTGAAAATAACGAATACGAAGTGACACAAATCAAGATGCTGGGTTTCAAATGCCATGGAGAGAATATTTCCAAGGTCGATTTTAAAATTGACAACGGTGTACTGAAATTGCCGAATGAAAGTTGGGCAGAAGAAAAGTTACTTAAAAATTTGGAGTCTAAAGGAAAAACCTTGACCATTGATTTTGAAAGCGGTGTGCCGGATGAGGTATATTGGGAATCGGATCCTTTTTCAATCAAAATTGATGCGGAAGACGGAAGACGGATCTATAGCAAAAATACACAAACAAAAGATCCAATGCTGATTCCGGATATGACGGCAACCATAACAGCCACCGTACATTTCAAGGATGGAAGCACAGCGGAAAAAGTCATTGTGTATGACAGTGAGAAAGGAACCATAAAAGTAGAGGAAGTAAAATAGCCTTTTATTTTTAAAAAACTCCATCGTTTGGCTGTGGTTTTTGGATCAGAGGAATGAAATGCAAGGCGGTTATTATTGACGAATTACATTTTTACAATCATATTTGCGCTCCTGATAACAGGAGCATTTTTTATACTCGGAATTCATCCGTTCAAGCGGAAAAGGGTGATTTCCTTCTAGAAGCAATTAAATATCGATGCTCGTTTTATGAAAATAGGGCTTATAAACCGCCTGCATAACTTTCAACTCCACGCGAATTTAATAACAGGTGATTAACAACATAAACCTGTACAAAAAAACTGGCAGATAACAAAGTCCGATCATCTACCAGTTTTTATATCTATTTTATTTTATCTCATTCATCTCCAATATTTGACGTAGAACCAGCTTTCATGGACGGTTCAACGTCTTATCAAACAAGTTCCTATCAGACGAGGCCAAACAGGAGATCGCCGTAGGTAGGCATCGGCCACAAGCTTTCATCCACCATAGTTTCAAGCTTGTCGGCAATGGCGCGCAATTCGTCCATTAGCGGGATGATGACATCCTTATAATCACGGGCATGCTCCAGTGTATCCCTTTCATGCATATCAACTTCTTCTATCTTCGCACTTAGCACTTCGATAGATGCCTTCAATTGAGATGTCAACGAAACGAGCTTATCCAGCTCTCCCTTGACAGAAGAGGAATCCGCGTTTGCCGCATTGAGGGAGGCGACGGTATCTGCAACTTTTCTGACATAGGCCAGTGATGCCGGAAGAATCTGCCTGCTTGCCATTTCAATCATGGTCAGAGCTTCTATGCGGATTGTCTTGATATAATTCTCCAGGCAGATTTCATAACGGGAATGTATTTCTGCGCGGTTCAAGACGCCATGCTTTTCAAGTACCTTGACGTTCTTTTCAGCAATAAGCACCGGAATGGCATCGACAGTGGTCTTCAAATTAGGCAGACCTCTCTTCTTGGCCTCAGCAACCCATTCCTCGGAATAGTTGTTTCCATTGAAGATAATACGCTTATGGTTTTTGATGATCTCCTTCACTACGGCATTCACTTCTGCCTTGAAGTCCTCAGCCTTTTCAAGGCGATCAGCGATCTGGCTAAGGGTTTCGGCCACAATGGTATTGATTATAAAGTTCGGGGTAGCGATGGACTGTGAGGAACCCACGGACCTAAACTCAAACTTATTGCCTGTAAAGGCAAATGGAGAGGTTCTGTTTCTGTCGGTGTTATCCTTCGGAAGAACCGGAAGTGTGGAAACACCGATTTCCAAGGTTTTGCTGTTTCCGTTGTTTTTGACAACGCCGGTTTCTATCTGCTCGATAACACTGGTCAGCTCATCGCCAAGGAATATGGACATGATTGCCGGAGGTGCCTCGTTGGCTCCAAGCCTGTGGTCGTTTCCGGCTGTGGCAACGGAGAAGCGCAACAGATCCGCATAATCATCGACAGCCTTGATGACAGCAACGAGGAAAATAAGGAACTGTGCATTGTCCAATGGTGTGGTGCCTGGATCAAGGAGGTTCTTGCCCTCGTTGGTTGAAATGGACCAGTTATTGTGTTTACCGGAACCATTGACACCTGCAAACGGCTTTTCATGCAAGAGACAAGCAAGTCCGTGCCTGTCGGCCACTTTTTTCATGATTTCCATGGTTAGCTGGTTATGGTCAGTTGCTATATTAGTGGTGGCAAATACCGGAGCCAGCTCATGCTGCGCGGGCGCAACTTCATTATGCTTGGTTTTAGCGGAAACCCCAAGCTTCCAGAGCTCGGCATCCAGATCATGCATGAAATTGGATATCTTTTCTTTCAGAATTCCGAAATAATGATCCTCAAGCTCCTGTCCTTTAGGCGGCTTGGCACCAAACAGAGTTCTTCCGGTGTAGAGCAAATCCTTACGCTTCATGAAGTATTCCTTGTCAACAAGGAAGTATTCCTGCTCAGGCCCTAAGGTCGTTACAACCCGCTTGGTGGTGGTATCGCCAAAGAGTCTCAGAATACGAAGCGCTTGTTTGGAACGTGCCTCCATTGAACGCAAGAGCGGAGTTTTCAGGTCCAGGGCTTCGCCCGTATAGGAGCAGAAGGCTGTCGGGATATACAAGGTACGATCTTTCACAAATGCAGGCGAGGTACAATCCCATGCGGTATAGCCTCTGGCCTCGAAAGTTGCACGAAGACCTCCGGAAGGGAAGGATGAAGCATCGGGCTCACCCTTGATAAGCTCCTTGCCTGAGAATTCCATAATGGCCTTGCCGTCCCCTTTAGGTGTCAGGAAGGAGTCATGCTTTTCGGCAGTAATGCCGGTCAATGGCTGGAACCAGTGGGTAAAATGGGTTGCGCCCTTTTCAACCGCCCAATCCTTCATCACACAGGCTACGACCTCGGCTACATCCGGATCAAGTGGAAGGCCTTCCATAATTGTTTTCTTTAACTTCTTATAAACAGGTTTTGGAAGACGCTCCTGCATTACCGTATCACTAAACACGGCTGAACCGAACATACCGGAACAGATCTCATCAATACATTTTGAACCCTCATAAATACACTTTTCCATAATCAACTCCCCTTTCAAAATACTATAAAAGATTGATCTATCTTGAAAATTTTAATAATTACCGGTTCATCACCGGTTATAGCCCAATAGAAAATAAACAAAAAAGGCGTTCCACTCTCTTGGTGAAACGCCATTGTTTCTGTTAAAACGCTATTTAATTCTTCCGATTTGATGGCCCAGAATCCTTCTATGGATTCTATATGCAATACATTAGCTTTTTACTTAGATTTATTTTAACAGATTTCTTAACATTTTGCAAGATATAAAATTAAAAAATTTCATTTTTATAACTGAATTCATAACATCACCGTTTCATATTTCCTAACTCCGGGCTTCTGTTCTTTTTCTCCTATAAGCTGAAACTCGCTTTTCTACGCCATTATCCTATTGTTTCCTGCTATTGGATCGAAAAATATCTCTTCTTACCCTCACCACACTCATTATCCTTCCTTGACGGTGATGTCATCTATATCTTGCATTTTTACTGTCCAATCAATTTTCTCAATATGACTTCAGCCTTGCGAATATCTGCCTTCCCGCCGGTTTTCTTCATAATGTAGCCGAACAGCATGTTAATGGCTTTGTCTTTACCGCTTCTGACATCGGCTACCGCCTTGGGATTGGCATCGACGGCTTCCTTGCATAGGCTTTCAAGCTCCTCATCGGAGATACCCACAAGATCTTCCGGCTTAATAAACTCCTCTACCGATTTGCCGCTTTCCAGCATTTTCCGCAAAGTGCTCTGGGCAACTCCGATGTTGATTTTTTTCTCATCAGCGAGCTTTACAAGGGCGGCAAACTGGGAAGCGGAAATCCTGATGGCGAATAATTCCTTTTCCTCCTCGGTGTCCATATTGGAAAAGACGGTGCCAACAATCAGGTTAGCCGTATTTTTAACGCTTGCGCCCTCAGCCAGCGCCCCTTCGAAAAATTCAGCTACCTTTCTGTACCTGAAAATCTGTTTTGCTGTAGCTTCAGGAAGCCCTAGGACATTCACGTACCGTTTGAGCTTATCAAAGGGAAGCTCGGGCAAGGATGCCCGAATTTCTTCCACCTTTTCATCATCGATACTGAATCTCAGAATATCGGGATCAGGGAAATAGCGGTAATCATCGGAATTTTCCTTATCGCGCATAGGGGTGACGCTATTGGTTCCCTCGTCATAACGCATGGTCTGCTGAACAATGGTTCCTCCCGCATCCAGAATATCAGCCTGCCTTTCCGCCTCCGCCATAACGGCCTTTTGAATGAAACTCAGGGAATTGATATTCTTAATTTCGGTTCGCACTCCGAAATGGGGATCACCGGGCTTTCGCAGCGAAAGATTGACGTCGCAGCGCATGGAGCCTTCCTGCATCTTGCAGTCCGATATCCCGATATAGCGCATGATCAGCTGCAACTTTTCGGCATACTCTCTTGCCTCCTCGGCAGAAGAAATATCGGGTTCGGAAACAATCTCAATCAGCGGAACACCGCTACGGTTATAGTCAATATAGGTATACCCGTTCTCATGGACGAGCTTTCCGGCATCTTCCTCGATATGAATGCGGGTAATGCCGATACGCTTGCCGCTGTCCAACTCGATATAGCCCTTTTCACAGAGAGGCTCATCATATTGCGAGATCTGGTAAGCTTTGGGCAAATCAGGATATACATAATTTTTTCGGTCCATATGGGATTTGGTATTAATTTTGCAGTTCAGCGCCAGACCGGCTTTAATGGCATACTCCACCACTTTTTGGTTGAGAATGGGAAGGGAACCCGGCTGACCGGTGCAAACAGGGCAGCAATGGGTGTTGGGCTCTCCCCCGAATTCGGTGGTGCATCCACAGAAAATCTTGGTTTTTGTTGCCAGCTCTATATGGGTTTCAATGCCGCAGACAATTTCATAATTCATATCCCGGCACCTCCTTCATAATCGCCAATCACTTTTCCGGCGCTTTGTTCATAAAAATGAGCCACTTGAAGAACCGTTGCCTCATCAAACCTCTTGCCGATGATCTGCATGCCGATGGGAAGCCCTCTGGCGTCCTCCCCACAGGGAACGGAGATGGCCGGAACGCCTGCAATATTGACGGGCACGGTGCAGATATCCGACAAGTAAATCTCAACCGGGCTTGCGCCCTTATAATTCAGTGGAAATGCAGTATTAGGCGCCGTAGGAGCAACGAGCACGTCACATTTTTCAAAGACGGCATCAAATTCCCGATTGATCTCTTCCCGAATCAAGCAGGCTTTCTTGTAGTAAGCATCATAATAGCCGCTGGACAGTACATAGGTTCCCAGCATGATGCGGCGTTTTACTTCGTCGCCGAAGCCTTCGCTCCTGGTCTTGACAATCATGTCTTCAATGCTTGTATAGGAGGAGATGCGATAGCCATAACGGATGCCGTCATACCGTCCAAGGTTGGAGGATGCTTCGGCACAGGCGATAATGTAATACACCGGAAGCGCAAGCTTCAGAGCCGGAAGCCTGATGTTTTCTATCACAGCACCGTTTCTTTCAAACAGCTTTATGGCCTCTTCAATCTTTGATTTGATCTCTGCATTGATTCCACTAAAGAATTCTTCAGCAACGCCAATGCGCATACCCTTGACATCCCGGCCCAGACATTCAGCCAGAGAGGAACCATAGTCATAATCCACACTGGTCTGATCACGCTTGTCGCCACCTTTGATAGCATCGAAAACAATGGCAGCGTCCATCACGCTATTTGTCAGGGGGCCGATCTGGTCCAAAGAACTGCCGTAAGCGATGAGCCCATAGCGGGATACTGCACCATAGGTGGGTTTAAGTCCCACCACACCGCAGAAGGATGCCGGCTGGCGGATGGAACCGCCCGTATCCGAGCCCAGGCTGTATACCGCAAGATTGGCGCAAACGGCCGCAGCCGAACCGCCCGAAGAACCTCCGGTAACATAATTCGTGTTTCTGGGATTCAACGGCGCCCCATAGCAACTGGTTTCTGAGGTGCTTCCCATGGCAAACTCATCCATATTGGTCTTGCCCAGAAGCACCGCACCATGGGCTTTCAGCTTCTCCCAGACGGTAGCATCATAGTAAGGCTTAAAGCCTTTCAGGATTTTGGAGCAGCATGTAGTGGCAAGCCCGTCAGTGCAAATATTGTCCTTCAGGGCCATGGGAATACCGCAGAGCAGCGGCGCATCGCCCTCTTTCAGCATTTGATCGGCCTGCTCCGCAGCCTTCAGGGCTGTATCAAAGGTCAAATGCACATAGGCATTGAGGGTTGGATTCAGTTTTTCAATGGCATCGATATATGCTTTTGTCAGCTCCACCGCAGAAATTTCGCGGCTACGAAGCCTTTTTGCCAATTCAGATATTCTCGCTCTCATTTTTTACTCCTTTCCACGCTGAAAAATCCGTTATACCCTTCTACATTGGAAAGGATTTTTTCATTAGGCAGGGACGGTACCACTTCATCAGGGCGCAGGTCATCAAATGAGACCATCCTGGCACCCACGTTCCTTATCTGTTCAGTCCCGCCTTCGATGGATTGGTTGATAGTATCTGCAAATGCTATAATCTCATCAAATTCAGCCGTAAATCGCTCAAGTTCCTCATCCGAGAATCTCAGCTTTGCAAGTTTTGCGAGCTTTTCTATCTCGGTTTTTGAAATTGTCATAATCCTCACTCCATTTCTGACAGCAGCCGGCTGTCAAGTCTATCCGGATAATTCACACACGCTTAATTCCTGATTTTAATATGCACCTCACGCAACTGCTGTTCGGTCACTTCGCCGGGCGCGCCGCACATCAGATCCTGTGCGTTGCTGTTCATTGGAAAAGCCACAACCTCGCGGATGTTTTCCTCATTCCTAAGAAGCATGATCATCCGCTCAATCCCAGGAGCCATGCCGGCGTGGGGCGGTGCTCCGTACTGGAATGCATGATAAAGCGCTCCGAACTTCTTTTTCAATGTCTCCTCATCGTAACCCGCAATCTCAAAGGCCTTGACCATGATATCCAGGTCGTGGTTCCGGACCGCGCCCGAGGAAAGCTCAACGCCGTTGCACACGATATCATACTGATAAGCCAGAATGTCTAAAGGCTCCTTGGTGTTAAGCGCCTCCAGCCCACCCTGCGGCATGGAGAAGGGGTTATGGGTAAATTGTACTTTTCCGGTCGCCTCATCAATTTCATACATCGGAAAATCATTGACATAACAGAAACGGTAAGCCTTCTTCTCACAGAGATCAAGGCGCTTGCCCAGCTCATTGCGAATTAGCCCTGCGTATTTGCAGGCAAGCTTTTCCTTGTCTGCAATGAAGAATATGACATCACCGGGAACAAGGCCGGCAATTTGGGCCAGCTCCCCTTTTATTTCTTCGGGAATGTATTTGTCAATGGGGCCTTTATAGGTCATATCCTCCTGAACCTCAAGGTAGCCAAGCCCACCCATGCCAATAGACAGTGCATATTCCAGCAGTTTTTCATGGAAGCCCTTGGACATTTCGGCATGAACTTTGATGGCCCTGACCGTCTTATGATGGAAAGGCTTGAAGGCGCACCTTTGGAAGAAATCGGTCACATCAATGATGCGCAGGGGGTTGCGCAAGTCCGGCTTGTCGGTACCGAACTCCAGCATGGCTTGCTTGTAGCTGAAAACAGGGAACGGCGCCTCGGTGATTTCATACCCTTCGGGAGCGAACTTTTTAAAGGTTGCAGTCAGCACCTCCTCGCCCACGCGGAAAACGTCTTCCTGGGTGGCAAAGCTCATTTCAAAGTCAAGCTGATAGAACTCGCCCGGTGAGCGATCGGCCCGCGCATCCTCGTCACGGAAACAGGGGGCAATCTGAAAATATTTGTCAAAGCCCGCCACCATCAACAACTGCTTATATATCTGGGGTGCCTGGGGCAGTGCATAAAATTTCCCTTTAAACTTTCTGGACGGAACGATATAGTCCCTTGCTCCTTCGGGAGAGGATGCCGACAAAATCGGTGTTTGGATTTCCACAAAACCCATCTCGGTCATCTTCTGCCTTAAAAAGCCGATGAGCTGGGACCGAAACAGAATATTGTCCTTTACCTTCCGGTTTCTCAAGTCAAGGTAACGGTACTTTAAGCGCACTTCCTCACGAATTTCCTTGGATGTAGCGATTTCAAACGGCAGATCCTTATAGACCCGGCCTAAAACTATGACCTTTTGTGCCGCAAGCTCAATAGTACCGGTAGGAATTCTGGGATTGTAGGTTTCTTCATCCCGTTTTTCCACCACACCTTCAATGGATAAACATTCTTCTTTTCTGATACCTTTTGGAAGCTCAATGTTTCTAAATACCACCTGCATGACACCGTACATGTCCCTAAGGTCGATAAATGATACACCTCCGTGGTCTCGGATGTTTTCGACCCAACCGGCAATTTTAAGAACGGTGCCGATATCTTCTTCGGTAATTTGATTCATTGTCTTGGTACGATAAATCTCTGACATAAAATCTCCCTTCCCCTCTTTTTTCAATTCACTGTGTCGGGAGAGCACCCACGAAAATTAAAAAGCTGCTCGCCCGAAATAAAATTTCAGGGCGAACAGCACTATCATCGTCCGCGGTACCACCTGAATTACTGTACTTCATTGTACAGTCACTCCTTAGTGTCTGCCATTGTAACGTACGGCTTACGTCGCACCTACTCGTCATATGCAATATGACTTTCAGATTGAAGCTGGTGAAGTGTTATTCACATGAATTCACTTTACAGGGTTCTCACTATTCCCCGCTCACTGTGAACGATAATTCATGCTACTTCTCTTCGTCATCGCTTTGTCACACATTTTAACATATCCCAACTTGCCCTGTCAAGGATATTTTTTTCTTAGGATCAGGTATTAATGAATCCGATTTTTTTCTACGCAGTCCAGGTTTTCTATTTTAGAAAACACTCTTGCTATTTCAAGGTATAGTGAATCACACATGAAACCGTTTGACAATCTCTATCCAAAGATTTTTCCCTTCAAATACGATTTGCGAAACACAAGTAACTACACTGACGGCCATACAAAGCAGTGAAGGTAAAACCACTGATATCAGTCCTGTGAAATAAAACACGATGGGGACTATGCAAAACAGTATATCTGCTATCAAATATACGCCATATTCCTCCGCCGGAAGCTTTTTCACTTTAACAATTATGGCAAGAGACAATATCGCCACCGTACAGGAAATAGGAATAAAAAAGTTCAAGGACCAACCTGTCCAGCCGATCAAAAAATCCAGAGCAACAAACATCAAGGCAAACGCTACTACCTGAAAAGTAATGCTTTTTAAAAGGTTCCCTCGCCGTTTAATGACAATAATGATGCTAACCCAAAAACAGAGAATGCCGAACACTACAAAAACTGACCAGAATCCGGATTGGGGCAGCATAAGATTTATGCCCACGCAAATAATTCCGCCGGACAGAGTAAGCGTAGTAAGTATCTTAAAGATAAGCCGGTATTGCCCATAGACCGTCGGAATTGCTGGATAAAGAGCTTCACCAACGGCTCCCGTTAATTGATTTTGGCACAACGGGCATACTTTATCATCACCCCGAACCGTTACATTGCATTGATTACATTGACTCATACGAAAATACAGCCTCCCACCATAGTGTCTTTTTCTTATTCAGTCTCCGTGTTATTAGCAGATATTTCTACCGCAATGCCCATTTGGACAAGCATACGGAAAAAAAACTGTTGGATATCTGCACTAATAAATCGAGATGTAAAACTGATACTAAGACAATTTTCAAAAGAGCAGACGCACACCTGCATAGAATCGGTAGCCGAACAGACATCAAACGAACGAACGTAGCCTGTTTCAAAAGGGACGTCAATGATTCCGATGTTAGACAAGGCTGCCGTAACCTTGCGCCGTGACAGCAAATACGCTGTACGCATAACAATGTTTTTGACCGGCAACGGAACAATTCGGGCAAAAACATTATGCTCCAATGCTGAAAAACGGTTCAAATCGGAAGATAAGCGTTCCGGCTCCAACCCTTCCTTTAGTTGTTTCCCGACTTCTTGTATGATGTCCTCCAATGTGCCACTTGCAGCAGAAAAATCGTATTCAACATGTACCAAACCGAAAAAGTTTCGCGCAGTCAGGGAAGGGAAAAAGCTGCGAAGGTTCACCGGAATGGCAATGACAACCGGCTTTCTTCTGGCACGAACAGACATATTAGAACCAATGGCCTTAATAAGGCAAGCACATAGAAAAACGGTTATGGTAGCACCGTACCCTTTTGCAATGCGAAGCAGTTGATCTACAGGCACATGGCCGGTAATCAGTTTCAAACGATTTTCAGCAACTTTTGCGCCCTTTATCTTATAGCTGTTACGCCGAGTGACTGCTTTAGAATGTTTCTTATCATCATAATATGTGTCAAAGCTGTCATTACTCATTTGTGTGTGCGATGCATTAAAGAAAGGTGATGATGCAGAAACCCCATGGGCAAGGGTCAGGTATTTTGTAATCAATGCAGTAAAAAACACAGCGGCACCCTTGCCGTCAGCAATCACATGAAACATCTCAAGGTTCACCCTGTTTTTAAAATAGGTAACCTCATATAAAAGCCCCTTATTTGATTTGGAGTAAATCGCTGAACACGGTGGTTTGTATTCCTCTCTTACCACAGGCTGAATATCGGTGCTGTCGAGATAATACCAGAAAAATCCCCTCCGCAGCACACATTGATATACCGGAAACATCACAGCAATTTCGCTGAGCGCCTGCTGAAGTATACGCGCATCTACAGGTTCCGTCAGCTCACAGCTCAGCCGGAACACTTGTGTATCGCTGCCACGTGCGACGGCAGGAAATATTTTAGCGGCGTTGTCAAGCCTGATCCATTGTCTTGTCCGCATCGTCCATCACCTTTCATCCTTACCTTATGGTTTATATCGTTTTGTCCCCTATGTTTTCTCCGTCTAAAAAGGCGTTGATTACGCCATAGCAAAGCCGGACATGCGCAAACCTTATGGGAAGGGAGAAAAAACCGTGCAGCGCGTCCTTTATGCGCACAATACTCACCGAATTTCCAAAGCGCCGGAGCTTTTCGCCGTAAGCCTCCCCCTCGTCGCGCAGCGGGTCATATTCAGCAGTAACAATGAGAGTTTCGGGCTGTCCGTATAAATTTTCCGAAAGCAGAGGCGCAAGATACGGGCTTGTGCGGTCCTTTTCGTCCGGCGCATAAAGATCCATGTAGTCACAAATCTTCTTGGAAGTCAGCAAATAATTTGTTCCGTACTTTGTCACCGACAGGAACGGGGAATTGCTTGTGTGGTCATGATAGGTCAGCGGATATAAGAGGATTTGTTTGTTTACACGAAATTCTCCGCGTTCTGCTGCCAAAAGGCTCACCGCCGCCGCAAGGTTTCCACCGGCACTGTCACCCATCAGCACAACGCGCTCACGGCTTAGATGCAGTTCTTTCGCAACAGCGTAGCAATCCTCCAACGCACAAGGAAAGCGGTGTTCCGGCGCCAGACGGTATTCCAGGGAATATACATACCGTCCTGTCTGTGTTGCAAGATCAGCACAAGTTTTCGCATAACTGTCCGTATTGCCCGTAACCCATCCACCACCATGAAAAAACAATATGATTTCCTCGGACCGCATTTCGGCAGGCGGAAAAGTACGAACAGGCAATTCATAATCTATGCGCGCAATGTTATGCTCCCAAAAAAGATAGGGTCCTTTGAACGGAGGGTGGATAATATTATGGAATGTTCGGTGAAACTTGTAATTTTCCTTGATGTTATCATCCGCATAGGATAGCGCTTTCAACACAGCCATCATAAATTTATTGATCGCCAATACCTCACCTTCTTTTACTTAAGTTTACTATTCATAGACCGTTTTGTCAATCCTATGAAAAAGTCCGCAATAGTGTAAA
>Ga0134099_1002865_pt1 | contig 13554 bp, 11 predicted proteins | sample 10_taG_2_FD_105482 | JGI IMG/M metagenome (GOLD analysis project Ga0134099, IMG submission 105482) | Switchgrass degrading microbial communities from high solid loading bioreactors in New Hampshire, USA - 10_41_5_180_A2 metaG | ecosystem: Engineered > Bioreactor > Semi-continuous > Anaerobic >...
ACGCCCTGGCGATTTCAACGACCTGCTGGTTGGATACGCTCAAATCGCCGACGATGGCGCTTGGGTCGATTTCGGCCATGGGCTTTAGTATTTCAGCCGCTCTTTCGTAGAGCTTCTTGTAGTTGACGGTGAATTTTTTGCAGTTGTTGATCTCCGAGATGAATATGTTTTCGGCTACTGTGACGTGAGGGCACAGCGCAATTTCCTGATGAACAAAGCCTATGCCCAGTTTCTGCGCTTCATGCGGGTTTTTGATCTGCACCTGCCTGCCGTCAATCAGTATTTCGCCGGCGTCCGCCTGAAACACACCGGCTATTATGTTCATCAGCGTCGACTTGCCGGCGCCGTTTTCGCCCACTAGAGCGTGTATCTCGCCTCGCCTGAGCGAAAAATTGACGCCGCGCAGCGCTTTGGTCGCGCCGAAACTCTTTTCTATCCCCCTGACCTCAAGTACCGCCTGCGGCTCCATAAAAGACAACACCACCTAACATAACAATTGATTGAACGCTGGCGGAGCGGCGGTATGCTTTAAGGATACCGCCGCTCCCGTGAAGCGTTATGTTTTTGAGCCTGTGCTGCGAATTATTCCTCGATTCCCTTGGACCACGGACGAGATGCGAGGTATTTATCCCAGTAGAAGTAGTCTGCGTTCTCCTTCGTGACCATGTTCATGCCGTTGTCGATGAACGGGAGGTTGATCGGGCTGACACCCTTGAGCTTATAGTCGCTCATGGGATCGATCATGTCGCTGTGCTTTAAGAGGAACAGGCAGAGCATGCCCATGTATCCCTGGTTGCCCTGGTCGGGGTTGACGGCGCCCCAGATCTCGCCCGCCTTGATTGCGTCGAGTATGGTGACGTTGAGGTCTCTCGTCAGTATCATGATATCCGCGCCTTTTTCCTTCACAGCCTGGGCAACGCCCTGGGCAGATGGAGCTTCGGGGGTGATGTATGCCTTGAGGTTCGGGTTGGCCTGCATTGTAGCCAGAGCCGCCTCGTAGGCTTTCGCGGTATCCTGGTTGGTCGCCGTGCGGTTGACGATCTTGACGTCCGGATAGTTCTTCTCAACGTTGGCTATGAAGGATTTGATGTAAAGGTCGTGGTTGCTCTGGCCCGGGTTCTCGGTGCACGCGATTTCGCCCTTATAGCCGATTTCCTTGCACACGATGTCGCTGGCGACATTGCCTTCGTTGACGTTATCGGATGTGATGTAGACCCTGCGCTTGCTCTTGGGGGAGTCGGCCGCGAATGTTGCAATCGCAACGCCTGCGTCGATGGCCTTGTTGATGGGCTCTATGAAAGCGTCCGCGTTCATCGGGTGTACATAGATGCCCGCCGGTTTCATGGCCAAAACCTGCTCGAAGCTGGCGATCTGGAGGTTGACGTCGTATTCGGGGGTTCCGCCGTACACGGTTTTAACTCCCAGCTGCTGCCCGCACTGTTTGAACATCTCATAAACGGGGAACCAGTACTCGACGCCTGACACCATCACGTTCATGTAGTAGGTTTCGTCGGGCGAGCCTTTGAACTCCTTGACCTGATAGCCCGCTGACGCTGCCGCCGGCTTCTCGGCGCCGCTTCCGCACCCGGCAAAGACCGTGGCCGTTACCAGCGCCACCAGCAGCAAAGTCAAGACCCTCTTTAATCCTTTCATAATAATACCCTCCACTTAATAGTATTATGTGCAAATCGTTATTAGAAACGATTAGCGCCTTTTGAAATAACTGGCTAATATTACATAAAGAAGCGGTTGCCTGCTTAAAGAAGCTGCTCCTGCTGCATCATCTGCGGTATTCAAAACAAAGCTGCCTGATGTAATGACTTAACAGATGCCAAATTCTGATGCGATAACGTATTCAATCATTTGAATACTTTGTCTGCATAATATGCATCGCTAATAATTTGTTTAGATTGACTGCGATTCTAGTAAATGTATATGCGCACCGGAACAAATTTTATAACATATGTCAAAAGTATTATAGATAAAGTAATGGTATTTGTCAATGCATTTGTCAAATAATTTTTGGAAAAAGGAAAATACCTTAAAATAAGATAAAAGAAAGCTGCGGTTTTTGTCGAAACCCGCGATTTATTCAATGAGGCCAGAAAAAAATAAGGCCAGGCAGCCTGCGCATGCTAGCCTGCCAAAGCCTCGGGAGAGCATCCGGTTTTTGCCAGACCGGATGTTGCGGGGGAGGATAAGCATAAATATTTATAACAGATTTATTCATCAAGGCCTTCCAGTATTCTGTCGCGCCACCGCTTTATCAGGTCTATCTTTCTCACAGCAATGAAGAACGGCCTGGGCTCGCCGTTTGTCATCATATAGTACGACAGATCATCCCGGCTGACGAACTGCACCGTGATGGGATCCGGCTTGTCCTTAAGCTCCAGTATGATGGTCAGGTGGGGCGTGCCGCCCGTATTCGCGGGGTCGTAGCCTTCAGCGGAAAGCGACATTATGTTGATGTACAACGTGGTAAACTGCTCCATGTTGACAGCTTTGCCGCCACAGGTGAAAGTTCTCGCCGCTTTGGACGCATCCCGCAGGAATTCGACAGCTGAGTCGTCTTCGATGATGGTGACTTTGTTGACTTCGTCTATCGCCACGCTGAGCGGCGCTTCGTTCAAAAACTCCGCTATTTTGAACCGGCGCGGGTCGAAAATTTCGAGGGAAAGCGTGCATATGTCTTCGCTGCCGGCGGACTGCATGTAGATCACCTGCTTTTCCTCGTCCACATTACCGAAGCGGATTGTCTGCCTGCTGCGGTTTTTATCCCCCAGCTCCAGCGTAAAGGCCGGGGTTTTCAGCCCGAAGCGTTCAAGATTTTCCGCGCCGCTCCCGACGAATTCCTTTATCTTGATTTCCGCAATGTCTTCCAGCATCTCCACGACGGCGTCGCCCCTTGCTTCCGTTTGAAGAGGGTAGACAATGTACCATTTGCCCGATCCGTCACCTTCCAGCATAAAGTCGCGCTCGCCCGCGATGCTTAGGCCTATGGCGTTGATCGACTTTGCATCAACTTCCAGTATCGTCTTGTCCCGGAATTCGCTGACGGGCCGAAGAAAGTTTTCTACGTCGTAAGAGCCGAGGATATAGATGCTCTCCCGCGCGGAATCCTTGGCGAAATACTGCACCTGGGACGCGGTCATGTCGCCGATGTAAAGCGTATTTTCAGTGCCGTCGTCCAGCCGGAACGATATCGTGGCGTCGGGTTCGTCCAGCCCGTATGTTTTCAGGTCGGGATTATCCTCATTGAGCACCCTGGCGGCGAGAAAATCCTTCAGCCTGTTCTCGAGCCAGCCGACCGCGCTCGGGTCTATCTTGTAAGGCTCGGGCTTGACCATCGTCCAGCCTTCCGGCTTTTTGACGAAGTACAACTCGCCTTGTTCCGAGACGATGCGTATCTCTTCGACCTCCCTGTCTTCGTAGCTGTACAGCGTCCTGTCCTCCTTGAAGGGCTCTTCCCTGTTGAGATACATGGTAAGCACCACGATGCCGGCGAGGACAACGAGAAACGCAGCGGCGATCCAGAATTTTTTCATTGGTGCCTCCTTTTCAGCCATATGGTGAGGCCGGCCAGGAAGGCGAGCAGCGGTATGACCAGCACCGAGATCGCCATGATGATGATATACATCTCTCCCTTGACGAACATCGTGTTGGCGTTCATGAGCTTGGGCCTGATGGATATGGACTCGTCCTTGTCTTCCGCCCAGTTCACCGAGTTCATGAAAAAGTCGAAGTTGCCCTGGGTGTCGATGTAGTTGTTGTCCACAAACATGCCGTTGCCCGCCACGATGATTTTTGTCTTGTCGTACCTAAGATCGGTGTTGTCCTTATACGCCGCGACGGCAAGCGTGGCGGGGCCCGCCTTGTCTTCCTCCGTTTTCCCCGGCGACGCGTCGTTTAAGTTATACCTTATCCACGAATTGTCCGACGATATAAGCAGCGTTTCGACGGTGACGGTTCTGTCTATCTCGTTCATGATCTCGATGTTGCACGAGAACGGCAGGAGCACGAACAGCCTGTCGTTGTTCAGCTTTTCCACAATGCTGTGCTTCGTGTAGTAAGGAATCAGATACATTTTATTGTTGGCGTAAAAGCTGTTGCTGTCTTCTTCCACCACGAAGTTGTTGGTGAACTGTATGCCGTAGCTTTTCAGCAGGCGGTTGAAGTTGGGCATCTGTTCGTCGTCGGTGAGTATGTCGAACAGGAATATGGCGCTGCCGCCCCTGATCAGGAACTCTTTCAGCAGTTCGGTTTCGGCGTCGGCCAGGTCCCTTTTGGGCGATACCACCACAATGGTCTCGGCGTCGTCCGGGATGGCGCCCGTTTTCATGATGTTGAGGCTTTCGACGACGTGCGCTTCACCTTCTATCCTGGCTTTCAGCTTGGAGAGATCCGCGTTGATATCGGGCTCCCTGTGCCCTTCGAGGAAATACAGCTTGGGCAGGTTGTGGGATGTGACATACGTAATGGCGCCGGTAAACTGCTGTTCGCCGTTGAACGCCTTGGTGTAGATATAGTCGTATAAAATGAATATGTCCGTCTTTTTGATGACTTTGACCTTTCCGCCGCTTTCAAACGCAACCATGCCGTTGGAGATGCCTTCGCTTTTGACGTCGAATTTTCTGACGGCGGCCGGGTTTTTATCGGCATCGATATAGTCGACTTTTAATTTGCCTCCCGCGAACTTCCTGTACTCCTCCAGCAGCGCTTTGACTGTGGGGTCTTCTTCGCCTTCCTCAAAAAAGGCGACGACGTTGACCTCGTCATCGAGGTGTTGAAGCACGCTTTTTGTCTGCTCCGACAGCGTGAACAGCTTTTCGGCTGTCATGTCGTAAGTCCAGGGCAGCATATCGGCAAGCACGTTGACGCAGAACAGCAGCACGGCGACCGCCGCCACGATAAAGACGGTTCTCAGCTTTTTGAGCAAAGCCTTATCCTTTATTAAATCATTAATGGCGGTCTTTTTCATGCTTGGCCCCTCCTTTTTCCCGCAGCCTGCCCTTGACGACTATAATTGTCAGGAACACGAATCCGACCGCAAAGCTTAGGTAATATACCAGCGGGCCGATTTTCAGCAGGCCGTTGGCGAACTCTTCATATTTGCTCAGTATCGCAAACCACGATACGACGCGCTTCAGAAACAGGAAGGGTATGGCGTTTGTCAGCAGCCCCACGATCATGAACCCAAACAAAAACCCGAAGCCGATGATCGCCGACGTCACCTGACTGTCCGTCAGCGACGAAGCGAACAGGCATATGGCGATATAAGCCGCTCCCAGCAGCGCGAAGCCCACGTATGAGCCTATGATGGCTCCGAGAGACGTCTTGCTGAATATCATGATGAACGCGGCGTATACCCCTGTGGCGCACAGCGTGACGAGGTACACGAACAGCGCTGCGAAATACTTTCCGAGTATGATGGAGGTGATGGTGACGGGAGACGAGAAAAGCAGCTGGTCGGTGGCCATTCTCTTTTCTTCCGCGAGCAGCTTCATGGTGAGCACCGGGAATATGACGATGGACACGAAGTTCAGCACGCCGAACATGCCGTATATGTCTCCTCTTGCGCCCCATAGGTTGTAAATTGAAAACACGATGCCCGAGAGCAGCAGGAAGAGCCCCATAAACACATACCCGAAGGGCGTGAGAAAATAGACCGCCACCTCTTTCTTGAATATCGCCAGCATCGCTTAGTTCACCTCCGCGCGTTCTTTCTCTTCTGCCGTGAGCTGCAGGAATATATCCTCCAGGTTGATTGGGACGGATTTCATTTCGTATATCGGATAGCCCAGGCCGGCCAGTTTGAAAAACAGGGGGGTTCTGACATCGATGGATTTTTTGCTTTCGATGATGTAGCTGAGATACTCCGGTTTTGAGTCGTTATTGTCCTTATCCAGCTTGACGCTTAAAACGCCGTCTATTTCCTTTATAAGAGGCAGGATCTTTTCGGCCGGGCCTTTGATTTTGGCCGTAAAGCATTCGGCGGACGCCATGTTTTTCGAAAGGTTCTCGGGAGTGTCTATGGCGGCGATCTCGCCTTTCTTGATGATGATGACCCTGTCGCAGACCATGCTGACTTCGGCAAGTATGTGGGAACTTAGTATGATGGTGTGCTCCTTGCCGAGGCTTTTGATGAGCGAGCGCATCTCGTGTATCTGCTTGGGGTCGAGCCCGACCGTGGGCTCGTCCAGTACCAGCACATCGGGTTTGGATATCAGCGCCTGTGCCAGCCCGACCCTTTGCCGGTAGCCCTTGGACAGGTTTTTGATAACCCGGTCTTTGACGTCCATAATCTTGACGAGTTCCATTATCTCGCCAATGTGCGACTCCCTTTTTTCCCGGCCGACGCCTTTGAGGCCGCATATAAATTTTAGATAGGATTTCACTTTGAGCTCGGGGTAAATAGGAGGTATTTCGGGAAGATAGCCGAGGTGCTTTTTGGCTTCCAACGGCTTTTCCGCAATGTCGTACCCGGCGATGAGGACCCGCCCTTCCGTCGCGGGCTTGCAGCCGGTGATCACGTTCATGGTCGTGGTCTTGCCCGCGCCGTTAGGCCCGAGAAAACCGATGATTTCGCCCTTCTGGGCGGTAAAGCTGACGTTTTTGACGCCTACTTTATTGCCGTACATCTTTGTCAGGTTAATAACCTCAACCATTTGTCGTACCCCCGAAATGCAGGATCGGTTTTGTATGATTGGCCGGGTAGATGACGATGAAAGTATAAGTATGAAGCCCCAAGGCCATGACTTGTGATTTTGGGAATAAAACTAAAGCTGACAACTGTATAATAACATTTGTTATTACATTTGTCAACAGCCGTCGGCTTCTTGTATATGATTTTGTACAGTTGAGATTAAAGGAATTGCGCTTAATGTGGATGATATACGATTATTTGATGCACATGATGGAATCGCTGCCTCCGCTCTGGCGCGAGAAAAACACGACGGTACGGCCATCGAAACCGTATTCTATCTGGTATGCCGCATTGACGGGGGTGTCCGTCCATTTCTGGCGGTAGACCGTTTTCCCCAGCTTCTCCTGGACCTGCGAGAAATCCATGCCGGACCTTGCGCCGCCGATGTCTATTTTTTCGCTGCAGTATACGCACGCCACTTTGCCGTCTTTCCCGAACGCCACGGTGAAGCCCTGTTCGCGGTACAGGAACGCTTCCATATAGCTGTCGTAGTTGACGAACACCCGGCTATAACCGTCTCCGAATTTTTCTTCCACCTGCTGGGCCGTCATGCCCAGGGTTTCGATGATGGCATTGACAGCTTCGCTCCTGGCCGCCGTAATCTCCGTTACAGTTTCCGGTTCCTCATCGCCCGAAGATATCGAAACGGCCGGCAGCGGATTGTTGATGTCAAACTCGCCGCTTATCGCGACGAATATCTTTCCTTCCATGCTGTCCACATAGTATTCTGCGGTCATCCGGCTGGGGAAGCTTGCCCTGATGAAATAGTATCTGACGCTGTCGATAACCTTGTCCAGGTCGGGAATAGACCTGACGTCGGCATTGCCCGAGCCGCCGCTGATGGCTTTTATCTGATCGATTGCCTGCTCGCGCGTGATGTTCGCGCCGTAGTCTGCTGCTTCCGCGCCCGGGATGGCACCCGCCCGACCGCATGAGCAAAGCAATACGGCCAATACCGCCAAGAGAAACAGGACGGCTTTAGTTTTCATCTGCAATCTCCTTTTGGATGAGTTGCATAATAATGACACAATTAATATAAATTATACTATCCGGATACAAAGCAAACAAGTAAATTTTCAGGCAGTGTTTTGCAGACAAAAAAGCCGGCTGGTTTTAGTGCCAGTCGGCTGAAACTTTATGCAGAATGATCAGCTACCGGCCAAGCGCCTTTTCCAGATTCGCGACGGCCAGAGCGCCCGCCTGCTCCAACACCTGCTGGACCTTGCTGCTATCCGAATTGCCGGCGGCAATGCAGAGGTAGTATCCGTCCTTCAGTATGTGCAGGCCCGGCGTTCCGAAGAAATATTCGTTGCCCACCCCGCCGACGCTTCTTTGCTCGCCCGCATCAAACAGCGCTTCCTTTGTCGCCGCATATATGCTCTCCGGCGTCTGGCTGCTGCTCTTTATAAATGCCGACTGGGTGATGCTGATCTGAAGGAAACTCAATGAATCTTCGTTTTGCGCATCGTAAAAGCATATCTTCTGCCCGACGACAGGCTGTTCTTTCTTTTCGCCTTCTTTGACCGCTTCGCCCAGCAGCTGTTCGGCCTCCTGCCTGGAGATGAGCTGCTCCGGTTCGATGATGTTTCCGGCCGGCGTGCTATCCTGACTGACCGGAGCTCTGTCCTGGCTGACCGACGGACTTTCCTGGCTGGCAGGCGGCGCACTGGCGGCTGCGCCTTCCGCCGCCGGCATCTCCTGCATCTGCGGGGCTTCTGCGCCGCTGCCTGAACATCCCGCCAGGCACAGCGCTAGGCCCAACAATAAAACGATGGCGACGCAAAACCATTTCATGTGAATCATTCCTTTCGTCAAGTAATGCTATAAATCGGAAAGAGCAGGGCTTTTTTGCTGCTTTATTGGCGCTCGAATACCGTTCCGTCTTCCAGCGTGAGCTTATTGGTGCCGGTGATCTTGAACTTTATCTCTCTTTCCGCTATGTACAGCGTGCCTTCGCGCGCCGTATTGTCGTATTCGTATTCGCCTCCGAAAACAGACGACGGGGGGATGGTGTGTCTCACCGTGCCATCATCGCGGAACTCCAGCTTCTCGCCGGGGTTGTTCACTCGGCTCCAGGTGCCTGCGACGGATACGGTGAGGACCAGCGACGGGACGCTGCTGGGCATCGGCATCTGCGAAACCACGACGCCGGACGGCGTGGGCGTCGGAGTGGAAACGGCCGGTGGCGCCAGGGTGATCGTGGACGTCGGGTTGGGCGAGGCGGGCGGCTTGGGAATTGAAGGAGGCGCTGTGGACGGCGCTGCAGTCGGCGTTGCGGCCGGGGCTTCGGATGGGGCTGCGGATGGCGATTCGGGCGGTGTCGCGGCCGGCGTTACATCCGGTGTTGCGGATGGCGTGGCTTCGGCGAAAGCGGGCACGATTTCCATATCGCCGCGTACGAATGCGTTCTCCGCGCCGCCGTCATAAACCAGCAGGGTATCTCCGGACAGCGTGAACGCAAGGCTCTGCCCGTCTTTTGTGATGATACCCGTTCCGGTTTTCGCGTCGAACACGTACGAGCCTTCGGAAACGCCGCTTTGCGTATGGATGACCACTGTCCGGTCGTCGTGGAAACGCAGCAGCTGGTCCAGCGTTTCGCTGTGCCACGGGCCGGTAAGAGAAATGGTGCCTGTTAGCAGCACGACCAGTATGACGGCGGCCGCGATGACCGCAAGCCCGCCCGCAATCAATGCGGCCAGCAGCACGGGACTTCTTTTTTTGGCTATATCATTCATATCAGGATACCTTCCTCTGGTTTTAATGAAAACATAAAACTCCGGCGCCCGGCCCGGATTAAGATTTGGACTGGCTCAGCCGGATGTGAGAAAAGCCGCCGATGTGAATACAAAAGAAAGAAGCCACATCGGGTAAGTATTATATTGGAATTATATTGTGGAATGATGAGGGCGCATAGTCAGGATTCTGCTGTATATAGACGGGATTTTGCGCCTTTTTTGTTGGTTTTGGCTGACTTTTACGGCTTGTCGATAGGCCGGGTTTGCGTCTGCGCTATTTTGCGGTATTCGGAAGGCGTCAGCCCCGTTTCCCTTTTGAAAAGCTGGGCGTAGTAGCCATGATAGGGCAGTCCGCATTCGGAAAACGCCTGTTCCACGCCTTTGTTTTGGTTGAGCAGCGCTTCCTTGAGCCTGTTGACTTTTGTCTTGATGTAATAGTCGTGCGGGGTCATGCCGGTGCACGCCTTGAATGTGCGCTCGAAATGGGCCACGCTCATCAGTGCCGCTTTGGCGACTTCCTCCACGCTGAACTTTTCCAGCCAGTGGCTTTCAATATATTCCTTGGCCTTGACGATTTCCTCCCGGTCCTGGTACTTTCTGCGCGTGACGTAGACAATGGCGACGCCGATCATTTCGTTCTGGTCGTTTCTGAGCGGGAAGGAGGAGATATCCAGATAGAACAGCTCGGTGGATTTCACGGGGATGTGAAACCATTGCTTGAGCTTGTGAACCGGCGCCGGAATGTTCATCACGCAGGCCGGCTTTCCCTCAAAGGCGGTGCGCACTTCTTCGGAAACGCCGTACTCGGCAAGCGTCGGGTCCTGCAGTATGTTGTATTTGCCGACGATAAGACTCGGATGAGGAATGCTGAACTCTTTAAGAAAGGCCGCATTGACAGCGACCAGCAGCCCGTCCGGCTTATAGAGCTGGATGGGGTAGGGGAAGCTTTCGATCAGGTCGCAGAACAAATCGTTGCTCCCGGCCAGGAGGAGGAGGGCCTGCATGCCTTCCCGGGATATGCTGTTTTTCATAACCACTTTTCCGGCGGAAAAATATAAACAGAGGACAATCAATTTTGAAGGGACACGCTGCAATTAAATATTGTCATTTAGCTTAGTTTTTGTCAAGACGATTGAGTGCGGGGGCTGTCTTATGCCGGCAGTTTTAACAGCAGGGCGGAAAACTCGCGCAGCCCTGTCAGCCATTTTTGCATCGCTCCCGCATATTTTGACCATTCTAACAAACAATAACAGCAAAAGCAGTCACAACTAAAAGGAGGACAACATATGAAAGCAACCGGCATCGTCAGGCGAATCGACGAGCTAGGCAGAATTGTGATACCCAAAGAAATCAGGCGCACGCTTCGCATACGGGAGGGCGATCCGCTTGAGATATACACGGATCGCGAAGGCGGTATCATATTAAAGAAGTATTCACCGATCGGAGAGCTCGCGGCATTCGCACTGGATTTCGCGGAAGCGCTCTCGCAGACACTGGGGCTGACGGCGGTGATCTCGGACCGGGACACCGTATTGGCGGCCAGCGGCGACCACAAACGCGACTACTTTGAACGGCCGGTGAGCAGCGCGCTGGAGGAAGTGATCAACGGGCGCACCGTGCAGCGCAAGGAAGGCGCGAATACCATACCGCTGGTCAGCGGGGAGGATACGGCGCTGACAGGCGCACAGGTGATCGCGCCGATACTGATGGAAGGACAGCCCATCGGCGCTGTGGCAATTATCGCGCGCGGGGGCGGCACCATCGGCGATGCCGAGCAGAAGGCCGCGGAAGCAGCCGCCGCGTTTCTGGGGCGACAGATGTCGCAATAGGGCAAGACCGGCCTGCCCATTGGCAAAAGGCTGAAAATCAGCTTGCTTGCGGCTATTTTGCGCAATCAAGTTGATTTTTTTTATCCCAAAAGGTAGAATCGTAGCAGTAACTTTGAAGATCGGGGGGCTTATTTTTGAGCAACACACTTGCTGAAAAAATATTGAGGGATCATCTGGTCTCCGGGAACATGGTGGCCGGAGAGGAGATTGCCATCAGAATAGACTATACGCTGACGCAGGATTCCACGGGGACCATGGCATACCTTCAGTTTGAGGCCATGGGCGTGCCGCGCGTGAAGACCAAAAAAAGCGTCGCTTATATTGACCATAACATGCTGCAGACCGGCTTTGAGAACGCGGACGACCACAAGTATATCGAAACCGTCGCCAAAAAGTACGGCATATACTGCAGCCGTCCGGGCAACGGCATTTGCCACCAGGTGAACCTGGAGCGCTTCGGCGTGCCGGGCGCGACGCTATTGGGCTCGGACAGCCATACGCCCACCGGCGGCGGCATCGGCATGATCGCCATCGGCGCGGGCGGGCTGGACGTGGCCGTGGCGATGGCCGGCGGCCCGTATTACATCACCATGCCCAAGATCCTCGGCATCGAGCTGAAGGGCAGGCTGCCTTTCGGCGTGTCCGCGAAGGATATCATACTGGAAGTGCTGCGGCGCCTGAGCGTGAAGGGCGGTGTGGGCAAGATCATCGAATATTTCGGCGAAGGCGTGGCCACGCTGTCGGTGCCGGAGCGCGCGACCATTACCAATATGGGCGCTGAGCTGGGCGCGACCACGTCGATATTCCCCAGCGACGAAGTGACGCGCGCTTTCCTTGCCGCGCAGGGGCGTGAGGCAGACTTTGTACCGCTGGCTGCTGACCCGGACGCGGAGTATGACGAGGTCATCACCATCGACCTCTCCAGGCTGGAGCCGCTGGCTGCGATGCCGCACAGCCCGGATAACGTAAAACCTGTCCGCGAAATCGGGCCAATCAAGGTGGACCAGGTGTGCATCGGCAGCTGCACCAACGCGTCGTATCTCGACCTGATGCGCGTTGCCGCGATCCTGAAAGGCAAGAGCGTTGCGCCGGAAGTGAGCCTGACGATATCGCCCGGGTCCAAGCAGGTGATGACCATGCTGGCGGAAAACGGCGCCCTGGCGGACATCATCGACGCGGGCGCGCGCATACTGGAATGCGGCTGCGGCCCGTGCATCGGCATGGGACAGGCGCCGCGCACCAACGCCGTTTCGGTGCGCACGTTCAACCGCAACTTCTATAACCGTTCCGGCACGGCGAGCGCCAGCGTGTATCTCGTGAGCCCGGAGACGGCTGCCGTGACCGCGCTGAAGGGCGTTCTGACCGACCCGCGCGACGCGGGGCTCACCGAAGACATGCTTAAGGTCAAGATGCCGAAAACGTTCCTGATTAACGACAACCTCATCGCGCCGCCGGACGAAAACGGCGAGACCGAGGTGGTGCGCGGGCCCAACATCAAGCCGTTCCCGCTGGGCCACGCGCTGGAGGATACGGTGACGGGCGAAGTGCTGCTGAAGATGGAGGACAACATCACGACGGACCATATCATGCCGTCCGGCGCGAAGCTGCTGCCTTACCGTTCCAACATACCGTACCTTTCGGACTATTGCCTGACGCCGGTGGATCCGGAATTCCCGGCCAGAGCCAAGGCCAGGGGCGGCGGATTCCTCGTTGCCGGGCAGAACTACGGCCAGGGTTCGTCGCGCGAGCATGCGGCACTGGTGCCGCTGTACCTCGGCATCCGCGGCGTTATCGCCAAGTCGTTCGCCCGCATCCACATGGCGAACCTCATCAACTCCGGCATACTGCCGCTGGTGTTTGCGGACGAGGCGGATTACGACCGGATAGAGCAGTTCGACGTGCTGGAGATCGCGGACGCGCCCGCCAAGGTGGACGGCAAGGTGGAGTTTACCGTCGCCAACAAAACAAAAGGCTTTGACTTCCCGGTGCGGCTGGAGGTGTCGGCACGGCTCAGGGAAGTGCTCAAAGACGGCGGACTATTAAACCATACCAAGAAGAGGAACTGATGTCCAAAAAGGTTAGCCTGTGGCGCATATTCCTGACGATGTTCAAGGTGGGGGCGCTTACCTTCGGCGGCGGCTACGCCATGGTGCCGCTGTTCCGGGCGGAATACGTGCAGAAATACGGCTGGATAACCGACGAAGACATGCTGAACATGATCGCGCTGTCCCAGTCGATACCGGGCGCGATTGCGCTGAACTGCAGCGTGCTGGTGGGATACAGGCTG
>Ga0134099_1002876_pt1 | contig 13490 bp, 12 predicted proteins | sample 10_taG_2_FD_105482 | JGI IMG/M metagenome (GOLD analysis project Ga0134099, IMG submission 105482) | Switchgrass degrading microbial communities from high solid loading bioreactors in New Hampshire, USA - 10_41_5_180_A2 metaG | ecosystem: Engineered > Bioreactor > Semi-continuous > Anaerobic >...
GATGACATACGCACTCTCCGGTGGAAAAATCTATTTAAGCATTTAAAGGCAAACGGTATCAAAGACGCGACTCTTTTTAATTCTCGCGGCGAGATTGAGTTTTCTATGAGCAACCCACAATACATCAATTAAAAAATTACGATTAACAATTTATTTTATACAAAGTGAAGTATATAGAAGACCGGCGTAATCGTCGGTCGATTTGTTTCCTTGAACGTTCGTTTTCGGAAAAAATGCTAAAAACCCATTGATATGTTCCCGAGAACGCAAGGTTAAAAAACCTGCCAAAGACATCAATCTGAACGGATCGTTCCATGTGGAGTGCATGGTATTTATTACAAGAGCGTAATCTTTGGTTTTACTGGATTTGCTGCGTTGAAATTGTTCGTTTCTTCACATATAATAAAGATTGGAATTTTATGTCCTGAGATGTAATTATATGGATTACATAACAGCAAAGCAGTCCGCTGAAAAATGGCATATCTCTATCCAAAAGCGGCAAGCCTTTTAGGAAAAATGCATACGGGCGGGTTCGACCAATCCAGATGATAAAACAATATCAATATATGAAGCAATAGGGCATCTTAAAAAAGGACGGAGGTGCAGCATGGATTATAGCACGATTCAGTACAGACAGGCGAAAGACGGCATAGGGGTGATTACCTTAAATCGCCCTGAAAAACGAAATGCTATAAACATTCAGATGAGAATAAAGATCTCTGATTGTCTATATGAATTGGCTCAGTCATCAGATATAAATGTCGTAATATTTACCGGAGCAGATCGTTCATTTTCAGCCGGGTTCGATTTGGATGAGTTTAAGAATCCCGCCATATTTGATGCACTTTTTGAATCTTCCTCAAAATATCACAGAGACATATGGAAATTTCCAAAGCCAACGATTGCCGCCATAAACGGAGCGGCAATGGGTGGTGGATTTGACTTAGCAACTCTTTGTGATATAAGGATATGTTCCGATTCTGCAGCATTTGGACATCCCGAAGTGAAATTCGGCGCACCTCCGCTATATACTCCTCTAAGATGGATAGTTAAAGACGGTATCGCACGGGAACTCTGTCTAACAGGTCGTAAAATTGATGCAAAAGAGGCACTGCGTATTGGATTAGTGAGCGAAATTACAAATAGTTCTGACCTGTTACAGCGGGCAATCGAAATAGGCGATACTATTTTGGAAGCTCCGTCAGATACAATAAAATATATAAAGTCGTATTTTATCAGTAATCCTGAAAAAGGGTTTGAAGAATCTTTTCTTGTGGAACATGATAAAGCATTTCAAAATATTCTGTTGCCAAAAGCTAAAAACGGGTTTCCACTGCGAAACGGTAGGAAATGAGATGTGATTAGAGAATTATGAAATCAATAAAAATAGGTGCCGCGTTAACGATTTTTATAGGGCTTTGCATATTTCTTGCCCGCCTGTTCGCACCGGATTATACTGTCGCTTCTTTGTTTGAGACGGCTGACAGCAAGGAGTTTAAGGGTGCGATCTTTGAGAGGAACGGCGAAATATGCCGTTTTGATTATTCCGGGAGGAAGATTGCCATCTTAGACGGCGGTGGCATGTATGATCCTGTTTTATGCCCGGATAAAACAAGGATTCTTTACCGCAGATCTGTTTTTGAAACAGCAGGAAATGCACTGCAGTTTGGAATTATTGATATGAACGGTAAACCCGTCCTTACTATGACTATTGAATCTGAGGTGAGCAACGATATTCTTGATTGCCGGTGGCTTTCCGATACTGCCGTCGGAATTACAACCCATATCAACCCTTCAACATCCGAATTTTTCATATATGATGCCGCGAGCGGAAAAGTGACAGGGCATTATATCGGATATTTGTTTGCTCAAATTCCTGATACTGAAAAGATCATTTATGCGGAAAACGTTCCGCACTGGTCAGACGAAACTGTTTACCACTCCTTTGCAGTCGATGAGAAAACAATATATACATCTGACATATTAGATGCCAGGCTATATCCGCCGGTGTTTTCTGAGGACGTAACCAAAATTGCTTTTATGGAAGGGTTGCCGAATTCGGACGGTGAAAATGGAAAAGAAAAATGGCGGATTATCACAGCCGATTTTGATAAAAACAACATGATGCTTACGAATATCAGCAGTATTGAGGTGCCACCTGAAATTTCGGGAACTCTAGCTTTTGATTCAAACAACAACCTATGCCTTGTAAACGGCAATTTACTGCAGGTATATGATAAGAACACATCGACTTTTAAACAGAAGGAAATAACCGCGGATGTGCCTGATCGCTCAGAAGAACTAAAATATTTCGAAGAGTTGCAGAAAGCTGTAACGAAATACTGGGGTGATGACTCACTGGAAAAAATAAATCATATAAATTGGATTTTCTAAATGCTTTACTTGCATAATCTATCAGCTGAGGGGTAACAGACATTGAGCTTTTCTCTGGGTTGCTTTGCCTGAGGCGATCATGTCGAGTCAGCCCGTTTTTTTTGTAATTGCTAAAAGCTTGCAATATCAATATAATCTTATCAACAATATGGTGGAAAGTCATCAGGAGTACCGGCCAGCGCTTCGAAAAAGGAAGGAGAAAACTCATATGCAAAAAATAGTTCCGCATTTATGGTATGACAAGGAAGCCAAAGAAGCTGCCCGGTTTTACATCGGCCTTTTTGAACAGTCGAAACTCGTTTATACCAACGTTATAAAAAATCCTCCACCTTATGATGATGCGGAAATCGTGAGCTTTGAACTGGCGGGGCAGCAGTTCATTGAAAAAGTTTGACTTGGAGGCATTGGAGAAGATAAAGCGAGCCCCATAGATGACCGGGTGAGTCAAACCATCTATTGGAATGGGGAGACGGGTGATTGTCCTAAAGTGATCAGAGAATAGGAGGAACGTATTATGCGTCATAAAATTCAAACCACAAAATCGCAGCAGTTCATCGACATAACCAGAACGGTGGCCGACGAGGTCAAAAAAAGCAATGTACAGAACGGTATTGCCGTTATATATGTGCCCCATACGACGGCCGGAGTCACAATAAACGAAAATGCCGACCCTGATGTTGTGCGGGATATGATTTCCGCGCTGGACAAAACGTATCCCGTTCATGGGCAATATGTTCACGTTGAAGGGAATTCCCATGCCCATATAAAGGCTTCTCTCATGGGCTCATCCTGTACCGTCATCATCCAAAACGGAGCGCTTATGATGGGCACCTGGCAGGGGATCTACTTTTGCGAATTTGACGGGCCAAGAAATAGGGAATTCTATGTGAAGATCATCAGCGACTAAAGAATGATTAACCGTATGAAAAGGGAAAAGGAGGCACTTTATGATTTTTGTATGTTACCCGAAATGCACCACCTGCCGGAAGGCGAAGAAGTGGCTTATGGCAAACAATGTGGCTTTTCAAGAAAGGCATATCAGAGAAAACAATCCTACAATCGATGAACTGAAGGACTGGCACAAAACGAGCGGACTTCCGCTGAAGAAGTTCTTTAATACCAGCGGGCTGCAGTATAAGGAACTGAAGCTGAAGGAAAAACTCCCGGCCATGAGCGAGGATGAACAGTACAGCCTGCTGGCATCCGACGGCATGATTGTGAAGCGCCCGATTCTGATCGGCGACGGCTTTGTACTGGTAGGATTTAATGAAGCCGACTGGAAAGCTGCGCTCGGCCTTGAATAAACCGGATGCGTGCTGAAGCAATGCCGGTTGCCGTTTTTTGGTTAGGATATGGAACAAAATCCGTTGATGCTGCATCAAGCCCTCGATATGTGTTCATGGGAACCGATCGAGGGCATCTTTTTTTATTGACGCAAAACCGAAATCGTACTATATTTTTAAGGTGTGACCCGCACTTTATTGAACTGTTTGCAATTCAGGGAATGATGAGACACTATATCTAAGAAACACAGCGGCAGAGAAAGAGGTTAAGATCAATACACATGTCCTCGAGGATTCAGCTTTCAGATCATTTTACTTACGGTAAGCTCATCCGGTTTACCTTGCCGTCCATTGCCATGATGATCTTCACATCGATTTATAGCGTGGTGGATGGTTTTTTTGTTTCCAATTTTGCGGGAAAAACGCCTTTTGCGGCAGTCAATTTTATTTTCCCGTTCTTAATGATCTTAGCGACCGTTGGATTTATGTTTGGTACGGGCGGTACTGCAATTGTCGCCAAGACGCTTGGCGAAGGCGATAGGGATATGGCAAACAAATATTTTTCGCTGTTTGTCTATGTGTCATTTTCTTCAGGAGTAGTCCTTGCTGTGCTGGGCATTGCTTTTATTCGCCCTATATCCGCCCTGTTGGGAGCTGAAGGAGTACTTCTTGAAAACTGCGTTGTTTACGCCCGGATTATCCTTGTGGCATTGCCGTTTTTTGTACTGCAGCTTTTATTCCAAAGCTTCTTTGTGGCTGCCGAAAAACCGCAGCTTGGTCTTGCTGTGATCGCTGAGCCAAATGGTCGGCGGCATCGTTCCGCTCATCTACTTTTTCCGAGAAAACGACAGCATATTGCGGCTTGGAAAAACAAGCTGGGATGGCATGGCGGTGGTCAAGGCTTGCATAAATGGTTCATCTGAATTTATGAGCAATGTTTCTATGAGTTTCGTGGGCATGCTTTACAATATACAGCTCTTAAAATATGCGGGAGAAAACGGTGTGGCTGCATATGGTGTGATGATGTATGTCAGCTTGATCTTTTCCGCGGCATTTATCGGGTATTCCATTGGTTCGGCTCCGGTAATAAGCTACCATTACGGTGCTGTGAACCATACGGAGCTGAAAGGACTGCTTCGGAAAAGCATCACGATGATCGGCATATTCGGCGTCGGCATGGTAGTTGCCGCTGAATTGTTTACCGTGCCTTTGGCTCAAATTTTTGTCGGTTATGATTCGTCACTGATGGAACTTACTGTATCGGGATTCCGTATTTTTGCAATGTCGTTTGTCTTTATGGGCTTTGCAATTTTCGGTTCAGGATTTTTCACCGCCTTAAACGATGGACTTACTTCTGCCCTTATTTCTTTCCTTCGTACATTGGTGTTTGAATTAGCCTCCATTCTGCTTCTCCCACTGGTCTGGGGAATCAACGGCGTTTGGATGTCCATTGTTGTTGCTGAATTCATGGCGGTTGCGCTGATGGTGTTGTTGCTTTATATAAAACGTAAGAAGTATCATTATTGGTAAGACAGAAAAAGAAAAGGAAAGGAACCTGGAAGAGAATCGATGAAGGAAAAGGAACCTATATTCACAAAGAATTTTATCTGTATATTTTTGGCTCAGTTTTTCTGCGCGCTTGTATTGTACATGCTGATAACGACTATGGGAGAATATGCAACGGCTTTTGGTGCGTCCGCAATGATAGCGGGGGCGGTTTCGGGAATCTATATATTCGGCGGGCTTATTTCGAGATTATTCTCCGGAAGTCTTCTGTATCGATACGGATGGAAACAAATCGCAATGATATTCCTGATCGTCCATTTTGCGGCCAACTGCTGCTATTTCCTTGCAGAAAATGTGGTGCTCCTGATTGCAATCCGATTTATACATGGGTTGGGATTCGGCGCAGCCTCCAATGCCGTAATGGTAATTGCCATGGCTTCTCTTCCAAAGAGCAGATACAGTGAAGCCACCGGGTATTTCATGCTGTCGACTTCCCTTGCGGTTGCCATCGGCCCGTTTGCAGGCGGACTTATATATGACGGTTTAGGGGGAACCGGGAGCTTTCTTGCGGCCAGCATATCCTCGCTTCTTTGCGTGGTATTCATGGGCCTTACAGATGTGAAGGCAATAGAACCGGGGCCTTCACCGGATCGGTTGCCGGAAAAAGATATCAGACCAAAAGGAATATATTCCGTGCTTGAGCCGAAAGCCGTGCCTATCTCGCTTTGCATTCTGTTTATGGCGTTTGGCTATGCTGCAATGGTTTCGTTTTACAGGCTGTATGCGGTCTCTTTAGACATGGCGAAGGAGTTCACCATATTCTTTCCGGTATATGCGGCGGTTCTTATTATTTCAAGGCCCGTTGCAGGAAAGCTTCAGGACCGGTTCGGAGACGATGTTTTATGCTATCCATGCTTTATCATTCAGCCTGTAGGTCTTGCACTCCTTGCCTTCAGGCCAAGCATTCTGACCATAATAATCTGCGCTTCCGCAGGAGCGCTTGGATACGGCACGATGAATTCATGTCTAAATGCCATCGTAAATAGGGGCATAAGCAACGAAAGAAGACCTTATGCGGCTACCACCTACTGGGCATGCTGCGATCTTGGAGTGGGAGTAGGGCCGGTAATTTTGGGAGCAATCGTTACAGACGCAGGATATCCTGCGATGTATTTTGTAGCTGCGGGGCTTTCTCTTATAGCGTTGCCGTTATATTATCTTGCAACAAGGAAAAGAAAGAAATTTCACTTACATCTGTAGAAAAAATTGTGTTAAAATGATATTGCAACGTGCAGTTCTGATGAACATAGGTCCTGTTGTCAGCATTGCATTCTTTTTTTTGCCGGAAAGACCATATGATGGAGGCTTGATGGCTTGATACGTTAGGTTCCGGAGGTGATATGAGACAATGTATAAGGTTGGAGATCTAGTTGTTTACGGAAATACAGGCGTGTGCAGGGTTACGGAAATTGCTGAACGCAGCCCAAAGGAAGCGGGAGAAGAACAGCTTTTTTATGTTTTGAAGCCTTTGTATCAGAATTGCACGATTTTTACACCGGTTAACAACCCAAAGGTTCTGATGAGACCGATCATCACGAGGAATGAAGCCGAACGGCTTATCGACATGATACCGGCAATTCACGCTGAGATCTATCATTGCCGTATTACAAACAAACTTGCCGAGCATTATAATGAATTGTTAAAGACAAGCGATTGTTTGGATCTGCTGAAACTATGCAAGCCCCTATATACAAAAAAGCGGATCCTGGAGAAAGAAAACCGGAAGTTCGGGACCGTGGATGAAAGATTCATGAAACGCGCAGAGGAACTTCTGTTTGGGGAACTGGCCGCTGCGCTTGATATTGATAAGGAGCAGGTGCCTGCATATATTGCTGAGAGAATGGGGAAAAAAGGGCGCAAGGGTTAATATTGCACCCGTTTTTTTTATAACATTTCCGGCCAAGCTTTTCTGAAATTTTCATAGAATTTTCATATAACCAACAATTCCGGACGGCTTTTCGCCGTAAGTTTTGTGTAAAATTTCCGGAAGATTTGCGTCCAATTCCGGTAAACTTGATAGGAAGATGATATTTTGTTAAAATAGATTTGAAGAAAATACCCATCATTTAACAATTCTAATCAAACGTCATTTAAAAAGCCCATCGGAACTTGCGTTATGCAGAAAGCCAATCTGATATAGGGATAGGAGGGAAAGTATGAACAAGATTCAAAGAACGGCAGTCAACATGTTGTTAAATTACTTTTCGGACAACCCTATAGAGAAGTTGTCAAAGATGTTTGATCTTGCGGAAAAATTGGATAGAGGAAATCTGCATGCTCACCAAATCCGGGCGATGCGCGACATGTTGCTGGATGAAAAGAACGTCTGGCACGGCTTTGTCAGGAATCTGGTCGAGGAAGTGGACACGAAGGTTTTGCAGAAGTTTGTGGAATGCTTTATCGTAAACGCAAATCTCGATGGGGAAGAGCGGGCGCGCGCCATAGAGAAGAAATACGACTGCAACGTACCATGGGCAATTCTGATGGACCCAACCAGCGCGTGCAACCTGTCCTGCACCGGATGCTGGGCCGCGCAATATGGGGATAAAAATAACCTGCCTTATGAAACGCTTGACTCCATTTGCCGCCAAGGTAAGGAACTGGGTATTTTCTTCTACATATTCTCCGGAGGCGAACCGCTTGTACGCAAGAAGGATCTGATCCGGTTGTGCAAAGAGCACCAGGATTGCTATTTCTTTGCCTTCACCAACGGTACGCTTGTGGATGACGAATTATGCAAGGAGATGCTGCAGGCGGCTAATTTTGCATTGGCGTTTTCCATCGAGGGCGACGAGGCGACCACCGATATGAGGCGTGGGAAAGGTACATATCGCAAAGTAATTGAAGCAATGGAGCGCATGCGTGCGCACAAGCTTCTGTTCGGATACTCCACCTGTTACCACCGCTACAATACCGAAAGCGTAGGCTCCGACGAATTTGTTGACGATATGATCGCTCGCGGTTGCCGGTTTTCATGGAATTTCACTTACATACCCGTCGGAAAAGACGCGCGTACGGACCTTCTTGCTACTCCCGAACAACGCGCGTATATGTACCGGCGCATTCGCGAAATACGTGAGACCAGGCCCATTTTTGCAATGGATTTCTGGAATGACGGGGAATACGCCAACGGTTGCATTGCGGGCGGAAGGCGATACCTGCATATCAACGCGGCCGGAGATGTGGAGCCCTGCGCGTTTATCCATTATTCCAACGTCAACATTCATAACGTGTCGCTATTGGAGGCGCTGCGTTCTCCTCTGTTTATGGCATATCGCAAAAACCAGCCGTTTAACGAGAACCCGCTGCGTCCGTGTCCTCTGCTTGACAATCCGGAGATGCTGGCATCGATGGTAAAAGAGTCGGGTGCAAAATCCACCGATATGGAAGCGCCTGAAGACGTGGATCAGCTTTGTGCGAAAACGATGCCGGCAGCCAAGGCATGGTCGGAGGTGGCCGACCGCCTGTGGAAAGAAAGTCTGGAAAAAGAGAGCCTGAAAAATGGGGAAACGGCGGAGATGCGCTATAAATCTGTAAGTTAAAGCCCCGAATCATGGGATATAACTAAGAAGCTGCTACGCCGGCATAAAACCGGCATTAAAAAGAAGGGAGAATTGCGTTGGGCAATTCTCCTTTCTCATATTTTTGCAGGAAGCCGGGATACTAACGACAGGAAAACATAAATAATTGGAAAGGTTTAAATTATTAACATGAAAGCAAATCGCAGCGGGCTGTCGGCATGGCAGCTGACAATGATGGCGGTGGGGACCGTGATCGGAGGCTCCTTTTTTCTCGGCTCTTCCGTCGCGATTCACGCAGCAGGACCATCCATTGTGATCGCATATGTCCTGGGCGGAGTCCTTATCTATTTCATATTATACGCGCTGTCGGAAATGACGGTGGCAAATCCCGACGCCGGCTCCTTCCGCACCTTTGCCGCAGAGGCTTTTGGAAACGGTGCAGGATTCGTGGTGGGGTGGGTATACTGGACCGGCATGGTCCTGGCCATGTCAAGCGAGGCGACCGCGGCATCCATCCTGATTCGGGAATGGTATCCCGATCTGCCAGTTTCTCTGATGAGCGGCGGCATCATCATCGGTGTGACGCTTTTGAATCTCCTGGGAGCGGACAAGCTCGGCAAGCTGGAGAGCTTGCTGGCTGCCCTGAAACTGCTGGCCATCCTGTCTTTCATCCTCATTGCGGCCACGTTGATCCTGGGATTGTTCCGGGAAGCTCCCGTCGGGATCGGGGAAGTGGCGCGGGAACCCCTGATGCCCGGAGGGATCAGGAGCATAGCGGGAAGCATGCTCATCGTTGTGTTCTCCTATGCGGGCTTTGAAATCATCGGCCTTGCGGCCTCCGAAACGGCGGATCCGAACCGGACGGTGCCGAAAGCCATTAACTATACGATCACAACGCTGCTCCTTTTCTACCTGCTGGCCGTTTCAGCCTTGCTGCCCCTGATTCCCACGGCGGAATTGAACGAGGATGTCAGCCCGTTTGTAGCCGCGCTGGAACGATGGGGAATCGATTGGGCCGGCATGGCGGTGAACGTCATATTGATCACCGCGATCCTGTCCTCGATGCTTGCGGCCATGTTCGGGCTGGGCAGGATGATGCGTTCCCTGGCGGATGAAAAGCAGGCGCCTTCCTGGCTGATTGACAAAAACGACGTTCCGTACCGCGGCATTGTTTTTTCGGGCGCCACAATGCTTGCAGGAATGGGGGCGGGGCTCCTGTTTCCCAGAGTCTACCTCTTTTTGATCAGTTCGGGCGGCTTTGCGCTGCTGTTTACCTATGCAATCATCCTTGCGACCCACATCCGTTTCAGAAACAGGTACGGCTGTCCGCCGGAAGGGAAATGCCAGATGCCCTGGTTTCCGTATTCTTCCTGGGGCGCGCTTTTCGTTATGATCCTGGTGATTCTTAGCATGCCTTTTATTCCCGGCCAGACCTCGGGGCTTGTTGCGGGCCTTGCGATGACCGTTTTCTTTACCGCCTTTTATTTTATACAGAGGCGGATTCCGTCAAAAATAAAAAGCGGAACGAAACCGTTCTCACACCCCGGGTTTTCAAGCGAATACGGCGACGAACTGTCGGGAGGTATGAACCGGAGCCGCTTTAGCGGAAATAAGGGAAAATCCCGCCGCCCGGATTGATGTCTTGGCCCAAGTTGCCATTATTTAGCGGATGCAGACACGGCGCAAATTTTATATTATCATAGTGACATTAATTTTCATTGAAACGAAAGCGCCGATGCTGCATCTTGCTGCCATCCAGGAACGGGGGCGATCACGTTGCAATGCTTACATAAAACCATATCCATTCTCTTGGTCCATAAAAAGACGGCGTATTTTACCTTCCTATGTCTGGCGGTTTCGCTTATGATGAATCTGCTGGCCAGATATTCGCAAGGGTTCGCCCAATGGTATGCCGTTCATATCTATCCTGTTTTTCCAAGTGCTATCGGCAGGCTCTCTTCCTTATGGAAATATTCAATCGCCGAAGCATCCGTTTTGCTTATCGTCTTTGGGGCTGCGGCGCTTATAATTCTCGGATTCTGCATGCTCATCGTTGGAAACCGGTACAGAAAGAGGATTTTTTCTTTTTCCCTGAAGTTTGCGGCATGTTCAATCGCTGTTCTGATACTGGCCTACACGTTAACCTGTTCCGTGAATTATCATCGGGACAGCATCGGAGACGTGCTGAGGCTGCCGAAGCAGGCCCCTACGAAGGAAACCTTGAAAAAACTTAGTTTGCTTCTCGTGGAAGACATTAACCGGCTGACCGGTTCCGAGGAATGGGATTACGGCATGCTGGCGGCTGCCGATATCGAGTACATAGAATATCACTCGATAAACGCAATGAAGCTTCTGGGAGAGAGGGAGCCGTCTCTTGCAGGCTATTATCCCAAGCCGAAAGCGGTGTATTTCTCAAGGCAATTGACGGGCATCGGCATCGAGGGCATCTTTTTCCCGTTTACCATGGAGGCGAATTACAACAACGACATCACTCCTTTTTTGATTCCATATGCCATCTGCCATGAAATGGCTCATGTAAAGGGATATATGAAGGAAGACGACGCCGGATTCATCGCTTTTCTGGCGTGCAGGAACTCCCCGTCTGTCGTTTTTCAATACAGCGGCCTTTTCCGTGCGCTGATTTTTACTCTGAACGCTCTAAAGACAGAGGCCACGCCGGAGGAGTACAATGAAATCTTTCAAAAGCTCCCGGAGCCTGTGAAGAACCAGCTTCTCTACGTGGCGCAGCATTATCGCGAACGGGCCTCGGTTTTCAAACCGATTGCAAGGTCGGTGAACAATTTTTATCTGCAGGCAAACGCCCAATCCGGCGTGAAAAGCTACGGCCGCATCGTGGATCTGCTAATCGCCGATTATGCCGACCGGATCGACGGAATGAATTTACTCTGAAACAGACATGAAATCCGGATATGAAATACGGAAAAACTCGGAAATGAAACGCGGGCAGGAGGCACGGACATGAAACGCTCATAACGGGAAGGTTTCTGATATTCCCCGAAAAAATGAACATACTACTGGAATGAAATATGAATTCCAGGAGGATGTTATGACGGAAAAGATATCACGAAAGATGCAAGAACGGGTGAGCTATCATGATTCGGTGGAGGAAATGCTTATCAGGATCCGGGAAGACGGCCTTTCCAGCGCGTTTTCGAGGTGGGAGCCCCAGGAGAAGATCCGGTGCAATTTCTGCCTTGCCGGAATGAGCTGCTGGCTTTGCACCAACGGGCCATGTCGAATCAATGTCAAGTCCGGAGCGGTAAAAGGCGTCTGCGGGATCGGCCCCGACGCAATGGCCATGAGAAACATGCTGATCCGTAACATTATGGGCGCGGCCACATATGGACATCATGCCTATGAGGCGTTCCGGACGCTGAAAGCGACCGGAGAGGGGAAAACCCCGTTTCAGATCACGGATAAGGATAAGCTGCGAAAGCTCTGCGAGATCGTCGGAATCAGCGGGAACGGCGATGTGAACCGGCAGGCGGTTGCACTGGCGGAATTTTTTGATGCGGAGATGAAGGTTACTCCGGACGGATCGAGCAGGATGGTGGAGCTGTTCGCGCCGCGAAAACGAATACCGATATGGAAGAATCTAAACATCTACCCGTCCGGCATCCAGCATGAGGTTGAGAATTCCATCGCAAGCTGCCTGACCAATGTGGACGGGGATTATGTGTCCCTGGCAAAAAAGGCGCTACGTCTGGGACTTTCAACGATCTATACCGCCCAGATCGGCCTGGAGATGACCCAGGATATCCTGTTCGGCACTCCCATGCCTCATGAGGTGGAGGTGGATCTGGGAATCTTAGATCCCGGGTATGTGAACATCGCGTTTAACGGGCACCAGCCCTGGATCGGGGCGGCAGCCCTATATAAGGCAAGGAAGCCCGAGTATCAGGAGATGGCAAAGCAGGCCGGCGCAAAGGGGCTGCGGATTATAGGCTCCATTGAGACCGGGCAGGAATTGCTGCAGCGTTTTGAAGTGGACGACGTTTTCGTAGGATTGATGGGAGACTGGCTGTCCATCGAGCCGTTTCTGGCAACCGGCGCTGTCGACGCCCTGGTGATGGAAGAGAACTGTTCGCCGCCGGCCATAGACCAATATGCGGAAAAATATCAAGTCGCCCTGATCAGCGTCAGCACCATCATCGGCGTGCCCGGCGCAGCGCATCAAATGGCTTATTATCCCCAGAAGGCGGATGAGATGGCCGAAGCATGCATCCGGGCGGCCATTGAAAACTTCAAGAAGCGCCACGGGAAGATCAAGCCGCTGGTTCCGAAACATAAAACCAAGGCCATCGCCGGATTTTCCACGGAAGCGGTCTTAAATGCCATCGGCAATAATCTCGACGCACTTGTCGACGTTATCGCAAAAGGCCAGATCAAGGGCATTGTGGCGCTGGCCAGCTGTTCCACGCTGAGAAATGGGCCCCAGGACTGGAATACGGTAAGCATCACAAAGGAGCTGATCAAAGGGGATATCCTGGTAGTGGCGGGAGGCTGCGGCAACCACGCGCTGGAGGTGGCAGGACTCTGCAATCTTGACGCCATCGAGCTTGCGGGCGAAGGCCTTCAGGGCGTCTGCAGGGCTTTGGGAATTCCGCCGGTCCTGAGCTTCGGAACCTGCACCGATACGGGAAGGATTTCAATGCTCGTGACCGCGCTGGCGGATCACCTGAAGGTCGACGTGCCCTATTTGCCC
>Ga0134099_1002877_pt1 | contig 13486 bp, 13 predicted proteins | sample 10_taG_2_FD_105482 | JGI IMG/M metagenome (GOLD analysis project Ga0134099, IMG submission 105482) | Switchgrass degrading microbial communities from high solid loading bioreactors in New Hampshire, USA - 10_41_5_180_A2 metaG | ecosystem: Engineered > Bioreactor > Semi-continuous > Anaerobic >...
CACCGGCTGGCCGAAGATACAGCAAGCCGTGGACAGCACGAAAGGACAGCTGATGTATTACCAGGGCGCATTGGTGGAACAGCCCCTATTCCACTCCTCCAGCGGCGGAAAGACGGAAAATTCGGAGGATGTTTTCGTTTCGGCGCTGCCATACCTTCGCAGCGTCGACAGCCCTTATGAGACGGCTGCTCCGCACCAGGGCGTGCAAACCGAGGTTTCGATTTCGGAATTCAAGCGCAAGATCAAGGCCTTTTCCGGTAAAGATCCGGGTCCGGTCAACAGCGGAACCGTCAGCATTCTCGAGCGCAGCGCGGGAGGAAGGGTCGCGTCCATAAAGGTTGGGAATGTGACTTTGAAAGGCAGGGAAATCCGTGAAATCTTCGGCTTGCGCTCGGCCAATTTCACCGTGTCGGTCCGGGACAATTCCGTCCTGTTCACCACCGAAGGCTACGGCCACGGAGTGGGCATGAGCCAGTACGGCGCCAACGGGATGGCCCAGGCCGGGTATAAATACACAGACATCCTGACCCACTATTATACCGGAGTCGAGGTCTACTGAGACAATCAAAAGCCGGCAGCCATGACGTCCAAGGCTGCCGGCTTCATTATTTCGATATATATGCTATTTGTTTAATTCTATGCCGTTTGCCTAATCTTCAATTCTTTTTATCAAGGCGCCCAACACCCTGAACTTCTCAATGAAATCGGCATATCCCCTCTCAATGTGGTATACCTCTGAAATCTCCGTTGTGCCTTCCGCCGTGAGGCCTGCAAGCACCAGGGCGGCTCCCGCCCGCAAGTCCGTCGCGATCACCTGGGCGCCCTGCAGCTTTCTGTCGCCCTGAATGATGGCGCTTCTTCCTTCTATTTTTATATTTGCGCCCATTCGGTTCAATTCGCCGATATGCATGTAGCGGTTTTCAAATACGGTTTCGATTACGACGCTGGGGCCCGACGCCGTGGTCAGGAAAGCCATGAACTGGGCCTGCATGTCCGTTGGAAATCCGGGATAGGGCAGCGTCTTGATATCGGTGGAAACCAGCGGATTCACGTCGCCCCGCACCCTCATGCCTTCGTCCCCGTCTTCGATGACGGCGCCGCATTCCTTCAGCTTTGCGATGACCGGTTTCACGTGGTCGGGCACCACATTCCGGATCAGGATGTCGCCCCTTGTAATTGCGGCGGCAACCATAAACGTCCCGGTTTCGATCCGGTCGGGAATGACGGCGTGCTTGGTGCCGTGCAGCCTTTCCACACCCTCGATTTTAATGGTATCGGTTCCGGCGCCCTTGATCCTCGCGCCCATTTTATTCAGGAAGTTGGCCAGGTCGACGATTTCCGGCTCTTCCGCCGCATTTTCGATCACCGTGGTGCCCTCGGCGAGAACGGCCGCCATCATGATGTTTTCCGTTGCGCCCACGCTCGGCAAGTCAAGGTATACGTTTGCTCCCGTCAGCTTGTCCGCTCTTGCCTCGACATAACCGTGCCCTTCATCGATTTCAGCGCCGAGAGCCTGGAACCCCTTTAAATGAAGATCGATGGGCCTGGCCCCGATTGCGCAGCCGCCGGGCAGCGCAATCCTGGCCTTTCCGGTCCGGGCAAGAAGCGGCCCCATAACCAGTATCGATGCGCGCATCTTCTTAACCAGTTCATATGGGGCTTCCTTTGCGACTATGTTTTCTGTCACTATTTCAATGGTGTTTTCCTCATAATTTGCTTTTACTTCAGAGCCGATGCTTCCAAGCAGTCTGCACATTACGTCTACGTCCCGAAGGACCGGAGCGTCAAGGATCTGACAGCTTTCATCCGTCAGAATAGCGGCGGCCATGATGGGCAGCACCGCGTTTTTCGAACCGCTGATCATCACTTCTCCATGCAAGGGTCCGCTTTTCTCAACTATAAATTTTGCCACGTCGTTCCTCCAATAATCTATTTCAAACCGCAGGGGTCTCTTGCAGTCCAAATTTTTAAAAATGCGCCACGCACACATTTCTATTTAAACAGTATATCTATTTTACAGAAATATTTCAATTAAAACTTCTCAGGGACTATAAATTATATTCGCTCAGAAGTATAATTTTTCTGGTGTGACCGCAAAATTTTTTTGAGAGAATTTTACATTCGGACAACATTTATTGGAAAAACCCCCTGATGCGCGCATAAATCTCATAAAAAGAAAGAAGTCTTTGTTCTATGCTAAAGGGGGACAAAAAACATATTGATAAAAGACTTCCTTCTCTTTTATTTCAATTATCCCCTGCCGTCATATCAAATATACATGAGAATGGTTTCCGCTTGTTGAAACGTTTCGACAGAAAAATTTTGTTTCCGCAAACCGGCTGCGGTTTCTCAAAGGATGCTGCAAACCAGCAGCGAAGCAAAAATGCCGACGATATAGCCGACCATGCCGGCGGAAAAGGAATGTCTGATATTTTTCACCGACGTCGCGCCATAATATACGGCTAGCACATAAAAAACCGTCTCACAGGTTCCGGCCATGGTCGACGCGACCCTTCCGATAAAGCTGTCGGGTCCGTATTGTCCGATGATTTTCTCCACCAGCACAAGAGAACCGCTGCCGGAAACAGGCCTCAGCAATACCAGGGAGATCAATTCCTTCGGGATCCCTAAGAACTGAAAGACCGGCCCCAGCACGTTTTCAAGGAACTGCATGGCGCCGGAGCTGACCAGCGCCTCAATGCCGATAAAAATAGCGATGATGAAGGGCAGGATCTCCATGGCGGTTTTCAGTCCGTCCTTTGTTCCCTCTATAAAAAGGTCGTAAACCGGCACGCCTTTATAAATGCCAAAAAAAATGACCAGCGTTATGATCCCGGGGATGAAAAACAGCGAAACATGGTTTAAAACCGATGCGACCATAAGTTACCTCGTTTCAAATCGACTTGGGCCGTTAGATTTGGACCGTCAGCGCCAGGTGCGTTTTCTTTCGTACAGCTTGCAGACCATGACCGACGCGGCCATGGACAGCAGACCGGCCAGGATTCCGGGTATAATAATGCTTCCCGAATTGACGGAGCCGGCTTCGCTCCTGAGTTTGACAATTGTAATGGGAACCAGCTGTATCATGGACATATTGACGGCGATGAACATGCACATGGCATTGCTCGCCGACTCCCGCCGGTTATTCTCCTCGTCCAGCATGACCATGGCCTTTATGGAAAAAACCGTCGCACTGTTGCCTGCGCCGAAGAGATTGGCGGTAAAGCTCATCAGGATCATCGCAATGGTATCCTTCTTAAGCCCCTGGGGAAACAGAAAACGGATGACGGGTCTTGCAGCGTTTGCAACCAGATCAATCAGGCCGGCCTCCTTTGCGATATGCATGATGCCCGACCAGACGCCCATGATGCCGGCAAGCCCTATGATGAAATAGACTCCGTCCGTACAGCTCTTCATAAGGCCTTCGCTCAGCTCGTTCAGCCTTCCGTTGGCGACGGCAAAGACGATGCCAAGCACCAGCATCCCGGCCCAGATGTAGTTCATCACGGCAGACGCCTCCTTTCCCGCATTGGCAATTCGCATATGGAATTCCGGTGTGGAATTTTTGCAAAGCGTCATATAGAATAATCATATGAACGATCCTATTAGAATAATCTTATTCATGAAATGCGGAAAGTATGATAGGCCGAGCGGTTATTTAATCTCATCCGCCGAAGCAAAGGCGGGAGGCTATTGCTATAAATTGGTTTCCATATCTTAAAAAAACATGTTGAATTTTTCCAGTTTATAGGTAATAATAATATATGTGTATATAGTATATATAGCAGGCATGGAGATGACCGAAGCGAAGGAGGGATGAGCCAATGGATGCCACCATCAGGCTGGGAGACGCGGGCTTGATTTTAATCGGACTTGCGCTCCTAATTTTGTTGATATACTGTATTGTTTTTGTAAGAAATCTGATACCCGTCGTTAAGAACTTAAATAAAATCCTCGAGGATTCCCGCGTAATTTCCGGCATTGCAGCCGATAACGCCAAGGATCTGGACAAGATCATCCGCGAACTGTCCTCCTCTGTCGGTAGTATCTCCGACGTCATCAAAGGAAACCAGAGCGTCGTATCCGCTTTAACATCCTTGATCAACGCAATCGGCTCATTGAAAAACTTATTGGAGAAATTAAAAAAATAGTTGTAGAAATTTAAAATATCATTGACTATTTTTTTCTAAAATGTTAGTATTAGGAGTGTAAATGTTATTTGGATATAAAAGCAAGACTAGTTAAACTTTTCCAAGAAAGGAGAGATCATGGTGAAAGCTACAGGAATCGTAAGGAAAGTTGACGAGCTAGGCAGAATAGTGCTTCCAATCGAACTGAGAAGAACCTTGGATATCGAGATTAAAGACCCCATCGAAATCTATGTAGATGGTGATTATATCCTCTTAAAAAAGTATGAGCCTGCTTGTATCTTCTGCGGAAATGCTAAAAATGTGAAAAGAATTCACGACAAGAACGTATGCGCCGATTGTATCGAAGAACTGCAGAAGCTTTAACGCATCGCAGCTAGTTTTGGACGGGTATTTTCTTCCGATCGGTGCGTCGCAGAGGCGAGAAGCATTTCTCGCCTCGCAATAAGCCTTCAAACACGGAAAAACCGAATACGATGACATAAAGAAAATAAACCTGCCCAACGGCAGGTTTTTATCTTTCCGCGCTCCGTCACCAATTGTCTTTTTTCAAATCCCTGCACTGTTATTCCTTCAGCAGGTCTTTGATCTCATCCAGCAGCGCTTCGTCGATCTCGTCCGTGATCTCTTTGGTTTCCTTGGCGTCTATCCTCGTAATCTGCTCCTTCTTGTAAATATAAACATCCGTACTGAGCTTTTCCGGTTTGTCCTGCGTCTTTTCCTCCAAGACCAGCCGGACCTTGATCTTGTTCTCAAGGATGTTAGCCTCCTGGACGATACCGATCCCGTCGGGCGTCCTGATCCGTTCTCCGACTTCCGGCATGCCTTTCCGCATTTCACAATAAATGTCGTTTTCATACTTTAGGCAGCACATAAGCCTTCCGCAGATCCCGGAGATTTTAGTGGGATTCAGGGAAAGGTTCTGCACCTTGGCCATCTTGATGGAAACCGGCTCAAACTCAGGCAACCATGTATGACAGCACAGCCCCTTGCCGCAGGTCCCGATCCCGCCGACCATCTTCGCCTCATCCCTGACGCCGATCTGGCGAAGCTCGATCCTCATCTTGAAAACGCCAGCAAGGTCCTTTACCAGCTCCCGGAAGTCAACCCTGCCGTCGGCGGTAAAATAGAAGATGACCTTGCTGTTGTCAAAGGTATATTCCACGTCGATGAGCTTCATCTGCAGGCCGTGTTTGTTTACCTTCTCCTGGCAAAGCTCCATGGCCCTTTTCTTTTTCCGAAGATTCTCCTTATGCAGAGCGACATCGTTCTCGTCTGCGATTCTGATGATTTTCTTCAGCGGCGGCACAATTTCACTTTCGGGAACTTCCTTGATCCCCGTGATCACCGTGCCGAATTCCAACCCCCTTGCGGTTTCCACAATGACGTTGGTTCCCTTTTCCACGTGCAGCACGTCGGGATCGAAGTAATAAATCTTGCCGGCCTTCTTGAACCGGACTCCCGCAACTCTTACCATCTATATCCTCCTCTTGTCCGTTAAATCCTCTCCCGCAATCATTTTTAAAATCATTTTTTTCACCGTATAGCTTATATTCAAATTCCTGTCAAGGTCGTTTTTCGCTTCCTCAATTGCGGCGACGGCGCCGTCGATCACGCTTCGCGGATAAAGCCTGCTGCGCGTTCTGAGGTCCTCCGCCCTGTCCGCATGAAAGATCACCCTGCATTGCGGGTCATATCCGCATATGGCAAGATCGCGATACCAGCTTTCTAAAGCGTCCAGAAATTCCAGGGCGGCTTCCCTGCCCGACGTAAACTCGGCCAACAGGGGTGAAACCCTGTAAAACGGACCGCCTTCCAGAACCATGTCCGCGATCCTTACCGCCCCTTCCAGCATGCTCTTATATTCCGGCGTTTCAAAGGGATTCAGCCTGAAAATCACACATCTGGACAAAATGGTCTGCGCCAGGTTTTCCATGTTCTCGGAAAGTAGGATTATCACCGTTCCCAAAGCGGGCTCCTCCAACGTTTTCAGCAGCCGGTTCTGGGCTCTGGGGGTCATGGTGTCCGCATCCTTAAGGATCACGATATTTCTGTCTCCGGCATAGGGTTTTTTCTTGAGGCGGCTTTGCAGCTCCTCCACCGCTTCATCCCTGATGCTGTTTCCCTCCGCGGCGAGGTAGATTACATCCTCATGGTTGCCATGATTTATTTTCACGCAGGACGGACAGCATTCGCAGCTGTCTCCGTCGCCTTCCCTGCAAAGGATCGCCTTCACAAAGTTTTCCGCCAGCGTAAGCTTGTCGACGGTGCGATCCCCTTCAAAAAGATATGCATGGGAAATATTCCGGCTTTTAATTGCCCGGAGCAGTCTCTCCACCGTATTCCGATTTCCTGCGATATCTTTTAAAGCCATTTTTCGCCCTATTCATCCTCCGCGAATATTGCGCATCGTTATTATGATTTGCCGAGGAGCCTGCCGATATGCTCCTTTATCTCCGCGCTTATCTCATCGATGCTTCTTTCCGCATTAATGCCGATGATGCGTCGGGGATATTGTTTTTCAAGTTCCTCATAAGCCTGGAAGACCGTCTTGTGGTATTCCAGATCCTCCAGCTCCAGCCGGTCCTGCAGGTCCGCTTTGATCCTGCGTTTGCCGACGGCCGGATCCACCTTGAGCAAAAACGTGATGTCCGGAAAACAGCCTCTTACGGCATATTCGTTGATGATGCGGACGCAGTCTCCCAGTTTTCTGCCATATCCCTGATAGACGATGCTGGAATCCATAAACCGGTCGCAGATCACCGTTTTCCCGGACTCGAGGGCCGGCTTGATAACCTGTGCGACATGCTGCGCTCTGGCTGCCGCATAGATGAGCGCTTCCGTCATATAGTCCATTTCCGTATTGTTTTTATCCAGGACGATTGCCCTGAGCTTTTCCCCGATAGCCGTGCCGCCCGGTTCCCTGGTCAGAACGGCGTCATATCCTTTCTCCTTTAGAAAGACCTTCAGTCTTTCAATCTGCGTTGTTTTTCCGGAACCGTCCGGACCTTCAAAGGTGATAAACAGGCCCCTGTCCATTGCAACGTCTCCTATTTCTTTTTTTCCAGGCTATTTATATATTCGTCAACGAGCTTCCCGACCAATATGCATGATACATATAATAAAGGCACGCAAAGCAAAACAACGAAGATGATTTTCAATGTCGTCATGTCCGCATCCTCCCGATATTGCGATCCATATGCCTCGACTGACAGTCTAGCGTACCCTGTTCAGTGTAAACTGACGCTGTCAGTATAACACAAAAGCCTGCTCCCGTCCATAATAAAAGCCCCCCACCCTTCTTGTGAGAGGCCATGAGATATCCTGTATTTTCCTTAATCATCCTTGATTTTCATGCGCGTCATTCCGCCAGGTACAGCTTGATGCCGTGTTCGTCCATATAATCCATCATTTCCTGGGGCGGCCTGTCGTCGGTGATGAGACCCGTCAGCTTATCCAGCGTGCAGTAGGTCATGATGGCGACCGCATTGAATTTGTCCTTGCTGGCAAGAAGATAAACGGAATTGCTTCTCTTTACCGCGGTGCTCTTGATGTCGTACTCCTTGGTGGAGGAATTGGTAACGCCTCCGTGGACGGATACGCCCGCCGAAGCCATGAAAGCCTTTGAAATATTGTAGCTCTTCAAGACCATCGAAGCGGTATCGCCTGTGAAAGACAGCGTGTTCCGATCCAACTCGCCGGACAACGTGATCAGCTTGATATTCTCATAAGGGATGACTCGGATCATTACTTCCAGGTTGCTGGTAATAACGGTCAGGTTTTTCCGATCCTTAATGTGATCGATCATATGGATGGTCGTTGTTCCCGAATCAATGAAGATGACATCGCTGTCCTCCACCAGTTCGGCGGCCTTTGCCGCGATCTTTTTCTTCGCCTCAAGGTTGCTGATGTTTCTTTCACTGAACGGGGGCAGGTCCTTGCTGTCCTTGACGGTGATTCCGCCGTATATTTTCTTAAAATTCCCCCCGGCTATGATTTCCTTCAAATCGCGCCGGATCGTATTCTTGGAAACATCGAACACCCTGCAGAGCTGATCTAGAGTGACCGTTTTGTTTTCGTAAATATAATCCTGGATTTCGCTGATTCTTTTCGATCTCATGTGAAACTCCCTTTCATCAATTGAGTGAGCCCATACGATACATAGTCATTCCCACAAAACACTTGTTAATTATATTATATACATATTTCAAAGAAAATCAATCAAAATCACCATAACTTTACAAAGAATTATCCAGAGACGAGGGATTTTTGTACATGAAAAAAAACGGGAACATCATCCTCTATTCGAGGATATTTCGGAGAAAGCTTGCATGGTCGAGGGCTATTTGTTCAGTCGGGCTATATTGGCGCGGCGTCACATATTTCAACCTGCCTCATAAAATAAACAGGGGTGAGTCAAATGAAAAACAATCATCATTACCATAATTACCACGGGGCAACTTCGATAGCGGACAGACACGACCACCGGTATTCCGGAAGAACCAGCCCGGCGCAGGACATAAGAGGTCATACCCATATAATGGAAGGCAATACGACCCTCGACGACCGGCATCGTCATTTTTACCGGATACGAACCGGTCCTGCAATTTACCGGAACGGCAGTCATTATCACGACTACCATGGCAATACGGATGTTACCGACATGCATTCACATCGCATGAGAGGGGCCGTATCTATCGATTATTAAGCTGAATAACCGTTCATAAACAAGCACAGCGGCATCCCATGTTCATGTGCTTGTTTTCTGAATAAGAAATGCGTATTCAAGTGCTTGGTTTTCCAACATGCAACGTGCTTTTTATTAATGCTCAATGCAACGCTCCCGGGGACTATAGAAATATGTCCCTCAACGCAACTTTCAATCCTTTAAAATTTGTTGATTCGGCATATTCATTGCCGTCCTGCTTATAGACCATATTATCAACGATTTTTTTCTTTTCGAAGGTGTAAGTGTACACCAGCCTTTTTTCGGATCAGCCATCCAGTATTCCCTCACGCCGGTCTGTTTATACAGGTCCAGCTTTTTCAGCATGTCCTTGCTCCTGGTGGATTCGGAGAGGATCTCCACCACCAGGGTCGGGACGCCCTTATACCTGCCTTCCTTATCGATCTTGTCAACCGCAATATTTTGTCAACCGAAGATGTCCCACTTAGCTATTTTGCAAATCTCAAACACATTTATCGACCATTCCTCTTACATAGCCGGCTCTTTCAATGGGAAAAAGACTACGGCGTTTCATTGCTGAAACGCCGCAGCATGATCGAAACTGATGTTATAAAGCTTTCAATTCCGCCAGGATCTTTTCCGCCTGCCGGTCCGGCAGCTGGCTGTCGGCCTTCTTCCACATCTGGAGGTCTTTCCGGAAGCCGTCCTTCAGCCGCTTCTCCGCGTCCTGCTTCATCTTGCTCAATTCAGCGATTTCGGCCGAAAAGTCCTTGCCGCCGTTCTCCATCTTGCCGTTTACACTCTCCATCACCGCATAAACGTCATAGTATTTCAGCAGGACGTTCTTGACCCATTTCACATCAAAGGCCGGATTGTCCGGTTCCAGCGCCTCGCGGTAGGAATTGACCCAGGTGGGATATTCCAAATGCTCGGTATACCAGATCGAATACTGCCCCAGCTCGTCACTGTCGAGCCCGTAAAGCGCATCAAGAAGCTTATCTCCCTCTCCAGCCTTCAAGACGGAAATCGCCTCGTCAAACACGGCGGGGATTCTCTGGTAGTATTCCGTCTGATTCACCGGCATATCCAGCGCAACGTATTGGGTGCCCTGGATGACAGTCTTTGCCGCCTCCCGCATGGCCTTGTTATAGTCCATGATCAGCGGATTCAGCTTTGAGAGGTCCTTCCCCGCCGCCTCGGCCTCCTGATAAAGCTTTGTAATCTCGAGGTTCTTGTCTATAAGCTGCTGCGCCTTCTCAATGTAGCCGGCAAGGGTCGACGTCATCGCCTCCGTATCAAGCCCATGGGCTTTCAGCGTCTCGATATCCAGGGAATCGAGGTATTCCTCGGCGTCTCTTGACAGGTCATAAGGCGCGAAGGGCTGCTTGTCGATTCTCAGAATGAGCGTCGTCTGAGCCTTCAAATGGGCGGCGAACTTATCGTAATTGAACCGCTCCGGCGTATCCATGGAGGAGTGATAGACCTCGTCCGCCCTGGCTTCCGTAATCGTCCGGGTCGTCGGATAGCCCATGTAATTGAACGACCACTGGTCCGAGGAGGTGGTCATATAGTTTTGCACGCTGACTTCATCGGCATACTCGCCGGAAGCGTTCAAGCCGTCAGCCATGGCTTTGGTAAACAGGTACATCACGTTGGAAGCCCTGTATCCGAATTCATCGGATTTGTTGTCGCCGATCATTTCAATGGTGTGGTTGTCAACGATTTTTCCGCCCCATTCCTTGACCTTCTCATTGACCAGCGCCCAGGATCCTACCAGCCAGTCGTAGAAAGTTTCTCCTCCGCCGGCTTCCTCGCCGTCCGTCGTAACGAATATAATGCTCCTGTCAGGCTTGTAGCCCGTATCGACCATCGCCTTGGCCATGGCCATCAGAATGCCGACCGGAGCGGAGTCGTCCTGCAGGCATTTGAAATAGGCGTCGGTATGGGCTGTAATCACGATATATTCGTCGGGATATTTTGCCCCCTTGATTGTGGCAAGCACATTGTATCCCGTCGCATTCTCAATGGTCTTGCAGTCGGAGGTCACGGTCACGATGAGCTCTTCGTTGGAAGCAAGCTCTGAAAGCAGCTTGCCGTCCGCCTGACGCATGGACCAGGTCGGTATGGTTGCCTTCACGCCCGACCAGTCGCCGACAAATTCCGCCTGGCCGCTTTCATCGCTGCCGTAGGGATTTGTCGTGTAATAGATCAATCCTATGGCGCCGTTATTGGCGACCTGATGCTCGATATTGTTCATCCAGAGGGTATAGTCCCAGTCAAAATCAACAAGAGCGATCTTCCCGGTCAGATCGACGCCCTCCAGATCCGCTTTTGTAGCGTAGCCGAGATAGACCAGCTGCCCCGTGATTCCTTCGGGAGGAGTCGGGGGCGTGTAGGGAGCGGACGTTATGTATAAATCCAGATCCTCATGCCCTTTGATGGTGATATCGGAGCTGTAGTATTCCCATCCTGTCGCCGGGAATGTATGGAACTGGGGTTTTAATCCGATTTTTTTGAAGGTATCGTAGGCATATTGGGCCGCAGCCTTTCCGGCCTTGCTGCCGACCAGATGAAAGCCTCTCCCGTCCTTCGCGTCTCCGAAGGAGGCCAGCGTCGTGGCAAATTCATAGGCGAATTTATCATCCAGGGCGGCAAGAACTTCCTTTTCTCCCGCTACGGGTTGTCCGTAAATTTCTCTCGCCTGGATCATCTGCCCCGAATATTCGACCGAAGCGGTTTTCGTTTCCGCATCCCAGTCTACATCGGCGCCCATGCTCTGGGAAACAAATCGGAGGGGGACGAGGGTACGCCCGTTTTCAACAACCGGCGGAGCATCCAGGCTCACCGGCGCGCCGTCGACGAAAGCTTCCGCCGAGCCGATCTTAAGCAGGATCCTGCCGTCGTCTCCGATTGCAACGGTCCTGTCTGTCGGATTCCACTCCACGGGGAAGCCCATGCTTTCGGCTATAAACCTGATCGGCACTATGGTTCTGCCGTTTATGATTTTGGCAGGAGCGTCAAGGTCAACCTCTTCGCCGTTAACGACAGCGGTATCCTGACCCGGACTGATCTCTACATGAGTCGCGGAGTACCCGAATGCCGCGGATAACGACATGCTCATCACAAGAGTTATTGTCAGCAAGTAAATCAGACATTTCTTCAAATTCTTTCACCACCCTTTTTTCATTTTTACTTTATGAAACGCCCGGCCTGCTCCGAAGGCATCATACTATTCTGAGTATATCACTCAGAATAATGGGAATCAAATTATTTTTTCATTTTTCGGAATATACAGTCTTTTTCGTTGTGGGCCGGGGATATTGAGGAAAATTCCATAAAATGCCTGACTATTTTTTGCAAATTTTAAGTGAAGAATGAGAGCCATAGATAAAAAAAACCCGCTTTCACGTTCGTGAAAGCGGGGCCCTTTTACTTCATCTTCAGCGTCCGCAGGTATGCCTTCGTCTCTTCGCTGATGCGGTAACTTTCAATTGCTTTCTGAATAGCCTTGTTATGCGTCCACTTGTCCAGGCGCCGCTGCTGCAGGAACGGCATTACGGCGTCGGGCTGCTTGGCTAGGGCCGTGGCAAAATACCAGGCTATCATCATGTTTATGTAATATTCCTCCGAGCGTATCCCGGCCACAAGCTCGGGCATCTCCTGCCGGAACGAGTCGTCAAGGTAAAGGCTCATCAGCATGCCGACCCCGAAGCGAACGGTATAGGTCCTGTCCGATTTCAGCCAGATTTTGATCCTTTCATAAAGCTCCGGAAGATGCTTTTTGAAAACCTTCGGCGAGATCTGGTCACAGGTAGCCCAGTTGTCGATGAAGGGAAGAAACTCTTCTACCGCCCGGATTGCGGAATCGTAATCTTTTATGGTTTCGATCAAAAAGCCGTGGAGGTTGTTTTCCTCGTAATACTTGTGCGGCAGAGCGGCCATGAATTCTTCCGCCTGAGGAGTGCGGGCGTATTCTTTGGCCAGCTTTCGCAGCAGAGGCGTGCGGACGCCGATCACGGCATCCGGGTCTACAGTGGGTATCAGCTTGCAGGTAAATTCTTTGTATTCCGTATCCTGCAGTTCAAACAGCCTGCGCCTGATTTCTTCTTCAACAAAGCTCATATCGTATTTCCTACCTTTTCGTGTTTCCTACCTTTTTCTTTTACTTAGTTTACGACGATTAAACCGGGAAGTCAACGTCAGGGCTCTGGCAGGCGACGGAATTTCGGGCCTTCAGCGGGGCAAGCTCTGTTTGCTTTTGCATACGCGCACATGATTGGGACGCTTACTTCGCTTTTACTTTTCTCGTTAAAAAAAAGCACATTGCACGCGAATGCAATGTGCTTTTGCAAATCTGGCAACGACCTACTTTCCCAGGCGGTCTCCCACCAAGTATCATCAGCGCGGAAGAGCTTAACTACTGTGTTCGGGATGGGAACAGGTGTATCCTCTTCGCTATAGTCACCAGATTTTTAACTCTGAAGGTACATTTTCAGCATAACTGTTGTACCCTCAAAACTGAACAATGTCGAAATACTTTTGATTGTGTGCTCACAATCTTTCCAGAAACCATTGGTCAAGTGTTCGACCTATTAGTCTCGGTCAGCTCCATGCGTTGCCGCACTTACACCTCCGACCTATCAACGTGATA
>Ga0134099_1002880_pt1 | contig 13478 bp, 9 predicted proteins | sample 10_taG_2_FD_105482 | JGI IMG/M metagenome (GOLD analysis project Ga0134099, IMG submission 105482) | Switchgrass degrading microbial communities from high solid loading bioreactors in New Hampshire, USA - 10_41_5_180_A2 metaG | ecosystem: Engineered > Bioreactor > Semi-continuous > Anaerobic >...
CATCGCGAGCGCGTAGCGCGTGGCGATCTCAATCGGGGAGACAGATAGACGAATGAGATTGCCGCGCCCCTTTCAGGGGCTCGCAATGACACATAAGAGGACTTTTCATTCATCGTGGCCTGTGCTTCAGGTGATAATTGCGAGCGCGTAGCGCGTGGCAATCTCTAGGGCAACTAACGGTGTGAGTTAACAGATCGCCACGTCGCTTCGCTCCTCGCGATGACAGGCTTAAGTTTTCATTTATCGTGGCCTGTTATTCAGGTGATAATTGCGAGCGCGCAGCGCGTGGCAATCTCTATGTCAACTAACGGTGTGAGTCAACAGATCGCCACGGCACTTCGTGCCTCGCGATGACACATAAGAAAGCTATTCTGCGATGCCACGTCGCTACGCTCCTCGCGATGACCCAGCGCAGTCATTTTCACAGCAATGACACGTCTGGAATCTGTTTTCACTGCAATGACACGGAAGGTGGCATTTAGATAGTCCACTGGTTATTTATAATTCCTACCAGCTTCCACTCATTCTTGTAGGATTCGAAAACCAGACGCAGGCTTCTCCAGTCCATGCCGTCATACTCCGGATTAAATCCGGGGAAGTAGTATTCCACCACTATGGGGTTGCTGTAGACCTCAAACTGGTTTTCCAGGGCGTTGCCGCTGCTGAGCACCTGGTTGTAGCCTACCTGTTTGGAGTTGATATAATCCTCAGCATAGACGAACTTTTCATAGTATTGACTGGGAGTCAGATTAATGGGTTCGCCGGAGCCGTCGTAATAGCCCCACAGGTAGACCTTCTGGTCTTGGAAAAAGCTGCGCATTTCTTTCTGGCTGAAAACCAGGTCATTCTCTAAAGAAACGTTAGTGTAGGGAGTAAACCGGACTCCCTGAGTGGGATGAACCAGATCCGCAATTGTGTCAGCGTCTTTGCTGCTCAATGCCTTGATCATCTTGGCGGCAGTTTCTTTAATGGCTTTCTCCGCTTGTTCCGGCGCCAGGGGCCCTTCCCAGGTTTTCAAAGAATCATTGGCCAAAATCTCTTCCACTTCTTCATACCCAGTAGGAAATGCGAAGTTATAGCGGGCGGGCAGGGCGAACACATATTGACTGTTGCGCCCCAGTTCCTTGGGGCCTACAGGAGCAGCGCCCACACTGAATTTTTCCTGCTGTAATGCGTTCCACTGGGACAGGGTGAACACCATAATAGGGATGTCCTGCCGGGGATCTTCCATGGTCCACTGGGGATGGCGGAGATTTATCAGCGCACCGGTTTCCACAGGCTCCTCCCTGGAACCGTCTATGGCATAGCCCTTCCACTGATCAGAGATTACGGTGTAGCCTGTCCAGCTTTCCGGCAGTTGGAAGCTGAAACCATACTGTTTGTTCTGGTAGGTGGTGGGACTGGCTTGCCCATAAATATCCAGACTTACCGATGTAATAAGCCATTGGTTATCTTTCTTTTCTACTTCAAGGACGATGGGCCGCTTGGCAGCATAACCGCCTTCAACCATCTCCATACTGGTTACTTCAATAATGTCACCTTTGGCCTGATATTTGGTATCCGACAATTTAACGATCTGGGCAATGTCAATGCGCTCCGGCCAGGGGCTGGAAGTTAATCTTCCAGGAGCATTGGCAGGATCTTTCTGCCACTGGGCTAAAAGTTCCGGAGATACATACTCAGCATAGTTTTCTTTTATGCTTTTGGTTACGACATCATCCGGGGCCAGCAAGGATACATTTTTCAGGCGCTGGCCGAAGTCTTCGACTACTTTAAAAACTGCAGCCTGATCGCTTTCCGGGCTCTCCGGGGTGCTGCCTTTGGTCCTTATAATTACGGTTCTGTTTTCCGCATCCCATTCTACTTCAGCACCTAAGGCCTCAGCTATCCAGCGCACCGGGACCATGGTCCGGTCGCCGATGATCTGGGCTGGTACGTCGGGTTTTATCTCCTTGCCATTTACCACCAGCTTGATGGGCTGGTCGGCCCAGGTAGCGGCAGCAAGGCCACAGATCAAGACGACCACAGCAATTAGTATCAACCATCTTTTCTTCATTAGAAAACCTCCTGTGAATATTGGAACTGCTAACCTGCATAAATCCTTTTGTTAATCTATACTTCCATAAACTATATTTGCTTTCACCAGGAAAAATATGGACAAGAAAACCGGGGTTGACTTGCCCCGGTCAGACTGTCAAAGAAGTCTATTAGCGGTCAGACGTTCGAGATTGCCACGCCCCTCCGGGGCTCGCAATGACACATAAGATGGCCTTTTGGTATGTCATCGCGAGGAGCGCAACGACGTGGCGATCTCTTTTAGCAAATATTTTGACATTCTCACCGGGGTCGATTGCCCCGGTTTTCAGCTTCACATTAATATTCTTCCAGGTAGATTCTTAATACCCCGCTGCTGGACCAACTGGTTTCCTGGATGACGTAAACGTCATCTTTAATGCTCAGCCTCAGCCCTATCAGATCATAGCTGCGGCCGTTGTAAGTGCAGGTGGAAGGATCGGTTATGCGGATATCATCAAAAGTCAGCCATTTCTTATTGATGTAGATGGTCACGTTGTCGTCTGCTCCCTGGTAGATCTTGCGGCCATCTTCATCGTAGAAAATGAAGTTTTTGGGCTGAATACCCCAGAGAGTATCCTTAGACTCTTCCGCGGTAATCTTCACCATGTCCAGGTTGGAAAGCCATTCAATGCGTTTAATGTCCCACAGTTTATTGTCCACCAAGCATTTGATGTCATTGTCCCGTATGTTGTAATTCTTTCTCTCAATGCGCACCACATTGGTTTCCACCACCAGGACATCTTCAAAATCATACTTGGTAGTGCCTTTCACTATTGTGATGTCTTTGGAATCCCTGTAGGTATCGTTGAACAGCACCCAGTCCACCAGATCGCCTTCTTCTAAATACAAGACAATTTTGCCCTTGCGGTAGGAGATATCCTCAATCACGTAGTTCCAATTATCGATGGCCAGGATAACTTTATCAGCTTTATAGCTCTTGCTGCCCACGATTATATTAGTGGAAGCATCAATGGTCACATCGGACAGGCGGTAACGCTCACCGTTAATATAGAAGTAAATAGTATCTATCTTGTCCAGATCCAGGGTGTCACGGCCTACAAAGATGGCGGATATATCGGACATACGCAAACCCCGGAAAACCACTGGGTTCGTTTCTTCCAACTGGGGAACAGTCTGGCTGGAGTTCAAATTTATTCTGACAATGTCGTAGAAATCTTTGTTAACTTCAATGGTAATTTTGTCATCCCGCAGATCGTATTCTTTGTCCTGAATCTCAACGGTATATTGGTCTATTACCGTCAAGTCAGCCAGGTATAGGCCTTCATCCCGGGAGTTCACATACATTCTGATATAATCACAGTTATACTTGTGGTCATCCAGCACCAGGCTGTGTATATGGCGGGTGACCGGAAAAGCCACCAGTTTATCGCCGTTTACCACTAGCCGGCTGACGGTATAACGGGTACTGCCGATCACCACATCAGGGTTGCCGGTAGTGCGGTCCAGTCCATATACATATTTTCCATTAACGGTTAAAGCATCTCCGGTTACTGACAGGCTGGATACAGGGACCTCCGAGAAGCCGGACTTGATTATCATTGAATTGGTACTGAGACTAAAGAGCTCGTCGCCTACGGCCAAATACTTAATTGACCCCGTTACCGGTGTGACCGGTGTGGAAGTGCCGTCCCCCTTAACCTCCAGCATCTTCACCAGTACGGTGCATACCTGAGCCCGGGTCATAGCCCGGAAAGGAGCAAAAGAACCATCAGTAAATCCTTTTATAATCCCGACATCATAAGCGGCCATAATGTGGTCCCGGTAAAGGCTGCGGTCTACATCATCCTGGTCCGTAAATTGCATTGTTCCGCCAGAGGTCTTGGAGACGGTAATGTTCAAAGCCCGCACAATCATAGCTGCTGCCTGACTGCGCAGGATATTTTGATCAGGACCAAAACCCTGCGGAGATTCTGAAGGAACTACTATCCCGCGCGCAACGGCTTCCTCTATGTATTTACGGGCCCAGTGGGTTTTGGTATCACTGAAGCTGTCCTTCGAAGGGGTTGACGGGGTAATTCCCAGGCAACCGATCAAAGCCGTGGTGAATTCCGCCTTGGTCATGGTTTGGTCAGGCTTGAAGGTACCATCGGGATAACCGTTTATGTATCCCTGAGAGGCCAGGCTTTCAATATAAGATACGGCCCAATGTCCCTTTACATCTGAGAATTCTTTGGCTCCCAGAGCGGATGCCGGAAATACCAGCAGAAAACAAAGGGCAAGAACCACCATACTTCTTAAACGCTTTTTGTGCACCAAAAACCCTCCTTAGTTCCATACTGTTAACCATTTATACGCGACTGAGCTGGAAAACTTTCTCTGGATAAGCTTATTAGTGCTTGTTTCTGGGCAATTATGCCAGTCTGTTTACATAATTTTATCATTTAACTGCCGGTGTGTGCATAGTTTATAGAGAACAGACCAAATTGCATGAGAAAACATTCACAAAAAAGGAGTTGAAGTGGTCGGCACCGAAACTTACAAAATAAATAGAAATTTAAAAATTTTAGCATAATTTCAACACTGCCTTTCTACCGCATACCTTTTCTCCAATCCAACACTTGCTGCATAATTCCAGCTTCACTATATCCGTTATATTGAACGATGTTCCGTACCACAGAACAAAGAAAGGGGGATGGAGCACTGGCAAACAGCACGATTACTTTGCAAAAACCATAGAAGGAGGTCGATACAATGCCTGGTGGAATGCAGTTGAAAGCGGAGGTTTTGAGCACCTCTGCCTGCGCCTTGTGCGGGGCCTGTCTGGATTGGTGCCCATACTTGAAAAATATCGAGGATCACCTGGTGCTGCGCTTTGATTGTCCGGTTGAGCATGGGCGCTGCTATTCAGTATGCCCCCGTACTTTAACTGATTGGCAAGCCATAAATGAACGCTACCTGGCTGATGTTCCTTATGACTCCGATATCGGGGCATATCAAACGGTCTTCCGGGTGAGAAGGCTCCAACCGATTCAGGACCAGCAGGACGGCGGTACGGTAAGCACCCTGCTGCAGACGGCTCTGGACAACAATATGGTGGAGGGAGTATTAATAACCGGCAGCGGAGACCCGCTGACTCCCCAGCCCTATTTAGCCGACCAGGAGGAGGACATCCGCAAAGCCGCTGGATCCCGTTTCCTGGCCAGTCCCAGTCTGAGAAAAATCATGGAGGCCAGGGAGAAGGGCATGGAAAAGCTGGCGGTAGTGGGACGCCCCTGTCAGGTTCAGGCTTTGCGCAAAATGGATTACAATAAGCCGGCTGACAGTCCTCCCCTGGATGTGCTGAGCATCGGTCTGTTCTGCATGTGGTCTCTTTCCTGGTCCTTCAAAGATTATTTAGCCAGCACATATCCTGATCTTACCTTTTTGCGGATGGCCATTCCCCAGCATGCCGTAGAGTTATATACCAACGAAGGAATCAAGCAGATTCCGGTGGAGACGGTCCAGTCCTACATCAGGCCGGGGTGCCGCTACTGCCTGGATATGACCTCGGAACTGGCAGATATTTCCGTGGGGGCTTTTGAACCGGAAGCCGGATGGAACACGGTAATAGTACGCACGGAGCGGGGCCGGGAACTGCTGGATAAAGCCAGGGAGGCTAATCTGCTGCAGATAGAGGAGTACCCAAGTGAAGAATTGGAGAGGCTGCGCGGGGCTTCTCACAACAAGAAGGTTCGCGGTTTGAGGAACATAAAACAGGCCGTCGACGAGCAGAAGCTGACTCCCTTTGTTGATTTATCTTCCTCGCCCTACCGGGAGATCATAGCAGAATCATCGGCAAAGGAGGGGTTCTGATGGAATGGATGGTCACGGTCAATGAACCGGGAAAAACCTTCCTGATGCAGGGCAATGAAGCCATTGTCCGGGGTGCTCTGGAAGCCGGAGTTCGTTTCGCAGCAGCCTATCCCGGATCGCCTTCTTCAGAAATTCTGACCATGCTGGGACATGTAGCTGATGAAATGAACCTTTACGCGGAGTGGTCCACCAATGAAAACTGTGCTTTCCAGGCCTGCATGGGCGCTTCCTTTGGGGGAGTCCGGGCTTTATGCGTGGTCAAACAGAACGGCTTGCTTACCATAGGGGACGCCTTGCACACGGCTGCCCTGTCAGGGTGCAAGGGCGGGGTGGTATTACTGACGGCCGATGATCCTAATGCCCACTCCAGCACCAATGAGTTTGACTCCCGCCATCAAGCCCGGGCAGCAGGAATTCCCCTGCTGGAACCGGCTACCTTTCAGGAAGCCAAAGATATGATCGTCTATGGTTTTGAACTGTCGGAAAAAATTGGGCAGGTAGTGATGGTACGCAGTGTAACCCGCATCTGCCACGGGCGCGGCAATGTTACCCTGGGGGAACTGCCGGAAAGCCCCAGTTCGCCGGTACCCATAGGAGAATGGGATAAACTGATAGCTATCAATTGGTTTCATGATGTGCTGTGGGCTAAATTGGATCAGGCCCAGGAACTGTTTGAGGAAAGCCCCTTCAACTGGTACAGCGGACCGGAACAGCCAGAGCTGTTGATAATCACTTCCGGAACTGGCTGGCTGTACAGTGTGGAAGCAGTGGAGACTTTGGGGCTGGAAGATAAAGTTGGCATCTTGAAACTGGGCTGCACCTGGCCCCTGCCGGAGAAACTGGTGCTCAAATACCTGCGCAAGAGCCCCCGGGTTTTAGTCGTCGAAGAAGTGGATCCCTTCCTGGAACAGAATGTGGCCAATATCATCGCCCACAATCCCGGCTTGAACGTACAGCTGTACGGCCGTTACAAAAAGAGTGCCCTGCCCCAGTCTTTCGAGCTGAATCCTGATGTAGTCCTTAATGCCCTGGCCACCTTAATGGATATTACTTACCAGTCCTCCAAGACCGGTGAGGTACCTGCTGAAGCTGTGGTCAATATCCCGCCCCGGGATCTGACCTTCTGCGCTGGCTGTCCCCACCGGGCTTCTTTCTTCCTGCTGAAGCAAACCCTGCGCATTCACGAGGGCAATGGCGTAGTCATGGGGGATATCGGCTGTTATACCATGGGCGGCCAGCGGGCCGGACACTTCTTGCTGCACTCTCTGGCTTGCATGGGTGCCGGGATCAACATGGGAGAAGGGTTAGGACAGCTGACTCGATTTGGTTTCAATCAGCCGGTATTAGCCCTGGCCGGTGACTCCACCTTTTTCCATTCCTGCCTGCCGGGCCTGGTAAATGCCCGTTACCATGACTCCAACATGCTGTTTGTGATCCTGGATAATTCCGCCACGGCTATGACCGGGTTCCAGCCCCATCCCGGCATTCCGGTCAACTGCATGGGCCAGCCCGCCAACGCCATGTCTATTGAAAAAATCGTAGAAGCAATTGGTTGTCCGGTGACGGTAGCTGATCCCTACGAAATCGAGGCCACTACCCAAGTGGTGTATGACTTGATTAAGAAACCGGGGATGAAAGTATTAATCCTGCGCCAGCCCTGTGCCACTCTGGCGGTACGCAGCAAAGGACGGCGCAAGGTATGGGTTGATCCGGAGCTATGCCGGGGAGACAACTGCGGCTGCGGTCGTTTCTGCAGCAAAACCTGGGGTTGTCCGGGCAACATATGGAACAATCAGACCGGCAAAGCGGAAATTGATGAAGTAGTCTGTGTTGGCTGCGGTGTGTGCGCCAGTCTCTGTCCGGCTGGAGCTATCAAGGTGGAAGGGGGAGAAGCCTGATGACTATGCAGCTTAGCAAGGATCCGCTCAATGTTATTATCTGCGGTGTGGGAGGACAGGGAAATATCCTGGCCTCTGAATTGCTGGCCTCCGCCCTGGTAGAAAAGGGTTATTTTACTACGGTCGGCGAGACCTATGGCGCTTCCCAAAGAGGAGGATCGGTCATGAGCCATGTACGCATTTCCGCCCGCAAGCAGTACAGTGCCCTTATCCCCCGGGGAGAAGCCCATATTATCATTGGCTTTGAACCTATCGAAACCTTGCGGGTAGCCAGGGAATATGGCAACAGCCAGACCAAGGTGATCTTTGATCCCCGCCCCAACTACCCCCTGTCGGTGTTGATCGGAGAAGCTGTCTATCCGGAGATCGAAGCTATTGTGAAGGAACTGAGATATTTATGCGGTTCAGTGCAGGTGTTGGAAGCCACCCGGCTGGCTCAGGAAGCCGGCAACGCCCAGGCCGCCAATATCCTGCTGATGGGCGCGCTGACGGCCATGCCGGAAATACCGCTGCAGGCTGAAGATTATAGCCAGGTACTTAGTCAGCGCTTCAAAGGCGACGTTTATGACTTAAACCAAAAGGTGTTTGATCTGGGATACAAACAGATTGCTGTTTAAGGTTGATCCCAGGGCGGGAATCCGCCCTGGGATTCTGTTCTTGGTTCCACAGGAATATAAGGTAATACACACCCATCAGAGGGGGGAATACCATGAATGGTTTGGTAAAAGATTTAACCGGCCTAATTGGTGAGAGTAAAGTGTTGTTCCAACCAGAAGATCTCCTGGCATATGCCAACGATGCCACCCATTATTTCCGGACCCAGCCGCCCGATGCCGTAGTTCTGCCCACTTCAACCGAAGAAATTTCCCGGGTTCTGTCCTATGCTTATGAGCATTATATACCCGTTACTCCTAGGGGAGCCGGCAGCGGTCTGTCAGGCGGTGCCACTCCGGTAAAAGGCGGTATAGTAGTTGATACCAAACGGATGAACCGGATTGTGGAAATCGACCGGGCCAATATGACCGCAACTGTGGAAGGCGGGGTAGTGCTGCAGAACTTCCACCGGGCGGTTGAAAAAATGGGTCTTTTCTATCCGCCGGATCCCCAGAGCATGAGTGTCTGTACCATGGGGGCCAACGTGGCAACCCGGGCCGGAGGACCGCGGGGAGTCAAGTACGGCACCACCGGCAATTATGTTACCGGCCTGGAAGTTGTACTGCCCGATGGATCAGTAATAAAAACCGGAGGCAAATTTGTCAAGCAGTCAGTAGGCTATGACCTTACCCGCCTGATGACCGGGTCGGAGGGCACCCTGGGGATAATTACCAAGGTTCATGTCCGGCTGCTTACCCTGCCCCCGGAAACTCGTACTATGGTGGTGGTCTGTGAAAGCCTGGACCAGGCTGCGGAAATTGTATCGGAAATCATCGCCCGGGGCGCGGTGCCGTCTATGATGGAGTTTATGATCAAGCTGGCGGTTACCGTTATGAACACATTTGTTTTCCCGCCCCTTCCTACCGATGGCGAGGCTTATCTGTTAATGGAGATAGACGGTACCGCCGCCCAGGTGGAGCACGATGCCGAAACCATCAAGGCAATTTGCCGGGATATGAAAGCCCGGGAAATAAGGGAAGTGGAGGATGAAAGAGTAGCTCGGGTTTACTGGAAAGCGCGTTCTGCGATGTATCCCTTCATAATGACCATTTTCAAGAGGGCTATCACTGAAGATATTACCGTACCCCGCAGCCGTATTCCCGACTTGGTGAGAGCCATCCAGGAAATTGCTGCTTCTGTGGGCATCATGATCGGCCTGGCTGGACACGCCGGTGACGGTAATATGCATCCCACTGTGCTGCAATCGGAGATCAATGAGGAGATAGCGGCCAAAGCCAAACAGGCCATTGATATGCTGGTCCGCCGTGGCCTGGAATTGGGAGGTACTATCTCCGGGGAACACGGGATCGGTATCCACAAACAGGAATACCTGGACTGGGAACTGGATCAGGTCCAGATTGATCTGATGAAGCGCATTAAAGCAGCCTTTGATCCCCGTGGCATAATGAACCCCGGCAAGATTTGGGTGGAAGGAGGGCAACAGTAATGCTGAAATTGGAGAATTACCAGGAGATTATCAACAAGTGTTCCCATTGCAGCTACTGCCAGGCTACCTGCCCGGTTTACCTGGAGGATTTGCTGGAAAGCCATGTAGCCCGCAACCGGCTCAATCTGATAAACCAGGTATTAATTCTCCGTACCATGCCTGTTTCCCAGCGTTTCCGGGAAATCCTGGATCGTTGCCTGCTCTGTACCAACTGTACCCAAACCTGTTCCAGCAAAGTACCTGTGGATGAAATCATTATTGCCGCCCGGGCTGAAGTGGGCAAGGGCACTCTCGGCGGATTGAAAGGTTTTGTCATGAGCAAGATGCTGAAGCAGCGCGGCCTGACGGGCTTGATGAGCAAGGCAGGTTCCCTGGCACAAAAAATAGGTGTTGCCCGGGAGATGCCCCAGCTGGCCAGCAAGTCCTTTGATCAGATCTACAGCGGCACTATCCCCGCCCAGGGAGAACAGCGGGGCAGGGTAGCCTATTTTGTAGGCTGCGGTACCAATTTTCTCTACCCGGATACAGGTGTAGCGGTGGTGGAGGTGCTTACCCGCAATGGCTGGGAAGTAGTCATTCCTGACGGGCAGGTGTGCTGCGGTATACCGGTTATCGCCGAGGGGGATCTGGCCGCTGCCCGGGAAATGGTGACTGCCAACCTTAAGGTCTTTGATCTGGACAGCGTGGAGGCGGTTATCACCGACTGCACTTCCTGCGGCATGATGATGAAAGAGAAATTCAGCAAACTGCTGGATGCGGATGATCCCCTGCAGGAGAAAGCTCAGGCTCTGGCGGGCAAAATATTCGAGGTTACCGACTTCCTGCAGCAAAAAGGCCTGTCTGAAACTCCTCCTGCCCTGGATAAAACCTTTACCTATCATGTGCCCTGCCATAGGGGCTGGTCGCCAACCGTTGCGGATGCTCCCCGCAATCTGCTGGGATCCCTGCCTGGAGCGGAACTACGGGAACTGGAAGAGCCGGAACGCTGTTGCGGGGCGGCTGGCACCTTTTTCATGCAGCAACGGGAATTGTCGGAAAGCATCCGGTCCCATCGCCTGGAGCAGATTGAAGCCAGCCAGGCCGATACCGTCATTACCCAGTGCCCGGTATGCCGCTTTTACCTGTCAGCCGGCCTGACATCGCAGCAAGTTACTCATCCCGTTATTCTGTTGGCTCAGGCTTATGGAACAGTCCAGCCCTAGGTGCCCTGCGGCATCTGACTGCTCAATTATAAGGAGGGGATTACTATGAACAAAGTTTCCCTGTTTATTCCCTGTGCGGTGGATGCAGTTCTGGTGTCCGTCGGCGAGGCCACGGTGCGCCTGCTGGCCAGGCTGGGCTTTGATTTGATATACCATGAGGAACAGACCTGCTGCGGACAGCCGGCCATAACCGCTGGATATCTGGATTTGGCCAGGGAAGCCGCCCGCCGTTTTATCGAGATTTTCGAAGAAGATGAAGTGGTGGTCAGTCCCTCCGGATCCTGTGTGAGTACTATCCGTAATGAATATCCCCGGCTGTTTGCTGATGAACCGGAGTGGCAGCAGCGAGCCCGGCAATTGGGGCAAAAGGTCTATGAATTATCGCAATTCCTGGTAGATGTGGCCGGTATTGAAGATGTAAATGCCCGCTTTGAGGGCAAGCTGGCCTATCACAAGAGCTGCCATGTCCTGCGGGCTCTGGGGATCGACCGGCAGCCCCAGATGTTGCTGCAGAACGTTAAAGGGGCGGAATTGGTTCCCATGAATCTGGCTCATGAGTGCTGTGGATTTGGCGGGCAGTTCTCTGTTAAATATCCCTATATTTCCGAAGCTATTGTCGGCGACAAAGTTAAAAACTTCCTGGCCAGCGGGGCGGATGTGCTGGTTGTGTCTGATCCCGGCTGTCTTCTGAACATCAGCGGATACCTGCATCGCCATCATCCTGAACGAAAGGTCAGGCATCTGGCGGAAGTGTTGGCTGGAACTATTTAGAAGGGTGGTAGGGATAATGAAGTTGCGACCCGAGGATTTTCAGAGTGTAGCCCGGGAAGAAGTGGCCAAAACCGCCCAGCGGGATTTTGTGATTATGGTGGCCGGGGTTTTTAACTACCTGTGTGATACCGCCATGGGACTTACGGAGATAAAGAAGAGCAGGATAAAGCCCGGGCATTGGGAGCTCAGATCCGGGAGAACACCCTGCATAATTTGCCCCAGCTGTTGGAGGAATTCGAAAAGAATGCCACCAGTAACGGCATACAGGTATTGTGGGCGGCTGATGCGGAGGAAGCCTGCCAACTAGTGAAAGGGCTGGTGGAAAAACACCAGGTTAAGACCATCACCAAGGGCAAATCCATGATAAGTGAAGAAATAGGGCTGAACCATTTCCTGGAGCAAGAGACCGGGGTAAAGATCTATGAGGGGGATCTGGGGGAATTCATCGTCCAGCAGCGTGGTACTCTTCCCTTTCATATTGTAGGGCCGGCCATAAACTTAACTGTCCAGGAGATTGCTTCTATCCTGCAGGAGCACATTGACATGCCCTATACGGAGACCGCTGCTGAAATTGTCAGTTATGTGCGGACTTTCCTGCGGGATAAGTTTGAAAGAGCCGATATGGGCATAACCGGTGTCAACCAGGCGATAGCCTCCACCGGCAGTCTGATACTGGTGGAAAATGAAGGAAACATCCGCTGGGTTACTTCTGCTCCCCGGGTCCATGTGGCTTTAATGAGCATAGAAAAGGTCTGCGCCAGTTTTGCCGATGCTTTTCACCTGCTGGGTTTGTTGACCAGAAATTGCACCGGCCAGGCCATTACCAGCTATGTATCTATTCTCAACGGACCCCGCCGGGATGATGAAGAAGATGGCCCTGAAGCTATGTATGTAGTGATTGTTGATAATGGGCGCAGTGCTGCCTACCAGGATCCTCATTTAAAAGAAGCCCTGCGCTGTATACGCTGCGGGCGCTGCGGAATTCAATGCCCCATATACGGGCGGGTAGGTGCCTACCCCTATGGCTGGTGCTATCCTGGTCCCATGGGGAATGTAATTGCTCCGCTGATTATGGGGCTGGACCGGACCCGGGATTTGTATGAAGCCTGTACCCTGTGCGGGGGATGCCAGTCGGTCTGTCCCGGGGGAACGCCCCATCTGGATCTGATCAGCCGTTACCGGCATATGAAGGTAACCGGTGACGAGAGGTTCGGCGGTACCCGGGTTTCCCTGAAGGAACGGGCAGCTTTTGAGCTGATGAACCGGGGTATGCAGAATCCGGCTCTCTATAAATCGGGACTTAAAATAGCTCGCAGCTATATCAACCGGCGGAGCCAGGACGGGTATATTTCCAGTCTGCCTGGTCCCATGTCAGGTTGGTTTACCTGTCGTGATTTTCCGCAACTGCCGGAAAAGAGTTTTCGGGAACGCTGGCAGGAAGACCTGCAAAGGGAGGCCGCCCAGCTGGCCGGGTCTGCGGCAGCGCAGCAGGAAGCCGCTGCTCACAATTATCACCTGAAGCACAGGCCACGATGAATGAAAAGTCCTCTTATGTGTCATTGCGAGCCCCTGAAAGGGGCGCGGCAATCTCATTCGTCTATCTGTCTCCCCGATTGA
>Ga0134099_1002883_pt1 | contig 13469 bp, 9 predicted proteins | sample 10_taG_2_FD_105482 | JGI IMG/M metagenome (GOLD analysis project Ga0134099, IMG submission 105482) | Switchgrass degrading microbial communities from high solid loading bioreactors in New Hampshire, USA - 10_41_5_180_A2 metaG | ecosystem: Engineered > Bioreactor > Semi-continuous > Anaerobic >...
GCCGCTGCGCCTCCAGCGGCAGCGAACCACCCCCGGCAAACGGATCATGAAACGCCGGTAACTTGTCGCGGTCAAACAACTCCTTTGCACGCGGGTGGTCGGCATTCTCCGCACAGGTGCGCCGCCAGCTCTCCCAGATCTTATCTCGCGCGGCCTGGAGAACGGCCTCGTTGTTCGTGTTCTCCCACTGCACCAGGTCTTCGATGATCTTGAAGAGCCTCTTACGTTCCTTCTCCTGCTCCTTTTCAGTGGGGAACAGGTCCGGGTATGACGAAGGGTCGTCGACCATCTGTGCAAAGATCACCGCACGGGCCGCAGCCAGCGGACGCCGGGCCCACCAGAGATGCAGCGTGCTCGGGTGACCATGGCGAATCGACTTCTCGCGCGCCGAAGCCTTGTTGATTGCCTCCAGTGGCAACGCCACTTCGATCAGCTTCTTCTTGTAAGTGGTCATCCTGACTTGCAACTCCCTCTGCCTCGGCTGGAATCGGAGTGAATCCAGCCTATACTACGTGCTTCCTACTGGGCAGAACCAGCCGATACCGGCTCATCTTGGCTCTTCCGCCCTAGCCAGCAACTCCGCAAGGTTATAGTTCACACTCGTCACCTCGAAGTCCGGTTCCCGCCGGAAGGGCCTGCGGATGTAGTGAACACGGTGCCCGCCATCGTCCAGGAACTCGACGATCGCCAGGATGTAGTCATCCGGCTTGTTCAGCGAGTACAGGATCTCGTTCCTGGTCACCGTGATGGTGTCCGCGCCCGCGACCCGACCCTTCACCTCGATGAACCGAAGCTTGCCGGTACCCGGCACCCGGCTCTCGATGTCGTAGCCCAGCCGCTCGAACTCCCGGTCCACCGGCTCGTAGCCCAGGCTCCGCTCGACCTCCATGACGATCGCCCGGGCGCGGGCGGAGCTGGCCTGCGTGTCGACGGCAACCGCAGGGGCCATCGGTCTCCCGGTCATCTTGGCCAGCAACCCGGCAGGCACGACCAGGAACCCACCCAGCACCACCGGCGGCATAGGCGAGATCTGGGCCTCCAGGTTCAGTTCCTCCAGGCGCTTCTGGAGCCTGGCCTGCAACTGGTCGGCCCGCTTGCGGGCCTCCGCCGAGTTCAACCGGGCGTTGGGCTTTCCGGCCTGCTCCTGGAGCTTCAGTTCCTCCGCCCGATGATCCCAGTAGTTGATCTCCTTTACCAGCCGATCTTTCACGGCTGCCCGCGTCTTCTCGATCAACTCCAGCCGGGGGCCGCGCACCTCTTCCAGGTGCTCCGGTACCACCTTGGTAATGGCATACCCGAGCGCCGCCTTCTCCAGGTCGCGAGTGATCCACCCGCATTCGGGCAGTCCCAAGATCTCGTCCACCCCCGGCTCGTCGTCAGCCAGCGGTCGGTAGTCCAGGTACGGCGCGTAATGCAGGTGGCGGGCGGTGCCGTCCGCCGACATCTCCACGTACAGCAAGCGCTTCGAGACCACCCGCCGCTCGCCGGAGCGAGTAAGGCTGGCATCCTGAATGGCGTGCTCGATCGTGAACACCACCCGCGGCTCGGTGCCCGGGTCCCGCTCATCGACCAGCACCGTTCCCCGCCTCAGCAGATCGCGGTTGCGCTCCAGCGTCAGGTCGATCACCGCGTCCAGCAGCGGGTGGCCCGGGCAGATGAAAGCGGCGAGGGGCTGGCCGGGCGGCGCCACGAGTTCCTTCTCGAACACGATTCGCTCGTAGCGCGGAAGCACCGGATCACCCACGCCGATCAGCCGGTCGCGGTTCCGCACCACGGCGGGGACGTGCGTCACCTCGTAGCGCCGGTGTTCACGCTGCCTCACACTTCCGCCCAGGCGCTTGAACGCCTCGAGGAAGAAGGATTCGATGTAATGGGGCTGAAGCCGGCGCGCCTCGGCCCGTTCCATCTCTTCCCGGATGCGGCGTACCCTGCTCACATCCATGCTGTCGCGGACCAGCGCTCGCTCCTCCAACAACTGCTGCAGCTTGCTCTGGTCGAGGGCCTTCTCCACGACGGTCTGCAGGTACGCCCGCACCTCCGGGCGGTCGCCGTAGCGGATCGCCTCGATGAGGAGGTCGCGCAGCGACTTGCCCTCGAACTCGAGCTTCCCCAGCACGTCGAAGATCTTCCCGCCGAGGGCGTTGCGGGCTTCGTCGATCTTCTCGAGCAGCCGATGGTAGACGTCACCCTCCCGGGTCTCCACGGCAACCAGGTTCCACAGATGGCAGACCTCTGTCTGCCCGATGCGGTGAATACGGCCGAACCGCTGTTCCAGTCGATTCGGGTTCCAGGGCAGATCATAGTTCACCATGAGATGCGCCCGCTGCAGGTTGATGCCCTCGCCGGCCGCATCCGTGGCGATGAGGACCTGCACCACCGGATCGTGCTTGAAGGCCTCCTGGGCCCTGGTGCGCTCTTCCCGGCCCATGGCGCCGTGGATCACCACTACGGCCTCCGGTTTCCCCAGGAGCGCGGTAATGCGCTCCCTCAGATAGTTGAGTGTGTCCCGGTGCTCGGTGAAGATGACCAGCTTCTGGTGCGGCGAGGACTGGAACGTCGGTACAGCCTCTGCCCCGTCAACGGCTGCCGCCTGCTCGTTGTAGATGGCCGCAGGGGTGAAGATCGCACCGAGCAGGCTGGCCAGTTCCCGCCACTTCGTATCCGTGCCGCTGCGCCGGACGGCGAGGGCCATCTCCTCGAGGTGTTTGAGCGTCTGAATCTCGGCCTCGAGTTCGGCGATCGACCGGGCGGCGGTCGCCTGGTCGAGGATCTCCTCTTCCACCTCGGCGATCTCGTTTTCTGGCGCGTCTTCGATGTCCTCGATGTCCTCCGCGTCGAGCATTCGAACCTCGGGAACCAGTGCGGCAGCCTGCCGGCCCCGGTAGAGGAGCTGCATCTCACGCAGGCGGCTCTCGAGGCGCTTGCGCCGGCGGCGAAGCGACTGGTAGATGGCCTCCGGTGATGAGGCCAGCCGGCGCTGCAGGATCGTCAGGGCAAAGCCCACCGTTCCGGCACGCTTGTCATTCTCCAGGGCCTCGGCGCGGTTGAACTCAGCACGGACGTACTCCGTGACCTCCTTGTACAGCTGGGCCTCCTGCTCAGACAGCCGGTAGGGAACGGTGTGGGCGATGCGCTCCGGGAACAGCGGCGTCCCGTCGAACTTCAGCAGGTCCTCCTTCACCATCCGCCGCATCAGGTCCGAGACGTCGGTGGAATGTACGCCGTCCCGGAACCGGCCCTCGAAGCGGTCGCCGTCCAGTAGCGCCATGAACAGCTGAAAGTCCGCTTCCTTCCCGTTGTGGGGCGTGGCAGTCATCAGGAGGAAATGCCGGGTGAGTGAGGACAGGAGTTGCCCCAGGCGGTAGCGCTTGGTGTACTTCACCTCGCCCCCGAAAATCGTGGCCGACATCTTGTGGGCCTCGTCGCAGACGATCAGGTCCCATCGGCAGTCCGGCGCCTGCAACTTCTGCTGGACGCCTTCGTCGCGCGCGAGCTTGTCGAGCCGGGCAATCACGAGGTTGTTCTCCAGGAACCAGTTGCCCGTTCGGGCGGCCTCCAGCTTGTCGTTGGTCAGGATCTCAAACGGGAGGTTGAACCGCCGGTACAGCTCATCCTGCCACTGCTCAACCAGGTTGCCAGGACAGACGATCAGGCACCGCTGCAGGTCGCCGCGGGCGATGAGCTCTTTGATCAGCAGCCCGGCCATGATCGTCTTGCCGGCACCGGGGTCGTCCGCAAGAAGAAAGCGGAGCGGCTGCCGGGGCAGCATGCATTCATACACCGCAGTGATCTGGTGCGGCAACGGCTCGACCATGGAGGTATGGACGGCAAGCACGGGATCGAACAGGTGAGCGAGCCGGATGCGTTGTGCTTCCGAGACCAGGCGGAAGAGCGCGCCGTCGCCGTCGAAACTCCATGGGCGCCCCTGCTCCACGAGGTCGAGGGCGGCTTCGTTGTGGCGGTAGAGCAAGACGTTCCCTACCCGGCCGGCAGCGTCCTTGTAAGTAAGCTCAACTGCCTCGGAGCCAAACCACTGCACGGCTACCACCGTGACCTGGGAATCGGGCAGAATGCCACGTACAACCGCGTTGGGTTTGAGGTCTTCGAGTTTCAACAAACTGACTCCCTCCAGATCCGCCCTCTAGCGCTCCTGCCCCTGTATTGGCTGTCTGCTCGCCACGTTCCTTCCCGGGCCGAATGACGGAGGTTGGCTGACTCGGGTCAAGTACACGTCCTTCTCACCCCCAACGCCTGCATGCGACGGAGGACCCGCTTCCTGCATGCGGGTGATCTCGGCAACCACCGGGGGACGGGCGCCCCAGTGACTAGAAAGAACGGACAGCGGTTCCAGAGGGGCCCGCCCTTCCACCTGGCGAGCCCCCTTTCTCGTCAGCATCCGCCGTCGTGGGCCTTCTCCGCATCCAACATCCGTTGAAAGATCGTGTCAACCGTATCCCCCTCCCGTACCTCCACCTCCCAAAACGCACAGGAAGGAGGCCTGTCCAGCCGCTCCCGGATGTAATCCGCGACCTCGGGGTTGTCCCAGTTCACAGGCTCCAGGATCGTAAGAACCTCAAACTGATCGTCCTGGGTCTTGAACTTGCAGTCATAGTTGCCGTCATCGTACACCACAAGGACCCCGACTGCCTCATTCCGGGTGCGAAACGGGTTTTCGGAACGGTTCGGAGCACAGATGAATGCACGAAATGCCACTACCACAACCACCCTTCACGTTTGTTGCCGCGACGCACAACTGAAGCTGAACGCCCAGTCCCCCTCACCGCCGCTCCGGCTGGCCGCCCTCAGCCCCGAACAGCTCGTACAACAACTCCTCCACCGACGTCAGCCGCTTAAAACACGACTTGGGCACCACGCGCAGCGCCGGCCGGAACGCCTTGTACCCCTGCGCGTTCGCCTTCCTGTGCCTGGCCTTCTTCAGCTCATCCAGCGGCGGCAGCGGCTGGCTCGGTTCGCCGAGCCAAAGGAACTCCTTCAACTCCAGCGTGTCCGGGTCAAACCACGTCCAGATGACGCAGCTCCCAGGGCGGCGCCAGAGACTCCGGTGCACGTTCACCGAGTTCGCGGCCCCGCCCAGCTTCGTGGTCTTGAGCTGGACGGGCCGGGTCACGCCGTCCCGGACGAGCAGCAGGTCGACCCCCACGGCATCCACCTGCGGCTTGTAGACCTCCAGCGGCTTCGGCCAGGACTTGCGCATGAGCTCGCCGATGAGCAGGTGCTCCAGCATCGCCTCCCGATAGCTCGACAGCAGGTAGTGCGCCGCGTCTGCGTCCTCGTCGGGCCCGCCGTCCACGGCGGCCTCGCCGGCCTGGTGGCCCTCACCCCGATCGTCAGCCGCTGGCTCAGGCGCTAGCTCATCTGTCCCCTGCTGAGCCCACGCGACCCCAGGCGCGGCAACCTCACCGGCCGCTGCGACCTCGGCGTACGTCAGCCCGGGATCCCGCTGCCAGGCGACCCACTTGTGCCAGAGTGGCCAGAACCGGGCCTCTACATCTGCCTGGTCCGGCCAGAGCGGGCAGCCGGTACGCGAGGGATGCACTGGGTCCGTGACGCGACAAAGCCGATGTGTACCCGGTCCGACCCGGAAGAGGTAATTGTAGACAACAGGATTCGCCTTGGGCGACGATGCGTTCGCATGACTGTTGATGTACACGCTCACTCCAAACCGAACGTCTCCGAACAGGCGCTTCACCTCGGCCTGCAGCTCCTTGGTGGTAAACACCTCCCGCCCTCGATCGTGGAGGCTGGCGGCCGCGATCCATACCTCGACGCGGACCTTCATGTCGGCACCCCCCGTACACGCCACCGTTCAACGGCCGTGATGTGGCCTCTCGAAGCTCTTATCGCGCTAATTGGCCAGTAGCCATATCAACTCCTGGTTGGTAGTTACCATTTGCATGGGAACTGGGTAATACAATCCTGACGCTAAAGAGTGACAGCATACTGTCACTGCGTTCGGGCATCCTTGCGCCAACACGAAATCTCACCTGGACCCCGCCGCCGGCAGGGGTCCGCTCCACCCCACGGTCCCCCGACACCACATAGCACAGCGGGCGCCGCCCCAGCGCCGGCCCTGTTCCCCGTTCACGAAAAGCGTACCGGTTACTTCGTTCGTCACATGTTCACAAATATGCCCCATTCGTATAATCATCCCCCCATAAGTATCGAAGCAGAAAAATAGATATTGGCCGACCTCTCAAGCCGTGTTACGGTGCAGGTGAGAGGACGTTCACCAATTTCGCAACGGCGTTTCACCAGGCGAAACGGAGGGAGAGCCGTGGCGGAAGAACTCACCGTGCGGGCGGTCGACCGGGCCCTCGAGCTGCTGGAGCAGTTCGGGCCGGACCAGCCGGCGCTGGGCGTCAGCGACCTGGCCCGGATGACGGGCCTCAACAAGGGCACCGTGTACCGGCTGCTGAACACGCTCCAGCAGCGCGGGTACGTCCAGCAGGACCCCGAGACCCAGAAGTACCGGCTCGGAGTGACCCTGTTCCGCCTGGGCGCCCTGGCGCAGCTGGACATGGACGTCCGCCGCATCGCCCTGCCGTACATGCGTGAGCTCAGGGACAAGAGTCAGGAGACCGTCAACCTCAACGTGGTCTCCGGCTTCAACCGGGTGTGCGTCGAGTGCATCGAGACGCCGCACTCCGTGCGCTACCTCATCTACACGGGTTACACGGGCCCGCTCCACCGCGGCGCGTCGGGCAAGGCGATGCTGGCCTTCCTCCCCGAGAGCTACCAGGAGGCCGTCATGCTGGGGCTCCTCCCGGAGGAGCGGATCAAGCTCAGAAAAGATCTGGAGCAAATCCGCCGCCAGGGGTATGCGTGGACCCGGGGCGACCGGTTGCCGGACGCCGCCTCGGTGTCGGCCCCCATCCTGGGGCACGAGGGCACGACCGTCGCGGGCCTCACGATCTCCGGGCCCAGGACCCGGTTCACGGACGACGTCATCGAGCGCTGCCGGGTCCTGGTGACCGCGGCGGCCAAGGAGATCTCCATCCACATGGGCTTCGGCGCCCCCCGCTGATCACGAACTCAGGTTGAGCAACAAACGAAATCGGATGCCGTGTCGGAAGCGACACGGCATCGGCATTTCAGGGCGAAAATCGCAACGGGGTTTCATCAGGCGAACCCCCCATGTTCATGGGGCGGAAATACAGGAGGAAAGGAAGGGTACCGCATGACCAGCAACAAGGTCCAGGAGGGAACCCAGCACCCGGGCACCAGCCCGCCCAAGAAGACCGGCAAGAAGAACGGAAAGCGCTCGCTGATGTGGTTCCTTGTGGCCGTCGTCGCAGCCTTGCTGACCCTGCTCATCGCACCGGCGACCGGACTTGAACCCACCGGACAGAAATCCCTGGCCACCTTCGTTTTCATCCTGATCATCTGGATCACCGAGGCCGTCCCGTATCCGGTTTCAACCTTCTTCCTCCTTGGGTTGATGACCTGGGCCGGCCTCTCCCCCGACGTGAACCTGAAGTCATCCCTGAAGTCCGCCCTGTCCGGGTTCAGCGGAACCGTCCCGATCACCTGTATCACGGGCACCGCTCTGGCCGTGGTCGTGAAGCGCACCGGCCTCTCCGAGCGCATGGTCTACTTCCTGATGCGGATCCTCGGCGGCGCCAGGGCGAGCGCCAAGCGGGTGCTGGGCGCCCTGTTCATGGTCGACGTGCCGATGGCCTTCCTGGTCCCATCGGCGACCGGCCGCTGCGCCCTCTACCTCTCCATCGTGGAAGGCCTGGACACCCCCTTCAAGTTCAAGCCCCTGGACAGCGGCGAGGAGCCGAACCCGTTCCAGAAGGCGGCGTACATGGCGGCCGCCATCGTGCCCGTCATCATGGGTGCGGCCTTCCTGACCGCCGCCGAGGCCACGCTCCTCTCCGGCCGCCTGATTGAAGAGGCGACCGGCATCACGCAGACCTGGGCCGGCACCTTCGTCATCCTGTTCATCCCGGCGATCATCATGATGGCCATCACCTGGTTCATCCTCGTGCGGATGTTCCCGTCCTCCGTCGAGACCGTCTCCATCTCGTTCATCCAGGACCGCCTGCAGGCCATGGGCCCGATGTCCCGCGACGAGAAGTTCGTCCTCACCGTCCTGCTGGCGGCGATCCTCCTCTGGGTGACGGACGGCATTCACGGCATTCCCGCAGAGATCGTCCTGATCATGGCGGCGGCCGTCCTCTTCATCCCCGGCTTCGGCCCCGGTAACTGGAAGCAGGACTACAAGTCCATCGCCTGGGGTTCGTTCATGGTCATCGCCGTCGCAACCAGCTTCTCCACCCAGCTCACGAACCACGGGGTCCTGCAGATGTTCGCGGACTGGCTCGGCACCCTCGGCGCCAAGGGGTTCCTGGCCATCATGCTGGTGATGGTGATCACCACGGTGGTCCTCCGCCTCGGCATGGCCTCCATCACGGCCGCCGCGACGCTGTTCATCCCGCTCGCCCTCACGCTGGGCGCCTCCTCCGGCCTCGTCCCGGCGGAACTGGTCGGCCTCGGCTGGATTGTGTACGTGTTCTGCCGTGCCGGCTACCTGCTGCCGCAGCAGACGGCCCAGGTGATGATGGTCTACGACTTCAACATGTTCGGCCGGCGTGACCTCCTGAAGGCCGGCGGCCTGATCACCCTGGCCACGCTGGTAGTGCAGGGACTGTGGTTCTGGCTCGTGGTGCCGAAGATCCTCATGTAACCGCCCCTGGATGAGGAGGGAGTTGAATTGCCGCACACCGTAACAGAGAAGATCCTGGCGCACGCGGCCGGACTGCCGTCCGTCACCCCCGGCGACCTGATCAACGCCAGGGTGGACAACGTGATCGGGCACGACATCACCACGGCGGCGTTCCGGGTGCTGGAGAAGTGGGGCATTGACCGGGTGTTTGACCCGGAGAAGGTCCTCTTCACCGTCGACCACTTCGTTCCCAGCCCCACGCAGGACGCGGCGGCCCAGCTGAAGGACCTCGGCAACTACATCGAACGCTACGGGATCAAGCACTACTTCGCACCGGGGCACGGCGGCATCTGCCACGCCATCTTCCCGGAGGCGGGCCTGATCCGCCCCGGAACCGTGGTGGTGGGCAGCGACTCGCACACCTGCACCTACGGCGCGCTGGGCGCCTTCTCGTCGGGCATGGGGGCCACCGACGTGGCCGCCGCCATGGCCCTGGGCGAGGTCTGGCTGAAGGTTCCGGCCACCATCCGGTTCGACATCACCGGTCGGCTGGGCCCCTGGTCGACGGGCAAGGACCTGATCCTCTACGTCATCGGCCAGATCGGCGTGGACGGCGCCCTCTACAAGGCGATGGAGTTCACCGGCGAGGCGGTGCGCGCCCTGCCGATGGACGACCGGTTCACCATCTGCAACATGGCGATCGAGGCCGGCGCCAAGAACGGGATCATCGAGTTCGACGAGACCACCCGGGGCTATGTGGAGGGCCGGGTGAAGGAAGACTACCTCGTCTTCCACAGCGATCCCGACGCCGAGTACGAGACCACGTACCGGTGGGATGCCTCGGCGATCGTGCCCATGGTCGCCCAGCCCCACTCTCCCGCCAACGTGGCCCCGGCGGCCGACGTGAAGGGCGTGCGGGTGCACCAGGTGGTCATCGGCTCGTGCACCAACGGCCGCATCAGCGACCTGCGGGCCGCCGCCTCGCTGCTGAAGGGGAAGAAGGTCGCCAAGGGCACCCGGCTGCTCGTCATCCCGGCCACGCAGCAGGTCTACCTGGAGGCCATGCGCGAAGGCCTGCTGGAGATCTTCATCGAGGCGGGCGGCATGGTGACGCCGCCGACCTGCGGACCGTGCTTCGGCGGCCACATGGGGCTGCTGGCCGACGGCGAGACGGCCATCTCCACGACGAACCGCAACTTCCCGAGCCGCATGGGGCACAAGGGCAGCCGTGTCTACCTCGCCTCTCCGTACACCGCCGCGGCCTCGGCCGTGGCCGGCGAGATCGTCGATCCCAGGGAGGTGAAGTGACGTGGCAGGTCGGGTCTGGAAGTTCGGCGACGACGTGGATACCGATCAGATCATCCCGGGCCGGTACCTCGCCGACTGGAACAAGCATCCCGAGAAGCTGGGCCAGTACTGCTTCGCGGATGTGCGGCCGGAGTTCGCCCAGAACGTGAAGCCGGGCGACATCATCGTGGCCGGACGCAACTTCGGCTGCGGCTCTTCCCGTGAGTCAGCCCCCACCGCGATCAAGATGGCCGGCGTGCAGCTCGTCATCGCGGACACCTTCGCCCGCATCTTCTTCCGGAACTGCATCAACATCGGCCTGCTGGTGCTGGAGTCGCCGGAAGCCGCCCGTGCGGTGCAGGAGGGCGATGAGCTGGAGCTGGATCCCGTGGGCAAAATCCGGAACCTGACGCAGGGGACGGAGTACCCGTGCAAGCCGGTTCCCCCGTTCCTTCAGGAGATCCTCGACGCCGGCGGCCTGAAGCCCTACGTGCAGAAGCGGCTGGCGGCCAGGGACTAGACGCTGGGAGGTGCTTTGTATGAGCGAGAGCATGGGCAGGCGGTTACGTGAACTTCTGAAGCAGGACGAGATCATCATCGCCCCCGGCGCGCACGACGCGCTGATCGCGAGGATCATCGCCCGCACCGGGTTCAAGGCCGCCTACATGACCGGCGCCGGCGTGGCCTACACCACCCTCGGCAAGCCGGACATCGGCCTCATCACCATGTCCGAGATGGTGCAGAAGGCGTGGTACATCTGCGAGGCGGCCGGCATTCCGGTCATCGCCGACGGCGACACGGGCTACGGCAACGCGCTGAACGTCCTGCGCACCGTCCGGGAATACGAGCGGGCGGGCGTGGCCTGCATCCAGCTGGAGGACCAGCAGCTGCCGAAGCGCTGCGGCCACATGAGCGGCAAGACGCTCGTCTCGACCGATGAGATGGTCGGCAAGATCAAGGCGGCCTGCGACGCCCGGCATGATCCGGACTTCCTGATCATGGCCCGCACCGACGCCATCGCCGTCGAGGGCCTGGATGCCGCCCTGGAGCGGGCGCACAAGTACGTCGAGGCCGGCGCGGACATCCTGTTCATCGAGGCCCCGCCCTCCGTCGAGGACATGAAGCGGCTGTGCAAGGAGTTCGCCGGCGTGCCCCTCCTGGCCAACATGGTCGAGGGCGGCAAGACCCCGCTCTTCACGGCCAGGGAACTGCAGGAGATGGGCTACAAGATCGTGATCTACCCCGGCGCAGCCGCCCGCGTCATCGCCAAGGCCGTCACGGGCCTGATGGAGGAGATCATGGCGAAGGGCACCACGAAGGAGTACCTGGACCACATGTTCATCTTTGGCGAGCTGAACGAGATCCTGGAGCTGAAGGCCATCCGGGAGCAGGAGAAGAAGTACGCTTACTAGTTGGAATGGTCCGGGTCCGGAAAGCGGGCCATCGATTCCTCTCCGGAATCGATGGCCCCTTCCTCCTTGGTTCCACTTGACATATGTTCTGTCGCGATAATACAATGCAGAACAACGGGACAATATATGACATTTCCAGGTGCACCGCTGACACGTGAAAAGGGGGAGCAACACGGTGAAAAGGCCACTGCTTCGACTATTTGCCTTGACCCTGGCCCTCGTCGTCATTGCCGGATGCGGATCAAAGCCCTCGACACCTCCTGACACGTCCAGTCCCGGATCCCCCTCCAGTTCTCCATCTACCTCTCCCACCACCTCGGAGCCCCAGTACGCCGACACCATAAGGATGGGTCTCTCGGGTGAACCCGCCAACCTCGACCCGCACATCCAGGCCGGCACCCCGGCCCGCACAGTCCGGCTCCTCGTCTACCGCGGCCTGTACAACTACGGCAAGGACGGTCAGCTCTCTCCCGAACTGGCCGAGTCGTATGAAGTCTCCGATGACGGACTGACGTACACGTTCCATCTGCGGGACGCCAAGTTCCACAACGGCGATCCGGTCACGGCGCAGGACGTGAAGTACTCCCTGGAGCGCATCCTCGACGAGAAGACCGGCGCCTCCTTCTACGACCAGCTCTCCGTGATCGACCGGGTGGAAGCCCTGGACGAGAAGACCGTCCAGGTCACCCTGAAGAACCCGATGGCGCCTTTCATCCACTACCTGGCGCTGCCGGAGTCGGCGATCGTCTCCCAGAAGTGGGCGCAGGAGCATGACGGCAACCTCAGCCAGTATCCGATGGGCGCCGGCCCCTACACCTTCGTGGAGTGGAAGAAGGGCCAGGAGATCATCCTGAAGAAGTTCGATGACTTCTACAAGCCCGGCCTGCCCAAGACGCCGAACATCCGGTTCTTCTTCTACGCCGACGAGAACGCCCGGATGAACGCGCTGCGCAGCGGCGACGTCGACCTCGTCGAGTACGTCCCCTGGAAGGACGCCGCCACCATCGAGGCCGACCCCAACCTGCAGCTGCTGAGCACCACCGGCACCTTCATGGGGCTCGTCTTCAACACCAACTTCGAACCGTTCTCTGACCCGCGGGTCCGCCAGGCCGTGGCCTACGCCATCGAGCGGCAGGCGGTCATCGACACCGCCTTCAACGGCCGGGGCTACCCGATGTACGGCACTTCGATCCCCGAGGTCTCGCTCGCCTACGACCCGAAGTACGCCAACTACTTCACGGAAGACAAGGAGAAGGCCAAGGCCCTGCTGGCTGAAGCCGGCTATGCCGACGGCTTCACGGCCCGGCTCCTCGCCACCTCGCAGTACGGGTTCCACGAGCAGACGGCGGTCGTGGTGAAGGCGGAGCTGCAGAAGATCGGCATCAACCTCGAGCTCGACCTGCCCGACTGGGCGACCCGCATCGAGAAGAACCTGGCGGGCGACTACGACATGCTGGTGATCGGCACCGGCCCCGACATCACCGACCCCGACGCCATCGCCGACTACTACCAGAGCGGCGGCATCCGCCTGAACAACGCCCCCGGCTGGTCCAACGCACGGGTGGACGAGCTGCTCCAGATGGGCCGTCAGGAACTGGACACCGCCAAGCGCAAGGAGATCTACGGCGAACTGCAGCAGATCGTCCTGGACGAGTCGCCGCTCGTGTTCCTGATGTGGCGTGACCAGAGCTACGCGGCCAAGAAGGGCCTGAGCGGGTTCACGAACATCCCGGGCCTCAGCTTCCAGTCCGGCCTCACGCTGGAGGAAGCGGTGCTCACTAAGTAAGACACATCCCATCCCCTCCACTGACTGACGAAGCCCGGTCCCCCACCGCCGGACCGGGCTTCGTCAATGCTTTTTTCTTGCGAGGCTACCGGCTGCTCCGCCGGAGCCGGGGATCCAGGAGGTCGCGGAGCGTATCGCCGATGGTGTTGATCGCCAGGATGGTGATGGCGATCGTCAGCGAGGGGAACAGGATGTAGGTAGGCGCCTGGCTCATGTAGCCCCGGGCCGTGGCGATCATCAGGCCCCAGGACGGCGTCGGCTGGACGACGCCCAGCCCGAGGAAGCTCAGGCCGGA
>Ga0134099_1002885_pt1 | contig 13458 bp, 7 predicted proteins | sample 10_taG_2_FD_105482 | JGI IMG/M metagenome (GOLD analysis project Ga0134099, IMG submission 105482) | Switchgrass degrading microbial communities from high solid loading bioreactors in New Hampshire, USA - 10_41_5_180_A2 metaG | ecosystem: Engineered > Bioreactor > Semi-continuous > Anaerobic >...
GCGCGCCGCCGCCCGGCCTGCCTGACATAGCGGTCAGCACGTCGCCGATGAGGCCGAGGAGCTTGTGCTGGTCCTCGCTGCTGAGCGTCCCCAGGACCTCGCTGACGGAGCGGATATAATCCCGCCTGTGCTGATCGAACACTGCGCGACCCGCTGCCGACAGGCGGACGAGGACGATTCGCCTGTCCTCCTCGGTCCTGTACCGTTCCAGGTAGCCCTTGTGGACCATGCGGTTCACTATGCTGCTCATCGTAGTGAGCGGCACTGCCAGCGCGGACGCAAGCTCGGACATGGTGGCGGGCGACTCGCGGCTGCCGAGCACCTCGAGGACGAACATCTCCCTCAGGGTGAAGTCGGAGCTTTTCGAGGCGAAGAAGAGCAGCAGGCGCTGGCCGATCGTTAGGATCAGCTCGTTCAGTCGTTCGGTGTATTGCTCGAGATCAGGTTGCGTAGGCATGCCCAAACACTCCCATAGTCGTAATATACGATGTTCGCAGTATCATACTACTAGTCAACGCCACAGGTGTCAAGCAGACGAGTGCGCGGGGGACCCGAGCCCGGAAGCGCGCTCCAAAGCCGCCCGCGTCGCGCCCAGGAGCGACTCACGAGCGAATCGATATGGCTGCTGGGTGCGGCGTTGCAGCCTGAGCCTGCAATTGGCAAGGTCGCGCGAGTCTCGGAGCACGCCTCTAGAATAGCCTGTGCTGCTGCGCAAGGGTCTTCCGCCTCGCGGCTTTGTCCGTGTCGGCGGCAGTGTCAATCAACTTGAGGATGTCCGAGGGGAGCTCACCTATGAACCGAGACCGTGAATAGGACTGGCACCGGGACCCGGATTGGGACCGGAGCTGGGGCCCGGAGTGGCCCTGGCTCTGGGACTGGGAGCGCGCCGCGTTTTCTGACGCGCCTTCTGTTGGCGGGCCAATGAGCACAAGCTCCTCGGCGGCCCTGGTGACGGCGACGTAGAAGAGCCTGCGTTCCTCCTCCAGGGCTTCGCCGTCTAGTGAGTCCTTCCACGGCACGATGCCGTCAGCGAGTCCCACAAGGATCACGGCCGGGAATTCGAGGCCCTTCGCGGCATGCATCGTCAGGAGGGTGACGCCCTCGCCGGGGCGAGCGAGGTCCTCGCGGGATTCGTGGTCCGCGTCCTGCCCCGTCGCAAGGCGAAAGAGGAATTCCGAGAGCGACCGGTCCTGGGCGGCCCGAACGAGCTGGCGAAGCGCACGCGAAGACGCCGCGGCCTCGGGAGGGGCGGCCCGCAGGAGAAGGTCCGCTGCGGTCGCGGTCGGCGCGAGGGCGCCCAGCTCGGCGAGGAGATCAAGGAGCGCCTTGATCCTGACCCGCGCGTCGGGAGGGAGGCAGTCTTCGCGCACCAGAGCAGCGGCGACTTCGGCAAGCGGGACATTCTGATTCCCGGCCCAGGCCGCCGCCGGACCCGTCGCAGCACCGGTCGCCGCGCGAGCCTTCAGCATGCCGAGAGCCTCAGCGCCGGGGTTGAAGCGCGTGTCGCGGAGCGCGATGAGGAACCGCAGGTCGGTGGGCCTGTCGACGCAACGCAGGATGTCCAGCGCCTCGCGCACGGCGGGCGTGGCGAGAACCGCCCGCTGGCCGAGAGAGCGGTACGGGATGCCCTCGGCGAGGAGCGCCTGCTCGATCGGATCCGCCTGGCGGCTCGTGCGGAAGAGGACGGCGATCTCGCCAAGGCTGAATTGGCGCGTCGGGTGCTCTTGGCCGTGGCGGTCCGCCGCCAGCATTCCTGTGCCGCCCACGAGGCGCTCGATCTCGCGCACGACTGCCCGGGGCTCCTCCCGGGGCGCATCGACAGCAACATACCTGACGAGCTGACCGCCCGGGCGGGCGGCTGTTGCGTTTGCCGCCGGCATGAGGGCGTTTGCCGCACGCACGACCGTGTCCGAGCTGCGATAGTTCACGGTCAGGCGGATGTGCGTCGCCGAGGGAAAGTCCGCCGAGAGCTGTGCGAAGAAGCGGCGGTCCGCTCCCCGGAAAGCGTATATCGCCTGGTCGGGGTCACCGATCACGAAGAGATTGCGGCCGTCGCCCGCAAGCGTCCGGACCAGCTGATACTGGACGGGGTTCACGTCCTGGAACTCATCCACCAGCAGGTGTGTCGCCCGCTCCCGGGCCACGCGGCTTACCCTTTTGTCATTCTGCACCATCTCGAGCGCGGCGAGGAGGAGGTCGTCGTAGTCGTACGCCCCGGCGGCGGCGAGGAGCTCCTGGTATCGCCGGTACGGTTCCGCGAGCGCGGAAGGCACGCCCGGGTCGCCGGGCAGCAGGCCGCGGCTCTTGAGCCGCGAGAAAGCCTCGGCTGGCGCAGCGATGCGCTTGGTTCCGCGCGCAGCCGCGACTGATGCGGCAGCCTCCGCCGCGAGGACTCCGGCCTCCCTCTCGTCCAGCACGAGCGGCGGGGCACCGAGGGCTTCCCCGATGACCTCCGCGCAGAAGCGGTGGAAGGTCCCCACGTGGACGCGCTCGGCGCCGCGTCCGACCGTGGACTCGAGCCGCGTTCGCATTTCGTCCGCGGCGCGGTGTGTGAAGGTGATGGCCGTTATCGTCTCAGGCGCGACACCCTCGTGGAGGAGAAACGCGATGCGCTGGACCAGGGTACGGGTCTTGCCCGTGCCGGGGCCAGCTGTGACGATGACGGGACCCTTGCGCGCTGTGACCGCCTGTTGTTGAGATGCGTTCAACCCCTCAAGCCAAGACGGCGCCGTCTCCGGCAGGGACGAACCGACGATGGCGAGGTTGAGTTGACGCGCCACTGCCCGGGGCGCTGCCAGCTCGAGCTCGGGCTCCTGCGCGGCTGCATCCTCTGTCATCCCGTCAAGAGCACCTTCCATGCCGAGGTCGGCCCCTCGATGCCGATGATGCCGGTCTGTGGCGCGTGGCGCCATTGCATCGGAGCGGCCTGCTCCCGAAAGCGCGAATCCGAAAAGGGCAGCCTGCCCTGATAGCTCGCGCCGCTCCTCAGGACGAAAGATGGTGAGCTTGCCATACTCCCCGTCATATCCCGGCCGATAGGAAACCTCGCCATGCCTTACTCTGCGCACGGCCTCGGCGACCACGGGACCCGCGACCGCGGCGACGTCCTCGAGGGGCGTTTCACGGAGCAGGGGGATCTCCGGTCCGAGCGCGTCGAGCAGCTTGTCCGTGGTCTCGCGCACGTGCTTGCTCGCCTTGCCGGCGCCCAGGGCCTCGGCCACGATCTCGTCCAGTGAGACGAGGGAGGTGTAAGGATTTGCACCTGCCGGCCGGAAGCCCTCGGGCCTGTCAGCGAGCTCCGCCACCCGGTGCAGCACTCCAATCGTGACCGGACGCCCGCAGACCGGGCACACGCCGCCCGCGGCCAAAGTCTCGTTCGGATGCCAGCAGACGCCGCAGGCCCGATGGCCGTCGTAGTGATACTTGCCTTCCTCGGGGTAGAACTCGATCGTCCCCGCGACGCGGCCGCCCTTGCCACGGAGCGCCTCAACTATCCCCTGGTAGGAGAGGGGCGCCTCGAACTCGATCGCCTCGCGCCCCAGCCTGTCGGGGGAGTGCGCATCGGAGTTCGAGACGAGCGTAAGGCGGTCCAGCGCGGACAGCCTCCAATTCATCGGGGGATCTGACGATAGCCCCGTCTCATACGCCGTGATCTCGCCGGCGAGGTCACCGAAGCACTCCTCGAGCGTGTCGAAACCCGAATTCGCGCCGAAGAGGGAGAAATGCGGCGTCCAGATGTGGGCGGGAATCAGTGCGGCCTCCGGCTCCGTATCAAGGACCAGGGCGAGGAGCGTGCGGCTGTCAAGCCCGATTATGGGTCGGCCGTCGGCCTCGAGGTTCGCGCCGCGCGCCTCGAGGGCCGCGCTGATCCGTGCGGCAGCGTCGAGGCTGGGGACGAGGACGACGTGATGAATCTTGCGGGTGCGGCCGTCTTGCTTGTATATACAACTGATCTCGCCGGTGACGAGGAAGCGCACGTCGGCTGGCGCGCCCGCCCGCATACCTTCGCGCGCGGTCGCCCGGGCATCGTTGGCCCGGCGCGTGCCGTCGGATTGCCTCACCCTTTGCCCATCGCCATGCCCGTGCGCATCGCCATCGCCATCGCCATAGCCATGGCCATAGCCGTGGCCATCCCCATCCCCATACCTGCCCGCATCGCCCGGTGCCTGTGCCTCGCTGGCGTCGCGGCCCGCTTCACGCAGGCGGTAAAGCCCGTCCTCGGCCGGGACGAGCTCGGCGTCGAGCTCGGCGCGCCATCCCGCATGAGTGAAGTCACCCGTCCCGATGACGGTGAGGCCCTTGCGCGCCGCGGCGGCCGCCAAAGGGCGCGGCCGGCAGTGGTCGCTCGTCGCGCGCGAGAAGTGTGAGTGGACGTGAAGATCCGCGAGGTATCGCACGTAAATCATCCCTATTGCTCAGTTAGTCTTGCCTACTCAGTCCCGGCCAATAGAGGAGTATTACGCCACGCGACGGAGAGTATCCTCCAGCTGCGGACGCGGATTTGACCTGACGCGGATTCGACCTGTCTTGTGTGGAGCGGACCCGGCGCGGCAAGCGCGGCCGTCGCCACCCGCGAGGCGTCTTTTTCACCGCCCAGCGCTGAACACTGGCTTGGTACTGACGCTCTGGGCCGCGACATTTGGAGCCGCCTTATCCACGGCGGGCGAGTATCTCTCGCGGTCGGGCTCAGCGCAACGCTCATCTCAGCCTTGATAGGCGTAGCCTTGGGAGCCATATCTGGGTATTACGGCGGCCCAACCGACATGGTGATCATGAGGCTCACGGACATCTTCATGACGTTCCCGTCTTTTCTCATAATGCTGACGGTCGCTGCTCTTGTGGGCCCTGGCCTGGGAAAGGTCATCGTGATAATCGGCGCCCTCAGTTGGCCCCCAGCAACCCGGCTCATCAGAGGGCAGTTCTTGTCGCTCAAGAACCGCGAGTTTGTCGAGGCTGCACGGGCCATGGGAGCGAGCGATTCGCGAATCATCATCAAGCACATCCTGCCCAACGCCATTCCTCCTCTTCTCGCTCAGATCACCCTTCAGGTGGGGAACGCGATCCTGACCGAGGCGGGGTTGAGCTTTCTGGGGATGGGGGTTCCCATGCCCACACCAAGCTGGGGTAACATGCTGGAGCCAGCGCGTACGCTCGAGGTTCTTCAATTGAGACCCTGGGTATGGATACCTGCGGCTGTCATGATCCTCCTTACAGTCCTGTGCATCAATTTCATCGGGGACGGGCTCCGCGATGTCATTGCGTCGCGGTAGCCGAGGTTCTCTGCGTCTTGTCTTGGTCTGCTGAGGTTGCTGGTTCTCTCTTGTGTTCCTGGGCCTTGGATTGCAGGTGATTGTCCTACGGGGCCTCGGGGCCCAGCTACCTCTCCAACCAGCCAGATCTTGGGTGGGGCGGCGTGCCCCGCTCGGGATGCCGTCCCCGCAATACGAGGAATGACTCGCGGCGGGCGTGCTCTCTGGAACCGGCGATTGCTTAGGGCAATTCGAGTATGCGTCGTGGCATTCAGACTGAGCCGCGGAACGGGGTGGTAGGGGTGGTAGGGAAAGTGATCGGCCGTGATTTCGATGTGGTGGTTGTGGGAGCAGGGGTCGCCGGCATCACGGCGGCGATCGCAGCCGCTGGAGAGGGCGCAAGCGTGGCCGTTGTGACTCGCGGCCGCCTTGGCAACAGCGGGTCGAGCTTCTGCCATCTCTCCCGAGGCTGGGGCATCTCGGCTGCGACCGGCGTGCAGGACCCCGCTGATTCTCCCTCAGAACACCTGAGAGACATCCTCGACGCTGCTCAGGGAATGAGCATTCCGAGGCTCGCAGAGGTGCTTGCGGATGAGGCTCCCGCACGCCTATCGGACCTCGCTGGAATGGGAGTCCCCCTCACTCCCGTGCGAGGGTGTCATTGTTTCAACCGCAGGGAACGTTCGGTGAGGGCATTTGATGTCAACATGACGCGGCAGGTCTTGGCTGATGCGGTGAGGTCCCGCAGGATCCACATCATTGAGGAGAGCACTGTTCTGTCGCTTCTAGCGTCGTCAGGACGCTGTGCGGGGGTCCGGGTTCTTGAGAAACAGAGCGACAGCGCATACGATATCTCTTCAGGCGCGGTCGTGCTCGCTAGTGGTGGAGGCACAGGCCTTTTCTCCTTCAATCTGGGGGACCCGTGCAACATCGGGTACAGCCATTACCTCGCTCTGCTCTCTGGGGCGACGTTGACCAACATGGAGTTTGTGCAGTTTGCGTTCGGGATCGCCTGGCCGGTTCCCGGCGCTCTCTTTGCCGAGGAGCTGTTCAGCCTCAGGCCCGTGTTGACGAACGGGCTCGGGGAGGATGTGACGTCAAAGCATTTCTCTGCGGACCAGTATGCCAAGCTGTGCGCTTTGCGTGCAACTCACGCTCCATATACGTGCGCTTGTCCGTCCTCGGCGATCGACAGAGCCATCTATGGCGAGATCGCGAATGGTCGGGCCTCTCGCCACGGCGGCGTGTCCCTACGGATTGCGCCAGCAACAGGTGGTGAGCCTCCCAAGAGCGGACTCGGCGAGTGGCTGGACTGGTTGCGTGGGATGGGAGCGGACTTATCTACAGGGGATGTTGAGATAGCTCCATTTGCCCAAGCCTTCAACGGCGGGATCGTCATCGATGAACATGGGCGGACGTCTGTCCAGGGCCTCTACGCGTGTGGTGAAGCAGCTGCGGGGCCTCATGGCGCTGACCGGGTCGGCGGGAACATGATCGCCTCGGCCTTAGTGTTTGGCACGAGGGCTGGCAGGAATAGCGCGCGCTACGCTGCTGAAACATGGCGTGCTGCGAGGGGGGGTCAGGGTGCCGCGGTGGCGCACTATGCGCCGGCGGGTGATGGCACGCCGACAGAGGCAAGACACCTGGGCAGGCTCAGGTCCATTATGTTCAAAGCCTGTTCCCTTGTCCGAGATGAAGACGGGCTCCAGCAGGCTATTGGCGAAATCGACTCGTTGACAAGAGATGGCGTCACTCAGAGCAACTCGTCTTGCCGAGGCATCACTCCTGCATGTGACGCGGTGTGTGGTGCCGCCGACAGTGCGCGCGCGAGCATGGACTTGCACGTGGCACTTACGGTGAGCAAGGTGATCTTGAGCTCGGCGTTGCTTCGGAGGGAAAGCCGGGGGAGCCATTTCAGACGCGATTTTCCACAGCCGGACGCGGCTTACGGCGGGCGGATCGAGGTGCGGATGGATCCCTCAGGCAACCTGACGTACACAGCACCGTGGCTCGGTCGATAGCGCACTGATCGGCGGGCCTCCATTGCGCTACGCATAGCACCTGCTGAGGGAGACATCCAACATCTGCCACGACGCGGTCACGTTGTGGCAAGGCGTTGAGAATCTGCCCACCCACGCGCCAAACACGAACGAGGCACGCCGTAAGTCCGGTCCCTTCGTGCGATCAGCCGCAATCCCTCCGAGTAGTCGGAAGCATTTCTGCACCCCACTTTGGAGCGTCCCTGCCGCGTCCCCGGCCGCGTTCAGTTGTCGGCTGTCGGCGGGGGAGGTGGGACCCCGCATAGCCGCAGCATAGGAAGAGGCGGACTGCCAAGTTACCGGAACAGGGCGTCGTACTCCGGGGCTCTATGGGCCGGCGAAGTCCGTGGGCGTGAGCACGAGCCTCTCCTCGCCGGCGGCGGCCAGGCTGGATGCCGGGGAAGAAGAAGCGGCCGCGCCGGGGCCGGGGCACTCTCGGCCGCCGGGTCCCCGTGCGCGGCCAGGCGACGAATGCATTCGGGTTCATTGTTGTCCACGGAGAAGTAGCCCGCTGGAAACCGTACTGCACGTTCCACGTGTAGCGATGCTGCGACTCGGGGACTCCCTTGTTCACCTCAAAGTAGACAAAGACTTCGGGATATCCGTACCACCAAGCCTTGCCCACTCCGGTCGGATTTTCCCTGGGCAGAGCGGGCACGGCCCAACACACGCTGTAAGGTCTCTCGTGCCGGCAGCGCTCGGGCGGTCGCGATGACGTCGCGGTCATCGGTGGGTCGGTGGCGGGCCCGATAGGTCCATGCGGGAAACATGAAAGAAAACAGGAAGACCCCGACGTCAGCCGCGCGCCGGTGTCCCGATGAGTCTACGCGGGAAATAAGAGAGAAAACAGGGATAGCGTGGTCTTTGGTCTAAATCTGCAAATGCAGATAACCGACCTGGAAAAGCAGTCGTCCATGCCAGCCTGCGGCTGGTCCCAACGGAAGGATGAAGATGAAGATGGCAGCCGTCGGCCACTTTCAAGGTAGTCGTCCATGGCGGCCAGCTGCCGTCGCCACCGAGAGGATGAAAGCGGCACCCGACTGCTGTTTTCAAGGCGGGAGTGTCCAAGAGCCCCCTGGGTGTGTTCGGGGCATATCGTAGGCATGGTGTGTCGGAGGTGTGTCGAAAGTTGTCGAGCTCCGAGCGAACCGGCGCAGGCGCGCGCCCTAGCGCTACGCGTCGAGAACCTTTCCAGACAGGGGCGCATGGTTCATGGGCGGTGGGGACGCCGCTCAAGGGCGTGGTCATAATAATGTGTGCCCTTCTTGCCGTGGCCCTCTCGGCCTCGTGGTTCACCTCCGTGGGCGCCGAAGACCTCGAAGTGTACCCTTCGCCGTATGTCTCGCGGGTCACGTGGCTTTCCGAGTACAACCCGAACCTTGCGGGAACCGCCGGTGACACGAAGGTGCTCATGTACGAAGGGGACGAACCCGGAGGAACGCTCCTTGTCGTCGGTGGCACTCACGGCGACGAGGCTGCGGGCCCGGTGGCGGCCCTTGTGTTTGCCGAAAACGCCCATGTGAAGCGCGGTCGTCTCATAGTCATACCCTACGTCAATGCTTCGGGGTTTACCCATAATCTGCCGCAAGAGGCCCATCCACGGGAGTACCGCATCCCAACCCCGAATGGTGACCGCATCATGCCCTACGGAGCCAGGCTGTCGAACCCGGTACACCAATGGCCGGATCCCACCGTCTACGTTGAGCCCATCATGAGGCAAAAGCTTGCCGGCTCTGAATCCAGGAACCTCAACAGGGCATATCCTGGCCGCGAGAAGGGCCCCCTCACCTCCATGATTGCCTATGCGGTGATGGAGCTCATCCGGCGGGAGAACGTGGACGTGGCAATCGACATGCACGAGTCGTCCCCGGAATACCCGACCAACAACACCATCGTGGCTCACGACCGGGCCATGGACATAGCGGTCATGGCCAGCATGGACCTGGAATCGCAGGGAATCGAGATAAACATCGAGCAGTCGCCGCAAAACCTTCGGGGACTCAGCCACCGCGAGTGGGGAGACCATACGAACGCGTACGCGTTTTTGCTGGAGTGCCCAAATCCGGCTCAGGGAAGACTTCGCGGCCGCACCAATGCGCAGCTCGTCGTCTCCGGCAAGGACCCGATGTACGCGAAAGCGGCCGGGAGCGGCAGGCTTTATGTTCCCTATTCCGAAGAGGGGATCTCCCTTTCCGTTAGGGCCGGGCGGCATGTGGCGTCCGTGATGGCGATAAGCGCGGCATTCTCCATGGTGAATCCGGACCGGGAGATCGCCATAGAGGGCATTCCCAGCTATGCCGAGATAGTGAACAACGGTGTCGGCCAGTATCTGGCAGCCTCCAAAGGGCAGCGTCCGGCGACCCGCGATGTCGCGGAGGGGACGCGGCCGTAGGTGGGTAGGCGGGCTTGTTTCCTCATGCCAAAGCGTTGTGCCGCGCTGCTCGCGGTGATGCGACAGCGGGCGAAGGAAGGGGGGGAGGATTCCAGCGGTTCAGAAGGGCTTTCATATTGCATTGGCAGCACGAGTCGAAGGGAGTTGCGGTCATGTTCATGAGAGATTTGACTAAGAAGGACGGTTTCGTGGTGTTTGCTCTCGCCATGGCGGCGGTCGCTGCTTGCGCGTTCGGGTTGTGCTCCGATCGGTCGTCTGCCGCTGCGGGCCCCCAGCCCGGCCTTCCCGCGGTCATTACCTCGGCTGGACAGAGCCCGGACGGTCTCGTGATCAAGGTGCTTCTCACCGACAAGCAGCGCGGGCCGCTCGCTGATTACAAGGCGCTTGCCAAGCCCGAGGACATAGCTGGCGCAAAGACTCTCATCGTCGCTGTGGGCGTGAGCTCAAAAGGCCTGGGTTCCGCAGGCGTGAACGTAGATCAGGAGATCGCTAGGGTCAAGTCGCTTCTCGAGACGGCAAAGAAGAATGGAATGTACGTGATCCTCGTCCACATGGGCGGAACCGCTCGCCGCGGCGCCAAGTCCGACGAGATAGCCCAGCTTGTTGCCGGTTATGCCCACAAGATCATCGTGCTTGCCGCCGGGAACGACGACGGCTTCTTCGACAAGCTCGGGCAGCAGCACAACATCCCGGTGTCCGTAGTGCAGGACCGGACCGCCGCCGGGGCAGAGCTCCTGAGCATGCTTTCGGCCAAGTAAGCCGGGCAAGAGACCACCATACGGACTGGAGCTGATCACACAACATGATAGGCACTATGCCGTTCACTGGCGTAACTAGGCGTGGTTATCGGAGGCGCGGGCTTCGGGAAGTCGAAGGCACGTGCGTCAGAGCGACCACGGTGAGGACAACGATCAGCAGGGCGACAACGGGCAGGGTCCGGACCTCGCCCGCGACCCCCGGCGTGTCGTGCGCCCTCGCCGCACGTCCCGGCCTCGTCATCGTGCTCGCGTTTGCGGCGCTAGCCACCATGATGGCGTGCAGCATCGCAGTTGCCGCAACTGGTGGCGGGCAGGACGGAGCCGGCGCAACGGGTGCAGTCGCCGCTGCGGACCCCGCGGGGACGACCGGCCTTGTGGCGCAAGCCGCGGTCTCGCATGACGTGCGTCCCGGATACGGGGTCACGAGGATAGGGTGGCTCTCAGACTACCACGCCCCGCTTCGCGGAACGCCGATGGATACGCCCGTTTACTACCTCGAGAGCGGAAAGCCCGGGCCCACCGCGGTCATCGTGGGCGGAACGCATGCCAATGAAATCGCCGGCATAATAGCGGCAACGATGATCGTGGAACGCGCCCAAGTGACCGCCGGAAGGGTCATAGTCGTGCCCCATGTGAACAACTCGGGTGCAAGCTATCCGGACACGCTTCACCCAGAGATAGGCTGGGTCAGGATCGACACTGCGAGCGGTCCGAGGTTCTTCAGGTACGGCGACCGCAGGACGAATCCTGCCCATCAGGGGCCGGATCCGGAGAAGTACGTTCACTATCCGTCGGGACAACAGTTCGAGGCCCCTGAAGCTCGCAACCTCGACCGGGTTTACCCGGGAAGGCCTGACGGCACGCCCACCGAGCAGCTTGCCTACAGCGTTCTGCAACTCATCAGCCGGGAGAACGCCTCGATCGCGATTGATCTTCACGAGTCAGGCGTCACCTCGAGGCTTGCGAACATGCTTGTGGCGAATCCGAAGAACCTGGACCTTGCCGTCATGGCGGCGCTCGACCTGGAAGCTCAGGGGATCATCATGAACATCGAGCCCTCGGCAAGCGACTTTCCCGGGCTTTCGCACAGGGAGTGGGGAGACCGCACCGGCGCGGCGAGCTATCTCATCGAGACTCCCAACCCAGGGCAGGAGGACGGCGTGGAGAAGCCGGACGTGGTGAATGATCCGGTGAATCCGCTTGCGAAGAGAGTTGGCACGCAGCTTGCCACCATCGAGGCGATATTCAGCGCGCACGGGGCGGCGTACGGCGAGAGACCGGAGTGGACGGGCGTACCCACCTATGCAGAGCTCGTCAAGGACGGAGTCGGAGCGTATCTCAGATAACGACTTCGACAGCGACTTCTGACTTCAAGGTGCCTCCTTGCCGAGGAGGCAAGTCTGCGTGGCACAGGCAGTCCACAAGTAACACAAACATCACAAACAAAGAACGGATGGGGAGGTTAGAGCAATGGCAAGACGGGTCACGAGACGCTTCGCGCTTGTATTGACGGTCCTGATGCTCCTGGGTCTCCTTGTAGCACAGGCCGGTCAGGCGGCCTCGACCACCGCCACCGTGCTCAAGGAAGTCCGGGCCCAAAACGGTATGGTGGCGGCGGCGAGTCCGATAGCGGCCCAGGTCGGCGTGGACATCCTAAAGGCCGGCGGCAACGCGGTTGACGCTGCGGTCGCGACAGCGTTTGCCATCGGTATCGTGGAGCCCAACGCCACCGGAATCGGCGGCGAAGGCATGATGGTCATATACCTTGCCAAAGAGGACAAAGCGATCGCCATCGATTACCGTTCCACGGCTCCGAAACTTGCGGCCGAGAAGTTCGCCAAGTCCAGAATGCCGTCGACTGGCTGGCAATCCGTGGCTACGCCCGGCGTTGTGGCGGGCCTCAGCGAGGCCTTGGAGAAGTACGGCACAATGAGCCTTGAGCAAGTCCTCGCTCCTTCCATAAAGCTTGCCGAGGAAGGGTTCCCGCTCAGCGAGACAGTTGCCCAGGTGGTTGAGGACAACTATGAGAAGATCCTAGCCGATCCGGGGCTTTCGAGAGTGTTCCTTGACAACCAGCTCCCGCCCGCCCCTGGGTTCATCGTGAAGAATCCCGAGCTCGCCGAGACTTTGCGGAAGATCGCGGCGGGCGGACCTGACGTCTTCTACCGCGGAGAGGTGGCCGACGCTATCGACAAGGCCATGAGGGAGAACGGCGGGCTTCTCACCAAAGAGGACCTTGCCGCCTATAAGCCTGTGACGAGATGGCCCGCGCGAGGGAACTACCGTGGCTACGATCTCATATCCGCTCCGCCGCCCGTGGGAGGCGCGACCGTAATAGAGGCTATGACCATCCTCGAGAACTTCGACCTCGCCTCTATGCCTTATACAAGCGTGCAAAGCATCCATGTGATCTCCGAGGCGCTCAAGCGTGCCTTCATGGATAACAGGGTGTATGTCGGAGACCCGGATTTCAGCTTCGTGCCGCTCCAGGAGATGCTCTCCAAGGACTACGCGAGGCTCCGCGCATCTGAGATCAGGATGGATCGGATGACTCCGGCGAAGGAGATCAAGCCCGGCGAGTTCGAGGAGGCGGCCGAGATCCTGGCCCCGACGGGCACGGAAGGGAAGTACGAGTCGCCCAGCACAACCCACATCTCCGTCGCTGACAAGGACGGCAACATGGTCGCTCTCACTCAGACCATAAGCTCCTTCTTCGGCGCGGGGGTGATGGTCCCTGGCACCGGCATCATCCTCAATAACGAGGTGTACAACTTCTCGACCGACCCGACTAGCCCCAACTGCATCGCACCTGGCAAGAGGATGAGGACGACGATCTCGCCGACCATCGTGTTAAAGGATGGAAAGCCCTTGCTCACAATCGGGACGCCTGGTGCCGGTCGCATAATCAGCACCATGACGACCCTGCTTGTGAACATCATCGACCACAATATGAGCCTCCAGGAGGCGATCGAGGCCCCGAGGTTCTATGTGCGGGACGGCAGCGACAGCTTCGAGTGCGA
>Ga0134099_1002889_pt1 | contig 13441 bp, 11 predicted proteins | sample 10_taG_2_FD_105482 | JGI IMG/M metagenome (GOLD analysis project Ga0134099, IMG submission 105482) | Switchgrass degrading microbial communities from high solid loading bioreactors in New Hampshire, USA - 10_41_5_180_A2 metaG | ecosystem: Engineered > Bioreactor > Semi-continuous > Anaerobic >...
GCTTTGGGGCAAGGATGAGCCTTGCCCCGTGTATTGCCGCTTAACGCGCGGCAGCCATCAGTATTTCGTCCTTAATCAGGTCAATAAATATTTTCGCGATCTTCGGGTCAAACTGCGTTCCGGCATTGCGCTTGATCTCCGCCAGCGCCACTTCTTTGGACAGCCCCTTGCGGTATACCCGATCTTCCGTCATGGCGTCAAACGCATCGGCTACCGCGAGTATGCGGGAGACGAGCGGGATGTCTTCTCCCTTTAATCCTCTCGGATAACCTTTGCCATCCCAGCGTTCGTGATGATAGAGTATGTATTCAGCGATATGCTGCAGCTGCGGCGTGGCCATGGCGATCCGGTGCCCGATTTCGGGGTGTTTCTTCATTTTTTCCCACTCTTCGGCGGTCAGCTTGCCCGGTTTGTTGAGTATGTTGTCGTCGATGCCGATTTTGCCGATGTCGTGGAGCTTGGACACGAGGTAGAGTTCGGACAGGCATTTTTGTTCCAGCCCGAGTTGCTTTCCGATCATCTGGCAGTACCTGCCCAGCCTTTGCCCGTGATCTTCGGTTTCCTGGCTTTTGGCGTACAACGTGGCCATGATGGCGGACACGATGGCGGAGTGCGAACTGTTCTGGTTGAGCAGTTTCTGGTGTTTTAAGTATTCTTCCGCGTCTTTGACGACGTCCTCGATGTCCTGGTCTTTGGTGCCTTTTGTGCTGTAGCCGATGGTCAGGTTGACCGCGTAAAGCTTATCTTTCCTGGAGTTGTTGTATTTCGCGATAACTTCCTTGATGCTGGTTTTTATTTGATGGGCCGCCTGGCTGTTTGTGTTGGGCAAAAGCAGCATGAATTCGCCGCCTGTTAAGCGTCCCATAACATCACCTTTTCTCAAGCAGCTTTGAATAAGCTTGGCCGTTCTTAATATCAGCCTGTCGCCTTCCGCATGACTATACGCATCGTTGATCATGCGCAGACCTACGATATCGCAAATGAATACCGAGAGCGGCCAATATTCCGGCTTATCGAGGCGCTTTTTCTCCCGCTCCATATAATTGCGGTTATACAGCCCGGTGAGGAAATCGTGCTCCCGCAGATACGTGATTTCATACTCTTTTTCTTTCTGTTCGGTGATATCCAGCACGATGCCTTCGAGCGCTTCTACATTGCCGTTCGCGTCATAAACGCCCTGTCCCAGCTCCAGAACCCACTTGTACTCTCCGGACCGCGTGATGATCTTGTATTCGGCCTGGAACGTTCTTCGCTGCGGCAGCACTCTTTCCCATTCTTCCCAGAGGAACTGCCGGTATTCAGGGGCGATGATGTTGTTGAAAGATATGCCCCGGTTGTCGATCAGGCTTTCCGGCTTATATCCCGTCAGCGCGTAGCACCCGTCCGACACGAATTCCATTGTCCAGTCGTGGTCGTACTTGCAGCGGTAGGCCATGCCGGGGAAATGGGAAAGAAATACCGATTTGCTGCGCTCGCTTTCCCGGAGCGCTTCTTCAGATTTTTTGCGTGCTGAGATATCTTCCAGCAGGCACAGATACATGGAAGAGTTATAGGGGGCGCTCTCCGAGAAATCCGCTATCCTCACATGGGCCCAGATGGTTGAGCCGTCCGGCTTTATCAGCCGTTTTTCTATGGAATACGAATGGATTTCGCCTTTGGCGAAGCGTTCATATAAAGACTTTTCTTTCTCGAGGTCTTCTTGATGTGTGAGCTCCGGCCAGGTCAGGTTCATCAGTTCCTCTTCGCTTCTGCCCAGTATGGCTTTTGCCATCGGATTGATGCTAAGGCTTCTGGCGTAAGTTTCAATTTCCTTGCCTTCCCTTAAAATGATTCCGACCGGAACCTGCTCAAAGATATTGCGGTACAGTGCTTCCTGAAAAGCCAGACTTTCCTTGTCTTTTTTGAGTCTTGTATATCTTTTCCAGAGACTGAAAAGCGCAAGCACGAATATTATGAGAACCATAGTGACGATGATATCGGGCATCATTTTAGCCCAAAGCTTAGCCTGCCATTCGGCAGAGGGGTAATTCAACACCAGAACGGCGATGGTCTTATCGGTGACCGGGTCCTTGATATGGGCCATTGCTCTGATCCAGGCGCCCCATTGGTTTTCGAAAGGCTGGGTCAATACGGGGCTGTCGTCTTGGAAAATCGGGGCGTAGTTGAAATTCTTCCCGTTGCCCACCTGGTCGGGCAGGGGATAGACCGCGGATAAGTTGGGGTTGGAGTCGGCCAGGCTGAAGAATCCTCCATCCTTCTCAAAAACAATATAAGCATAGTAAACTGATTTGGATTTTTCGACCAGCTTGACCAAACTTTCTTTAATAAGCTTATATTCAGACGTTTTCTGATCCGGATTCTGTAACAGTGTAGCGATACGGCTGGCAGGCAAAAGATCAGCTGCCGATTGTGCAAGCTGTAACGCTTCGGCTTCGGCTGATTGCTGGTATCTATTCCAGGCATAGTATAAATAAAGACCTGCCAATGTGACAGTGATTAATGCTAAAACAACTGCCGTTATCCTGGCAAGTATTTTGTAATTGCCAGATGCAGGCTTTGTCATTGTATTCACTGCGTTCATTTTATTCCTCCGCCTAACGGGATAAGCTTCCTATCCTTCCACCTTTAAAATTCAAATGTTCCATAAATGAACGTCCTTCTTGATAAATTAGCATGAATGGACCAGCTATGATGTCCCGAAAGGTTTGCACATTCTGTTAATGTTTATCGGCTTTTGAACGATAATATTTAGTGAAATCAGGAATACAGAAACAAATGTCGTTAATTTATGAATAAATTTACCATATTCTAACCTAAAAAAAGAGGTGGGCATGTTGGACGAAATACAGGAAGTGCAATTGGAAGATGTATTGGATTCAATGAAAGGCAGATATCTCACATTTGCGTTGGGGGATGAAGTTTTCGGCATTGGAATAGATGTCGTGAAAGAGATTATCGGCCTGCAGCCGATTAACCCGATACCGGAAGCTCCGGAGCATATCAAGGGAATCATTAACCTTCGGGGAAAAGTGTTTCCGGTTATTGATATGCGCCTGAAGTTTAAGAAGTCGCCTGAACCCTATACTGACAGAACCTGCATTATCGTTATCGATACCCTGGAGAACTCTGTCGGGCTTATTGTTGACAGAGTGGCGGAGGTGCTGACGCTGAAAGACGAGGATATAGCGCCGCCGCCCGCAGCCTGGACGGGGCCTGCCAGGCGGTACCTCAGCGGCGTCGGCAAGCGGGGCGACCATATTATACTGCTTCTTAACTGCGAGCAGCTTTTCACGGAGGACGAAATCACAATCCAGCAAGGAGAATGAGGGCATGAGAAAGATGAAAGTTGGTATCAAACTGATAGCTGCTTTTTTGATTGTTGCCGTCATTGCAGGTGTGATTGGGCTGGTAGCGGCTCGGACGTCTCAGTTGACTATGATTGTATTGCTGGCTGCCGGCCTGGTGGTTTCCGTTGTGATTGCGGTTATCATGGCGCGCAGCATTACGAAGCCTGTGAATGTGACGGCCGACCAGCTGGAAAAAATAGCCCAGGGGCTGGATACCGAAAACCTGGATGAAAACAAATTCAGCGGAGAATTCAGACAGATAATCCACAATCTAAACTCCGTCTGGAAGTCTTTGCAACTGCTGCTGGCGGATTCCCAAATGATTACCCAGGCTGCTGAAAAAGGTGAGCTTTCCGCCAGAGCAGATTTGTCGCGCCACCAGGGTGAATTCAGGGAGATTATCGGCGGATTTAATAAGGCGCTGGATGCGTTTACTACGCCAATGAACGAGGCTGCTCAGGTGCTCTCAAGAATAGCCGAAGGGGATTTGAGTGCAGCGATAACCGGTAATTTTACCGGCGACTATGCCGTTATCAAAGATGCGGTGAATAAAACTGCCGGAGCGATACGCGACATACTCTCTGAGCTTTCTTACGTGCTGGGCGAAATGGCGCGCGGCAACCTGAATGTGGCCATAGAGTCGGAATATCGCGGCGATTATGTTGCGCTGAAGGAAGCGGTTAACCAGATTATTGATTCGTTTAACGAAGTGATAGGCGAAATCGGGGTTGCAGCGGATCAGGTTGCGGCCGGTTCCAGGCAGGTGTCGGGCGGCAGCCAGGAGATCTCGCAGGGAGCGACGGAGCAGGCCGGCTCCATCGAAGAGCTGACGGCGTCCATAGCCCAGATCGCCGAACAGACGCGCCAGAACGCGATGGGCGCGAACAAAGCCAACGAACTGACCACCACGGCGGCATCCGAGGCGTCCCGCGGCAACGAAAGAATGAAAGCCATGCAGGAAGCTATGGAACAGATCAACGAGGCGTCGCACAACATCAGCAAGATCATCAAAGTCATCGACGACATTGCGTTCCAGACCAACATACTGGCGCTGAACGCGGCGGTAGAAGCCGCGCGGGCCGGCGTACACGGCAAGGGCTTCGCAGTGGTGGCGGAGGAAGTGCGCAACCTGGCGGCCAGGAGCGCGGGCGCTGCCAAGGAGACGACAGAGCTTATTGAAGGCTCCATCAGCAAAACTGAGGCGGGGACGAAGATCGCCAATGAGACGGCGGAAGCTCTGCTTTCCATCGTGGACTGCGTTAACAATGCGGCCCAGTTGGTCAGCGAGATTGCGGGCGCGTCCAACGAGCAGGCCAGCGCGATTGCTCAGGTGAACCGCGGCATCGAACAGCTGTCGCAGGTTGTGCAGACCAGCTCGGCGACGTCTGAAGAGGCGGCCGCGGCGGCGGAAGAGCTCTCCAGCCAGGCGGAGCTACTGAAGAATATGGTTGCGAGATTTAAGCTGAAAAGCGCCGGGAAAAGCGCAAAGCCTGAACTGAGAACAGCTCCGGAGCCAAAGAAGCTCACAGCGGCCAATAATACTCCTGTGATCACGCTTGACGATGACGATTTCGGCAAGTACTGATTGACCCGGTGGTGCATCTTAACTGCACGACAAAACCCTTTCAAGGAGCCAGCGGTAAGCTGGCTCTTTTTATGAAAGCGCGATTTTTGGGGTTAATCTGACCCTCCCTTGCCTACAAGTATTAAAAGACCTATGGGGAAGTGGGCCAGCGGGAAGAGATTCTTTTTTGGCGCAGATAAAAAAAGTAAGATTCACAAATATAATCTATTTGTGATATAATTCGCAAATGCAATCTATTTGTGATATAATTAGCAGCGTATTATTTTTTGGGGTGTTGGAATATAATGGATACACAGAATTTCAAGGCGCGCAAGGCGGACAGAGCACGGCGGTGGTGGATCCGCAACAAAAAAAAGGCTGTCATCATTGCGGCAACAGTGTTGGGGGCGGGGCTGCTGGTTATATGCGGAATATTTATGTATCGCACGGTCATCAATCCGGCCATCGTGTTTGAGCTGCCTCAAAAAAAGGCCACACCCATGCCCGCCCAAGCCTCGGACCAAGACGCGGACGCGCCATCGAGGCAGGTTGAGGAAGAGCCTCAGTTGATCGTGGACGAGGATTTCATGCGAGGCCGCGTCAACATACTCGTGCTGGGCATGGATTGCAGCGCCGAGCGCATGGAGACGGAGCGGGAGGACTTCCGCACCGATACGATGCTGCTCGTGACCATCAATTTTAACACCGGAAAGGTGGACATGATCACGACGCCGCGGGACAGCTACGTAAAGGTGACCAAAGCGACCGGCCAGCTGTACAAGGTGAATGCGGCGGCGTATTTCGGGGGCGGTCTGTGTCACAGCGGTTTTATGAACGCGTGCGACACCATAAGTGGCGTATTCGGTGGCATCCCCGTACCTTATTATATCGGCGTCGACATGGACGGCCTGAAAGCGCTGATAGACGCCATGGGCGGCGTGGAATACGACGTCGACGTGGATTTCATAGGAGACAGCGGGCAGAAATATAAGAAAGGCCTTCAGCATATGGACGGCACACAGGTGCTGGATTACCTGCGCCTGCGCAAGGGGTACGGCACCGACGTGGACCGGCAGGCGCGCCAGCGCAGGATGCTGGTTGCGATATTCAAGCAGCTTGCCCAGACCGGGCAGATCAAAAACCTGCCGAAAATCTACCAGGCGCTTTCGGATATGGTATATACCAACCTGACGTTTGAGCAGATTTGCGCCCTGGTTGTGTTTGGCGCAAGCTTTGACGACTGGGACAATATCGGCCAGTATACGCTGCCCGGCGAATACCATACCGCATACGGCGTTTACTATTACCTGCTGGATCAGAAGGCCAAGGCGGACCTGGTCAAAAAGATATTCGGAGTGGATATCGGCATCGACGAAAAGCACGATATCCATTACGTACTGAACGATCCGCGCAATAAAGAAACGGACGAGGAGACAGATCAGCAGGACATTGAGGACGAGCCGGATAAGCCGGAACCCGTGACGCCGGATAATACAAAGACGCCGGATATTCCGAATAATGCCGAAACGCCGGAAACGACGGTTACAACGTCAATTCCCGAACCGACGGAAGATACAGGCGCTTCCGCAGGCGGCACGCCGGAGGCTGCGGGCTGACAAGCCATATTGCCCGCACCCGGGATGTGTGCTATCATTGACCGGTATTTATCTTACAGCCGGGAGATGCAGGCATGCACACGAAATACAAGGGGCCGCTTCTGATCGTCATGACAGCCGTGCTGTGGAGCACCGCAGGCGTACTGATCAAGCTGGTGCCCTGGAACGCGATGACCATTGTGGGCTTGCGCTCGTTCTTCGCCGCGGTGGTGATGGCTGTTTATATGCGCCGACCACGGATCACTTTTTCCAAGCCCGTGATACTGGGCGGGTTGTCGATGTCTGTCACGATGGTGCTGTTCTTGTTCGCCAACAAGCTGACCACCGCGGCCAACGCCATCGTGCTGCAGTATACGTCTCCGATATTCGTCATACTGCTGTCCGCGCTGATGCTGCGGCAGCGGCCAAAAGCTCTCGACATCGCGGCGGTTGCCGTGGTGTTCGGGGGAGTTATGCTGTTCTTCATCGACCAGCTGCGCGCGGATGCGCTGCTGGGCAATATCCTCGCAGTACTCTCCGGCGTCACGTTTGCGGGCGTGTTCCTGGCCAACAAGATGCCGGGCGCCCGTCCCGAGGAGGCTACGCTGCTGGGCTACCTCATCAATATCGTGATTAGCATCCCTTTTATCGTCACCAATGTGACGGCGGAAGCGGTGCCCTGGCTTGCCGTGACGGTCATGGGCGTGTTCCAACTGGGCGTGGCGTATGTGCTGTTCAGCATCGGCATCAAAACCACGCCTCCGCTGGCTGCGTCGCTCATCGCCGTTATCGAGCCGCTTTTAAGCCCGGTGTGGGTGATGCTGGCGACCGGCGAAAAGCCGGGTCCGTATGCCGTTGCGGGCGGGGTTATTGTGGTGGCGGCTGTGGTGGCTTACAATGCCATATCGGCGCGGCACGAACAGTCGCCCGGCCTTGATGCAAAGAAGAGCGCTTCCAATGCATGAACGGCGCGGCTCCAATAATAGTCAGGGGGCTGTTATGATGCGCTGGCCCTAATTTTTTCTGCGGGAAAGCTCTGCTGCAAAGTGTTGATTGACAAACAACGGATAATAATTGTATGATAAAAAAATAACAAACGATAGCCATCAATAATGCAGCCGGTGTTCCGGCGCGTCAGGAAGAAGGGTGTGTGTTGGGCAAGAAGCAGAACGAAAACATATTCGCCGAAGAGCGCAAGCACATGATCGTCGAGATCATTAATAAAGAAGTGAAAACGACAGTGGCGGAGCTGTGCAAAAGGTTTTCCGTTTCTCCCGCCACCATCCGCAACGACCTTCGGGAGCTGGAGTTTGCCGGGCTGCTCAAGCGTACGCACGGCGGGGCTATCAGTAACCGAAAGGCGAGCTTCGAGCTCAATTCGTACCAGAAGGAAGTCGAGAATGTCGAGAAGAAGGCGGCTATCGCGCGCGCAGCGGCCCAGTATGTGCAGGACGGCGACGTTATTGCGGTGGATACCGGCACCACGATGTTTGAGTTTATCAAGGTGATTGCTGCGAGCAAGAACATTAAGGTGGTGACCAACGACCTGCAGATTGCCATGTATCTGGAGCGTTTCTCGGAGATCGACACCATACTCGTGGGCGGTAAGGTGCGCCGCAATTTTCACTGCACGGTAGGGCCCATCGCGGTGGAAGCGATCAAGGGGTTTAACGTGGACCGCAGCTTTATGGCGGCCAACGGCGTACACTTAACGCGCGGTATTACCACTCCCCATATCGACCAGGCCCAGGTGAAAGAAGAGCTGGTGTCCGCGGGGGATGAAGTGATACTGCTGGCGGACAGCACCAAGCTGGGCAAAGCGTCGTTCGTAAAATTTGCGGAACTGTCGCAGGTGGATGTCCTCATTACCGACAGCGGCATATCTCCGGAGTTGCTTGCTGAGCTGGAGCAGGCAGGCGTCCATGTGGAGGTGGCTAAAGTTTAGCGGCGACACGTCAGATTATAAAATATGGCTTTTACCGTCGGAAACACCGGCGGTTTTTTTGATTTGCGCATACAATATGACAAGCCGAGCCGCTGATAAAGGGTCGGCCAATGGCCGCGCCCGGTATTTTGCACCAAATCCAGTGCTCCTGCGTAGTATAGATTAGCTTTCTTTAAAGCGTTTCATCAAAAAAACGAGGAGGACTGAATATGGGTTCTGGATTCGGAGGATTCGGCGGCTTTGGCAGTAATTGTTGTTGGCTGATCATACTGCTGCTCTGCTGCTGCGGCGGCTTTGGCTTCAACGGGTTCAACGGGTGTGACAACACCGGCGTCGGCGGCTTCAATGGCTTTAACAGCTGCTGGTGCATCATTATCATCATCCTGCTGCTCTGTTGCTGCGGCAACAACTTTGGGTTTGCGGGCACGAACTGCAACTGCTGACACGCTAAATCCTCGCAAGGCTAACATCTGGTGACTACATAAGATAAAAAATGATGACGTGGGGGAAGCGCGGAATCAGGCGCTTCCTTTTATATTTTAGGGTGGTTTTAATCCGCCGGTATACTTGGAGCAGTTCGGTGGAATCATCAGTCCGAGGAATAAAAAATATCAGCAGACACTGTGAAAAAGTTGACAATATCATATTGACTTGAAAAGCGAAAAGAGATAGAATCAATAACAAATAATAGTGTTTCTAAGGGCGGCGCATCCAAAGATGGGCTTAGCCTGAGATAGTTCGCAAGCAAACGATAAAGGAGTGTCAAGAAGCATGCAGTTAACCAAAGCTGAGCAGCCGACTATGTATTTCATCGGCGTGACCACGACGAAATCCTCAATCATGAAGGTATTTCCCGAATGGGCCAAGGTCCTTGGCATCGATGCCGTGATAAAGGGCATCGACATTGCCATCCATGAAAAGCCCGAAGTGTACCGCGAGGTGGTGGGCTTCATCAAGAACGACCCGCTTTCGCTGGGCGCGCTGGTCACCACGCACAAAATCGACCTTTACAATGCGGCTAAGGACATGTTCGAGTATCTCGACCCGTTCGCGCAGGCGTTTGGCGAATTATCGTCCATTTCCAAGCTGGACGGCCAGCTGCGCGGTCACGCGAAAGACCCCATCACGTCCGGCCTTGCGATGGAAGCGTTTATTCCCAAGGATTACTGGAAGAACACCGGCGCTGAAGTGTTCATCATGGGCGCGGGCGGCAGCGCCATCGCCATGGGCGCTTACCTGATGCAGGAGAAATTCAGAGGCAACTACCCCAGCAAGATCATCATTGCCAACCGGTCTCAGCCGAGGCTGACCGAAATCGAGAGAATATTCACCAAGCTGGATCCGGGCGGTATCAAGTTTGAATATTACCTGACGCCTGAGCCGGGCCAGAACGACGAAGTGCTGAGCCGGGTGAAGCCGGGCTCGCTGATCGTCAATGCGACAGGCCTCGGCAAGGACCGCCCCGGTTCGCCGCTGACCGACAACGCCGTGTTCCCGAAGAATTCGTTTGTCTGGGAGATCAACTACCGCGGGGATCTTAAGTTCATGCACCAGGCGCTGGCGCAGAAAGAGAAGCAGAACCTGCATGTGGAAGACGGCTGGATTTACTTTGTGCATGGCTGGACGCAGGTGATTGCCGAAGTGTTCCATATCGACATCGCTCCGTATTTTGACGAGCTGGATAAAGTTGCCCAGAAATACAGGGCCTAAAAGGAGGATAATCATATGAGCAGCAGTATCAACCCCAACAGCGAGAAATTCAACTGGGTACAGGGATTTACGATTGATTTCGACTTAAAGACCGGCCTTTCCAAAAGCGAAGCCGTATCCAGCAAGCGCTACGTTTCCAGCATGCGCGGCATGTATGCGGACGAAGCGGCTACCGAAGAGCTGATTAAGAACGGCGACCCGATGGTGTACGAGTTCTATGAGATGGGCGCCCCCGAAACCGACGGGCATCTTGCGTTCGGCTCCAGCATCACATATCCCGGCAAAGTGGGCAACGAGTATTTCATGACCAAGGGTCATTTCCACACCATTCTGGACACCGCCGAGACGTATTACTGCATCTCGGGCGAAGGCTACATGCTGATTGAGAGCCCTGAGGGCGACTGGAGCGCGCTGCCCTTAAAGCCCGGCGTGATGGCCTATGTGCCGCCGCGCTACGCGCACCGCAGCATCAATACCGGCAGCACCCCGCTGGTGACGATATTCACCTTCCGTGCGGACGCCGGCCACGATTACGGCACCATCGAAACCAAGGGCTTCCGCAAGCTGATCGTCGAGCAGGACGGCAAGCCGGTCATCATCGACAACCCGAAATGGAAGTAAGCGATGAAGATACTGGTTACGCCAACTTCGTTTTTGAAGCCGGTGAACGCCAAAGCCAAGGAGATGATCGAGGCGTTTGCCGACGAGGTTGTCTATAATCCCCATACGCGGCCGCTGACCGCCGAGGAAGTGGCGGCGCTGCTGCCGGGTGTGGACGGCTACATCGCCGGGCTGGACACCATATCCGCGGAGGTGCTGGCAAATGCGCCCGCGTCGCTCAAGGTGATATCGCGCTACGGCGCGGGCGTGGACCGCGTGGACCTCGCGGCGGCGCGCGCCCGGGGTATCGTGGTCACCAACACGCCGGGCACCAACTCCACGGCGGTGTGCGAGCTGGCTTTCGGGCTGATGCTCTCGCTGGCGCGGCGTATCCCGCAGCTGGACGCGGCTGTAAAAAGCGGCGGCTGGCCGCGCACCAGCGGCATGGAGCTTGCCGGCCGGACGCTGGGCGTTGTGGGCTTCGGCGCGATTGGCAAAAAGCTGGCGGTGCGCGCGAAGGCGTTTGAAATGGATGTGATCGCATACGACCCGTATTTCGACGCGGCGTTCGCGGCGGAGCGCGGCATCAGGCAGGTGACGCTGGAAGAGCTGATATCCCGCTCGGACGTGATATCGCTGCACGTGCCGCTGACGGAGCAGACCCGGCACATGATCGGCGCGGCGCAGATTGCCGCGATGAAGCCGGGCGCGCTCATCATCAACACCGCGCGGGGCGGGCTGATTGATGAAGCCGCCGCGGCGGAGGCGCTGAAATCGGGCAAGCTGGGCGGCGTGGGACTGGACGCGTTTGAGGTGGAGCCGCCACAGGATTCGCCGCTGATGGGCCTTGACAACGTGGTGATGACGCCGCACGCGGGCGCGCACACCGACGAGGCCGTGGCCGCAATGGGCATGATGGCGGTTAAGAACCTGATCGACGTGCTCCAGGGCAGAGAATGCCGCTATATCGTGAATTAAGCTGATTACGGGAGGATCGCCATGAGCAAATTTGATGTGATAAAAAGGCTGACGGACTGCGGCGTGGTCGCGGTCGTGCGCGCGGAGAGCGCCGAGCAGGGCGTGAAGATCGCAAAGGCGGTCATGGAAAGCGGCATCGTGGGCATCGAGATCACGTTTACTGTGCCGGGCGCACTGGATATCATCAAGGCGCTGGCCGCCGAATGCGGAGACGGCATCATCATCGGCGCGGGCACCGTGCTGGATTCCGAGACGGCGCGCGCGGCGATACTGGCGGGCGCTCAGTATGTGGTTTCCCCGTTCCTTGACGTGGATACCGTCAAGCTGTGCAACACGTACAACGTGCCGTGCATGCCGGGCGCGATGACGCTGAAGGAAGCGGTGGAAGGCATGCGGGCCGGCGCGGACATCATCAAGATATTCCCGGGCGCGCTGTTCGGGCCGCGCATCATCAGGGAGTTCAGGGGCCCGATGCCGCAGCTTAGGATGATGCCCACCGGAGGCGTGTCGGTGGAAAACGCGGGCGAGTGGATACGCGCGGGCGCTGTGGCGGTCGGCGTGGGCGGCGCGCTCACGGCGGGCGCGAAGAAGGGCGACTACGCTTCCATCACCGAGATCGGCAAACAGCTGGTGGCCGAAGTCAAAAAAGCCCGCGAAAACATGAAGTAAACTAACCTGTAATTTAAATGCCCGGCGGGGCTGTACCAAGTCTGCCGGGCTTTTTGTTTTCCGTTACTCATCGCAGGTATGAAGCCGGCGTCATGGCTGTCCTGATGACGGTGTAGCTGTTGCTTTTGCCTTTTCGGGTTCCCACAAACGCGCGGGATAATGCGCAGCTCATAAACGCGGGCTTTGCCGCATATCGTTTACCGACGGAGCACGGCGCTGCGCCGGGTTTTTTGTTTTGCCGATTGCTGCCGGTATTTCCCGGTGTATCGGATTGTTTGACAAATCGTATCGCAGGAGGTGCCGGATGACGGGCGGCGGGGATATGGAGAGGCGGTACGCTGCGATCGCTGCGGCGTTTGCCGCGGACGGTTTTCGCGTGGCGCGGCGCGCATACACCGAGACGGGGCGGCTGGGGCTGATGGCGCTCCATACCAGCGCTTCCAACTACGATACCGGCGAGAAGAAGGCGGCGTATTATCTGGAGGGCACGGCGTATGAGCGGGGCTATCTGATGGGCCTGCTCGCCGAACCGCAGATCGCGGACATGGCGGTCAATTTCGCGGAAAACATTGTGTTCGACCAGATAGGGCTGGACTTTCTCAACCGGTTCGCGCTGCTCAAGAAGATGCTGGTGGAGCTGGTGTATGAGCTGACGCAGAGCGCCTGGCAGGCTTTTCCCGGCCATGTGCACGACGAGGCGGCGGGCATGCTGGACGGCTGCCGCCGCAGCAACAAAAATACCCGGGTGACGATGCAGCGGCTGATTGTGCTGAACGCTGGCATCGACACGCTGCTGGCGCTGGTGTACACCAGGGGGATACTGCGCGAGCATGTGCCGCGGCTGACCGCGGAAGACATCCGCTTGAAGCTGATGTGCAACGCGTTTTCCGTGGTGGGGCCGGCGGCGGGGGGCGGCCATTATTTCGCGAGGGACTTCATGTTTGCGTCTGGCGAAGTGCTGCAGAACAACGTCGCCCACATCATCCACAAGCCCGAGGGGAGGGCAAGCGAACGCGGATTCGCGTATGTGAAC